>Ga0153955_100707_pt1 | contig 11953 bp, 16 predicted proteins | sample TSFL039MetaG_FD_104744 | JGI IMG/M metagenome (GOLD analysis project Ga0153955, IMG submission 104744) | Attine ant fungus gardens microbial communities from Florida, USA - TSFL039 MetaG | ecosystem: Host-associated > Fungi > Mycelium > Unclassified | place: USA: Florida, Wekiwa Springs...
ACTGGCCTTGTCATTACAACTCTACCAAAAGCCTAACTGTGATACATAGAAACACAGTGGGGGTAACACTTGTACCACCATCCTCATCAATAGCTGAAGTAGTGTCATCAGTAAGCCTCTAATATGATTAATGTAGTGATTATACTAACCTTTTACAGTCGACAGACTGATACAACAAGCAAGCCAACCCTTTTGAAGAAGAACTCTTACTTGTAAAAAAAAAGAAACTTGCTGTCGAATCAGATATCGAAGACTATGTCACAAGATTAAAGAAGGCACTAAACGGGATGGACAGCAAATGCACTGTCTGCATGGTGCATAATCCTGCAGATACTAGACAACATACTCACCTTGCAAACCAATGTTCAGATGTGGATTTCAATGACTATGTGATATGGAGAAGAAAAATCTGCTATAACAGGAACATTCATGGACCTATATACACCTGTTGTCATGTTCCACAGATTGATGATGAACTGTACAAATGGATTAGTCCAAAAATGCCTGCTTTCAGCGAATGCCCTTACCCCGACCATGTTCTGTTTCTTGTCTATGCCATATATCATTGCCCTCCTGCTCATCAGGCTGCAGAAGCCAACTTCAAAGAAATATGGGGATCAGACTCAGATTTTGCAAGGTGGCTTTGTGATGTACATGTTGAGAAGAGCAAGACTAATACAATGTCTCTTGTCTTGTGGTTTATAGAGAAACATCTGTACCATATCTTGTAAATCAACAGTAGATGCGAATGACAACTATAAAGCATCATGCTTGTTGATGGAAGTTATAATACCAGGTCGCTGTGTGTTGAATAAGTATAACAGCATATGTAGATGGTTGAGTAAGTATACCAATATATCAAGCAAAGATGACAGCAGAGTGGAGAGGAGATAGAGGGAGTGATAGACAATGTTTGTTGCTGACTAAGCAATGATTGTGACTTAGTTTGTCACTTAGTCAGTAATAAAAGGGCTGCAAACATGCTGCACTGATTGCAGTATGCTTTACTAGCTGTCACATATGATCTTGCCTGACGTTCTGTTCATGATCAGGGTACTGGTGAGCTCATCAGTGTGGGTATGTTAGCTATGAAGGGCATGTGAGGGGTTAGGTGGTACCGTGCTTGTTAAGAGTAAGCTCAATGTTAAGGCTTGCCTAGTTTTATTTCTGATGAGGAGCTGTTTTGGAACAGTACTTTATGTTTCTTATATTGCTGAAAACAACGAGAATTTTCATCAAATTCTGGTCTACTTCATGGCAACTGGAGCCATATCAGGAGTCAATATTGAGGCTAAGGTACCTGCTTCTCTATTACCCCATCAGCTAGAACCAGATTGCAAGCCCTGACTCACAAGTGGTGTCTTATCTTCATGAAAATATGGTAAAAAGGACATCAGAGTCCAAGGCACTTACTTTAAGGTCAAACTACCTACAGTATTATCCATCTACAAACCATCATCCTCATATTCACCATCATTGCAATCACATGGCCATGATTTGATCGATAGCAACAAAGCACTCCTTGATGTACAGCAATTATCAAGCTCTTGTTGGCAGCAGTTGTAACCTTTTTCAGGAATCAGTGATTAATCAGAATAACCTTTACGTGACATGCCAGAACCAGGTGAGTGCCAATTTATTTTCTCTTTCCTATCTTGTGCTATATATTGAGTTTGTTTCGGACATAGAAGAAGACCAGCATTGAATACTCTACCAATGACCTGCTCTACATGCCCACTGCCTCATGGGCTACTGATTCTATGAGTTACTGTAGTCATCAGCTAGCAACAGGTGCAGTGAGGGAGAAGAGAGCTTGGTTGTCGGGCAGCATTGTAGTGGGCATGGGTGGTGACAGAGAAGAGTCCTGGAGGAGTAAGAGGAACAAACAGATAGCCATAATTTCGGCGGTATCCTTAGCCCTAAGAATATCCGGGTCAACAACAACCTGGCACAGGTCAGTGCTATGTTTTGTTTGATTCCATGTACACTCACACTGAGGGAGCTCTGCATGTCGCTCCATGGTCAAGAGCAGCCAAACAGGCACGGACACGACTCTCAGTATATCCAATGACTTGGAGTAATTATCAGACGGTGGGCTCGCAGTGTCAGCAGCTGAAAAGAGGGCTTTGACAGGCAAAAGGCATAGTGGACATATATTAGTTAATACTACATAGTAGTCAGTAAACTACCAAGTTCGTACATTATGAATGAGTCAGATAACATCAACACTGAGATACCAGAGGGCTTGGGGTGCAGCACCTGCAGCACCTCCACCATCGATCGTCGATTTTATACTTCTTGTACCAAGCTGAGTAACAACACTTGCACAACCACACAACCAATCCATATCTTGGATCTGAGGTCGACCTTGGAATGATGGTATTCACCATAAGTTTGTCAAGTAAGTTTATAGGATCATTATGGACATACCTCTAAAATAATCTACTGTGATTACTTTTCCTTCTCTGGAAAGGATGTGGTATTGATGCTTCAAGTTTTTCCATCCAGAAGATCAGACCAATATAACACAAGAGAACATGATGATGGTGTGATTGGTGATGCTATACCAATATAGAGCTGTCCTTAAAAGTCCGATACCACTCATAATGCTGCGGGAGTGGGCTTCAATGGCCCTAGGGGCATAACCTGGCAACTCGATTGTTTTTATCAAGGGAGAAAATGGTCACGGCATCTCAGAAGAAGCTAGGGGTGTGTTAGAGAACAACAAGGTGAATGCTGGAAAGACAAAAGATGTGGCTCACAAGGTGGAGAAAGTGTGGCTTGCAGGATGGGAAAAAGGTCACTAGGAGGGTAAGGTTGAATGTACTAGGAACGGTCTTTGGGAGGCAATGTCTACAAAGAAGACCTAGCACCTACTTGGATTCAAATGGCCTGCAAACACTATTTCAGATCTTGAAACACAATGCTTGGTCCAACCTGAACCTGCCAGTTGTTCAACAATATGAAGGGGAAGAGATGGCTTATAACAGTACACAAAATGAATTAATTTGGATATGTCACATCACAAAAAGTCACAAAATACTTAATCTAGTACTCCAGATCAATTTGATTACACAATACTACCAAACTAAGTACTCCAGATAAGGACCACTTCCCAAATCCAGTACTCTAGAGAAGGACCAAGTCCAAATTGAGTACTCCAGGAAGGACCAATTACCAAATTGAGTACTCCAGAAAAGGACCTGTCACAAAAAAGTGACTACTAAATAGTGCCATGGAAGTATAACAAAATACTTGTTCAATGAACTGCATAAATAGCTGGACTCTCGTTAGCAAGTAGCCTTACTAACGTCACCCTTTTGGTAGAATGGTAAACCATACAGTATGTGACTACTGGTCCATAGCACAACTGTGACAGGACCAAAGTCCAACTGTGACCCAGAACATATTTGTGACATAAAAAGTGTGACATTTTCACCTTATATGGGAATTTTGTCACATTTGGTACTCCAGATCAGAACTATGCCCATGGTTCAGGACAATATACTGTTAGGTCTAAGAAGAGCTTGTTCATCCAGAAGGAAACAACAATCAAATAGTCAAATCCATTATTGTACTGTTTTTTTATGTTGTCTATATTGCCAGAGATACCATTGGGAGAGTTCAAAGGACTCGTATCTATCAAAATCAGAATTGAGGAGCAACGAAAGGCAGAAAAGAAAGACCTTGATTACTCAATGCAACCAACTGCAATGACGTCGTCCTCAGAAACTGTTGAGGATAGATGCCAGTGTCTTTGAAATTTATTTCACTGTCATGATAGGTGCTATAGAACAGTCTGCAGAGCCATGGCCATTACTTGTAGATGTGACAGGGAAAGATTTGATTTTCATATTTCTCATGCAGGGACATCCCTTTGTCTCCTCATTACACAGCCCTGTGAAACCTGCTGTGATAACCTATACACTTGCACACACTTTGTTTTGTTTGTCTTATCTGCTTCTGCAAAAATGGGCTTCATTTTTCTTTGCTGGAAATATTATCAACTACCAAACAATGAATATGTCTTGGCATGTATCTTCTACCAACACCCATGCCCTGCTCTGAATACCATGGAAAACCATAGTTATATGTGAATACTTAGCCTCCTTATTTGATGCACTCTTTACTTACCTCTTTTAAGTAATTGTGATGGCAAGAAACTCTCACTAATCTATTCACCACAGTCTCAAGGCTTGTTATGGGCTCTTGACACCCTTTGCCCTGGTTCTTACATCCATCATGTTCACAGTCCTGAGACGAATACAAACCATGGACCTCCATGACATCACCAAACATAATTTACTCCAACACGATGCTAGTCTAGTTCATTCAGACACACCAGATGGTGAAGATTTTGCACCCATAACCATTAATCAGAACCTCATTGATGAACTTTTGAATGACGTCAAGTATGAAGAGGAAGATAGTAGTGGTACCGAATCTGTGATAGATCTTTATGATGCTGTGCATGCTTGTCTTTGCAGGGAGAATGCCCGCAGGCCCATAAATATAACAGAACAGGAAGGTGCACAAGAAGAGATTGCACTCATTATAGCTATCCTGGAAACTACCTCCAAGGGCAAGGTTGGAGCTCCCATAAAGTGGATTAGGAGTTTTATTGACCATAAAAGGCTTCTAGACAACTGGTGTCCAACTTATATGGAACAACATTCAGCACTCCCAGACTATCAGAAGGGCAATGGCAGAGATGCATAAGAGCACTGACAAAGTCGCAAAGTCACCAATACCTTTGCCAGCCTCAGACTCAAACACCAATAGTGGAAGACAACTACTGCTCTCGCCCTCCCAGAAGTCTAGTTCATATACAATTTTTTGATTGGAAACATATATACTCTTATTTGCTATATGTCATGTTATCTATTTAGATAATTTGGTATGAATTTGATTTCAGGTCTGACATGGAAAAACATACTTTCGAATCTCCGTGGATAGGGGTGAGCTCAAAGAGGGGAGTGAGACATTAATTCGAGTAGAGTGCCAGAATCATGTATAGGGATTTCTCTTAGTATGTGTCTAATCAGCTGCTCTGACCCCAAAGAGAAAATAGACAATGTATAAATTCAAGTAAGAAATACAAAAATGCTATTCCTCACCTCCCATCCTTTTTCTTCTTCCTCTTCCCAGCAGCAGGAGGTAAAGACACAGTAACGTTGATCCTCATATTCCTAGCTACCAAATCATTTGTATCTGCATCCACATCCACATCTCCACTTTTCCCTCCCTCTCCCTCTTCTTCTTCACCTTCATCTTGTCTCAACGGATTCTGATACATCTCACCACCACCTTGTAATTGTTCAATTGGTAACTGGCTCAGTTTGTGTGATGTAGACAGTGTCCTATAGATACTCTTTGTTCACAACCATGGAGTAGAGGTGGAATTGAAAAACGGGTAGAGGCAGAGGGAAAGGAGGCTTTGACTAGAGAAGGAGATACAGGAGTGAAGGAAGGCACAATAGAGGGGACAATTTTGAAAGGAGGACTTGGTGGGATTGGGGTAGAGGGGATCGGAGAATGGGAAGATGGTGGAGCAGGACTAAATGGGTGTAATCTCAAGAAAGGGGGTTTGAACTTTGACTTGATCTTTGGAGGTGGATTGAATGAGAGATTTGAGATAAAGCGGCCATCAGCAGTGAGGGCAGGAGGAACAGGTGCGAGTCCAAGTTCAAGGTCAAGTCCCGGGTGTTGCTTAGCCTCTTTGTGAGGACTGTAGCTGGTTAATCAAGAGATAATCGAGGCAAGGTGCTTGCATACACCTCTTTTTGCCTTCTTTTTTCCCAGGAGATGTATTCCACAACAGAGCTATTAAGAGACCAATGGGAGGCAGTGGGCAGTGAGAGACAGAGGTAAGGAGGTGGGATATTCTGGTAAGCAAGCCCTATGGATGATGCAGAAGAATGGGACAAAGGGACATGGTGTGAGAGAGAGGCAAGGGACAGCTGAGACGTAAGTCCATGAGCAGAAAGTGAATGTGGAAAAGACTCAGACAAAAAAGGGGGCAGGAGTGGAAAAGACTCAGACAACAGCACCAGTGATGGCCTCCAAGCCAGTGAAGGATGGCAAGATGGAGCAAAAGATGAGGAACTATTATACAGACAGCAGCGACGACAGTGGGCCTTGAAATAGGATGATGAGTAATGGTGGAGGCAGAATGTAAGCCGATATGGGAGAGCGAAGGTGGCAACTCTGGAAAAAGTGTCACTAACCCTCTGTTATCCTCCATCCTGTCTACAGAAACCGCTCCAAGAAATGATGTTTCCATGACATCTCAGTGTCATCCCATAACATTCTGCAATACAGTCGAGACTAAGTTGCATATTTTGCAATAAGTCTTCAACTCCCTCCCTCTCCTTTATATTGGTGTATGTGCATTAACTGCAAAGGAGATAATACAGGAGCTTAGGCTTTAGAAATGGAAAGAGCTCAAGGCTGCGGTGAGCAATATGAAACTCTGGTCATTGAAAATTATGGGAAGGCTGTATTATTGTATGGAGCTGGAAACATCAGGTATATCTACACTACAGACTTGCAAATATTCTTATCTCACTCATGCAATGGACAATATACAGAATGGAAGATAATTGAACAGCCGGCAGAGCATAGCATACAGGATTGATGTGTATCTATGGGTAATAGATCAGTGTCATTGTCAGGACCCGCGGGACAATCCCAGATCCCCCTTAGAGGGTATGAGGTTAAAACGAGGAGAACTCAACAGAGTTCCCTCTATGAATTGCCTAGCTATTTATATAAGTACACATGGCTATGCTAAGACTATTCTAAGAGAGATCATGGTATCTATTAGCTACCATCTGTCAAGTCCTGAGTAATTCCCCACATCAGACAGCTTCTGCCCACATGTTCTCCCACACATGGCAGCTGCCTGATAGGCGTGTGATCAAGCTCAGATCATCACTCAATCCTTCCCATGCTTGTCCTTTTATTAGATCCTGACGTTCCCGCATCGTAGTCATTATGTTCATATTGTCGTATAGTCGTTAATTAATTTATTTAATAAAGAAAAAGATAAGTGTCAGAGTGAATCATAACAGTCATGCCAAACATTGAGGTCCTTGTATCTCCACAGGATCTTATCACCCTAAGGTCTATTTATGGTCATCAGGAGCATATTGAAGAGAGCTTCCATGTGCACATAAAAGCAAATGTCTGTGTTTGGTGGTTCCCGAGATATCTACCGATCAGTGTCTGGCACTGATTAACTGATATCTCGATGAGTACTGATTGCTTTGACACATTTTGGGCATCTTTTAAAAGGTCTCCTTAAGGGCTTTCAGACACATCTTAGACCATGGGATTAGTGCAAGTATTCATGGAGTTATGGCTGAATAAAGTTTGTGACAGCATTAAGGAAGGTAATGAGTAGAAGGTGGCCTTCACTACACATGTGGGGTCATTTGAACCAGTGGTAATGTTCTTCAAAATAACAAACTTGCCAGCAACATTTCAGGGGATGATGAATGAGATCATGAGAGATCTTATTAATAAAGGAAAGGTGACAGTCTTTGTAGATGATGTGCTGGTAGATACAGATAGTGAAGAAGGGCATGACGAGATTGTGGCAGAAGTGCTGAAGAGGTTGAAAGAGAATGACTTATATGTGAAACCAGAAAAGTATTTATGGAAAGTCAATAAAGTAAACTTTCTGGAAGTAGTGATGGGTCAGGAGAAGATCGAGATGGAGGAGAAAAAGATGGAAGGAGTGTTGAACTGGCCAGTACCCAAGATGGTCAGAGACATCAGAAAATTCTTGGGACTTGCCAACTACTATAGGCGATTTATTAAGAACTTTGCAGTACTCGCAAAACCCTTGAATATGTTGACAAGAAAAGACGAAAAGTGGAGATGGGAGGAAGCCCAGCAAAAAGCATTTGAGCAACTAAAAGGAATCTTTACCACCAGACCATTGCTAGTAGTACCCAACTTGGATAAGAAATTTAGAGTCAAGGTAAATGCATCCAACTTTGCAACAGGAGACGTCTTGTCCATTAAGTGCAAAGACAACAGGTAGAGGCTAGTAGCTTACATTTCAAAGTCTCTAAATAAAACAGAACATAACTATGAGATTCATAATAAAGAAATGTTGGCAGTAATTAGATGCTTAGAGGCCTAAAGGCACTTTTTGAAAGGAGCAAAGAAAAAATTTGAAATTTAGTTGGACCATAAAAACTTAGAGTACTTCATGAGCAATCAAAAACTAAATAGATGACAAGCAAGATGGGCTCTGTATCTCTCAAGGTTTGATTTTATTTTGAAGCATGTATCTGGAGGAAGAATGGGAAAGGCAGATAGATTAAGTAGAAGATTGGATTAGGAGGTAGGCATGGAAAAAGATAATGAGGAACAGATGTTGGTGAAAAAAGAGTGGTTAGAGGCCTGAGTATCAGAAGTAGTGATAGATGGAGTAGATATTCTGGACAAAATAAGGAGAAGTAAAGCAAAGGATGATGAAGTCATCAAGGCAGTGGAGAAAATGAAGCAAGCAGGGGTTAAGGTCCTAAGAGATGAAGAATGGTGAGAATATAAGGGATTAATGTTAAAAGAAGGAAAGGTATATGTACCTAAGGATAAAAAGTTAAGAGCAGAAGTAATCAGGCTACATCATGATATGCCTGTGGGAGGGCATGGAGGACAGTGGAAGATGACAGAGTTGGTAATAAGAAACTTTTAGTGGCTGGGAGTAAGTAGGGAGGTAGAACAATATGTAGAAGGATGTGATATGTACCAAAGAAACAAAAATCGTATGCAGACACCTGCTGGCAAGTTAATGCTAAATTCAATACCAGAAAAACCATGGAGTCATATATCAGCTGATTTCATTACAAAGTTACCATTGGCATAGGGATACGACTCAATTCTGGTAGTAGTAGACAGACTAACAAAAATGGTGCATTTTATACCTACTACAGAAAAGACGACAGCAGGAGGACTAGCTAGATTGTTCAGAGATAACGTCTGGAAGCTACATGGCTTGCCAGAAAGTATTATTTCTGATAGAGGGCTGCAATTTGCAGCAGGGGTAATGAAAGAGTTGAACACAATGCTGGGAATCAACAGTAAATTGTCAACAGTGTTCCACCCACAAACAAACAGACAAACTGAAAAGATGAACCAAGAACTAGAGCAGTATTTATGAATGTTCATCAATCATCGTTAGAAACAGTGGCTAGAATAGTTGGGTATAGCAGAGTTTGCTTACAATAATAAGGTACAGATGAGTACAAAAGTGTTACCCTTTAAAGCAAATAGTAGATAAGATCCTTGCATAGGATTTGAACTCAGAAAAAAGGGGAAGTTTGAGGAGGCAAACAAGTTTGTAGAGAGAATGCAGGAAATACAAGAGGAGGCCAAGACGGCATTAGAAAAGGCACAAAAGGATATAAAGAAATATGTGGATAGACATAGGAGAGAAGTGGAAGAGTATCGAGTAGGAGACCTAGTGCTACTCAGCACCAAGGATCTCAAATATCAAATGGTGGGAAAAAGGACAGAAAAACTTACAGAGAGGTTTGTCAGACCTTATAGAGTCAAGTCAATAGTCCTGACAAATGCAATAGAATTAGAGCTACTTAGTACAATAAAAATACATCTGGTAGTTAATGTAAGTAGAGTAAGAAAGTATATGGGGCAGGTAAAAGAACAAAAGAAGGAAACACCACAACCCGTGGTGATTGAGGGAGAAGAAGAATAGGAGGTGGAGAAGATAATGAACAAAAGATAGGTACGAAAAAGAGAGAAATACCTGGTATGATAGAAGAGATGTACAACAGAGGAAGACACTTGGGAAAGCAAGGAAAATCTCAAGAACACAAGTGAATTAGTAGAAGAATTCGAAAAGGAGTACAGAAGGGTGGAAGAAGAAGCCAAATGGCAAGAAACAGAAGAAGAAAGGAAGGTATTCAGTAGAGGATTGCTGGGGAAATACACAGCAAAGCTATTGTATGGATAGGGGAAAAGGAAGTACAAGCAGGAGTACTGGAGGAGGTTAGAAGAAAACTAGAGGTGATGGAAGAAGAATCCATTTGCAAAAATAAGCCACAATCCATTCTTATGGATGAAAGAACAAGAGGGAGAGGAGGATGAGATGAGGAATATTGGTGATTGGGACAATAAGTTGTAGAAAGGACCCTTGGGGATGAGGAAGCTTGAGAGAGGGGTGGTGTGATAAAATGCAGGCAAGCTAGAGGATCCATGGCAGCAGAACATTTTATTTCTTTTTCAATTTCTTTTATTATATAATAGTTTGAAATGTGTGGGACACTATAACTCAAAAGGAGTCCATGAGATAATTTGAGTAGACAAATACTAGTAAACACAGAATCATGTATAAGTAGCTAGGCCAATTAGTGAGGACTCTAATGAGTTCTCTTTGTCAAACTCCAATAAAGAGTAGGATTGAGGTTAAGGTTACTCAACCACAACCTAAGTCCTTATACCTTAAGGGAAAACTGTCACTCCTCTGCATGTAGGAACTACAATGAGCTCCCAGCACAAGGTTGATAGTGAGAACAAAAAACAAGTAATGTAACAAGCCTGCTCAATTCAGAGGTCAGGTCTCAGACATGGTATCTGAGCTTGGTACTGTGCTTCTACTGTTAGTCTCTAACTGACTAACAAGTTCCTTTTAGCCTAGGGCCTGACTATGTCATAGTGGTTGTTGGTTACGATGACCAGCATACCAAAGGCAAGTGTGGAGTAAAGAAAAGATGCACAAGGTTTGCAACAAATGGTGTGGAGTATAGGGTATTGAGTTCTAATGTAATGACAAGCCTAATTGAGACGACTGTCTTATCACACTTAACATTTGAGAGAACAAAGAGAACTCAATGGAGTTCTTCTATGGATTGCTCTACCTACTTATACACAGCTTCTATTTGTCTATATGTACACTTAAGTAACTTCCTGCAATCCTTCCATTATGTTCTATCATGTGACCTGTCATATGAACAAGTCATGTGATCACTATCTTATCTTATCTAATCTCTTGTTCTATTTTTAGCATGCTTTGTCCAATCCATCTGAGAATAGTTCTTGTTCTTCCTATCTCTCTAGGTGTACTATTTTTGGTCCAGGTGATTTTATAACACTTCTTATAGAAAGCTCATAGATGTTTCTTCTAACTATATGATATTCCTTCTTTCAATATATGTTATCCTGGACTTGGTCATATCACAGTAAATTACTCAACACAACTATCTGAGCCTTTCTAACCTTATATAGGAAATGCCTGTATTTATGAGCTATTTGCTTAATTATTCCAATTTTGCTAAGCTCCCTCACAATGCAATCAATAATGCTAAGTCATTTCTGTAAATAATAGAGTATTCAATCATTAAGGACCAGAGGCTGAGTGAAGATTCCAAGGGATTGACTCTAAAGCTAAAGAACACTTTGAAAGTATTTAATGATGATCAGAAATCTCAGCTCCAAAAGCTGGATATCCTGAACAATAAAGAGATATTTTGTAAATTTCTGAAGCACATTGATCTATAGTTTGTGAACCTTAAGGAGCTTATGCTTGCCTGGCATTGTATCATCAACCTGGTATGTTGTTTTTTACTTGGCATAGAGTTCAATTACTCATACTCATACTGAACACTTCTTCAAGGTATTGAACATACCTTGACCAAGGTTCAGACAAAAGATAGATCATTGGTTGGTGGTCAGAAGTAGAGGTAAAATCAGGTTGGCTATTCTTAAGCAGAAAACTGTTTAAAACTTATAGTATTTGAGCAGTTAAAAGTAAAGAAAGGTGGAAAAGAAGGTCTTTTCTTGCCCCCAGTTAGATTCCCATGATGAAATATATGGCTTTCAATTTTCTATATACTAGTATGTCTATTGTGATGGGTCTTTAAAGAGATGTGTTAAATGTTGAGAAAATTCTAATATATATTTAATGTCCTAATAGCTTGCT
>Ga0153955_100711_pt1 | contig 11874 bp, 10 predicted proteins | sample TSFL039MetaG_FD_104744 | JGI IMG/M metagenome (GOLD analysis project Ga0153955, IMG submission 104744) | Attine ant fungus gardens microbial communities from Florida, USA - TSFL039 MetaG | ecosystem: Host-associated > Fungi > Mycelium > Unclassified | place: USA: Florida, Wekiwa Springs...
AGGGGCTGTCCTTGTTGTATTCAAGGATTGATGTGCATCTATGGGTAATAGATCAGTGTCATGCCAAACCTTGAGGTCCTTGTATCTCCACAGGATCTTATTGCCCTAAGGTCTATTTATGGTCATTAGAAGCATATTGAAGAGAGCTTCCATATGCATATGAAAGCAAACATCTGCGTTTGGCGGTTTCTGAGATATCTGCCAATCAGTGTCCAGCACTGATTAACTGATATCTCAATGCGTACTGGTTGCTTTGACACGTTTTGGGCATCGTTTGAAAGGTCTTCTTGAGGGCTTTCCGACGCATCTTAGACTGTGGGAATTGTGCAAGTATCCGTGGAGTTATGGCCAAATGAAGTTTGTGACATCAAGTCTCCAGAATCCCTAGGAGAAGGCTAGTACAAGGGTGACCAGCCCCCTTCATGACAGTCAAATGCATCAAGACACCCCCCAGAGAGTTCTACATAACACTAATACTTATACATCAATTTGTATTTGTACATATTTGACTGTTCTACACATCTCTTGGAAAAATATAATAAAATAAAATAAAAATAAATATTAGTCATGATGACTAATTTCATCAAGTGGCATTTTATAATAGTATTCTTCTATCCCAGCAAACCATAGACCTATTCTCTAACATTCTCTTATGCAATGCAATTGTCAAGACATTGAACAAAACTAGAGAGACAATGACTGAGAATACCACAATGATATTGATGATGTGTTTTTGTCCAACATTCTTGGAGAAGGCCCAAAATTAAAAGAGCCTTGGTAGGTGCAGAGAACATGTGACATAATACTCACACATCTATCACTTAGATAAAGTACACGAACATGTTATCCTAAAGGATAATCAGAATTGAACATCAGAAGGTAAATTACAACAATATTGGTAAGAGATGTTTGGTAGAATTTCCAAGAAAGAACCCAAGGGAAGTGGTAGTGGTAAGAGAAAAAGAAGTCCAGTAATACTTGAGTGAATATTACATTTTTTTACAGTAATGTTCAAATATTGTACCTAGTAAGATCAAGCTTAGTGAACCTAAAACCATCCTACTGAGCATTCAGGTCAGCTACCAACTGAGAATTACTTAGAACAATAGAAGGCATCACATCCACTGATTCTAGAGTCAATCACCATTATTAAAACATAGTATCTATATATCTATTTGGAACCTTATACCATTTCAAGAGCACTGATGCAAAATACAATGCATAGTTTTGTCATGTCTTTGAGTGATGACATGTCAGTTTGAATGGATACTCTTGAATGTAATTTTAGCCCAGTTGATGTATAGCCTCAAGCGTATGTCATATAAGAAAGCATCTGGACTCCAACTATCTAGTGATTTTGTTTAGGAGGGTTATAACCTATTACCAAAACACATTCATTGGCTACTGTCAAATCTGACGAAAAATAAATACTCACTAATTTTCCTGTTCTTGATGACGCCCCACTTGAACCGCTTGATATAGAGAGATAACCAGAAAAGACTAGAGAAAAGAATGACGGCCTTAATACCGTACTGCTTCCTCTGGTCGTGTTCAGGCTCAGCAGCCCAGCTGAGGAAGGTGACAACGTCCTTGGCCATTTGCGATGTGGTCGCCGGGGTGCCTTCAGAGTATCAATGACGTTACTAGTATTTAGGAAGCACTCAACGCGCACCATCATCATATTCGACAAGGCCATCAAAAAGAACACGAGCCATAGAAATGGCACCACCAGGGAAGTAGGGGTTGTAATTCATACCTTCACGAATTTCAACACCAGCAGGGGGGTCCATATAACCAGTCAAAAGCGAGAAAACATAGTCCTAGTATGTCTTTTTCAAAAAAATGGCGATCTCATATGGCTCTAGAACGTACAGCACCGCCATGGCGAGCCTTGATGATCAGACTCAGGTCAGGAGGAAGTGCACCCCCATTTGCAGCACGAGAGGACTCTTCATTAGGATAAGGTGCGGGCATATAATCCGAAAGTTTTCCAGGACGCTGGAACATCTCGCCTTCATCGTTCGGTCCATCAGTGTATTCCATCTCCTCAGCCATAGCGCGTGCTTCATCTGCCGTGTGCGAGACACCGACAAGGTTCCGCCAAGCGACGCGATCAAGAGAGTGGCATGCAGCACAAACCTCACGGTATACCTGGTAACCCCGACGGATGCTGAAATTGGATTTTTTTGATAAGAGACAATAGATGATTAAAATTGGACACACCTGGCATGGTCGAATGAGTCAAAAATACCCTTGTGAGACCATGGGTAGGCGGCGGGATGGAGACCTTCGTCACTGAGGTGGCTGGCGTGGACTTCACCAATGAAAGGGAGGGTGCCGTAGAAATGAGTATACCAGGCTACCGAACCAAAGGTAAAAAGCGAAACGGTCGCAAACATGGCGCGCGACCTTGCGAATGTCTTGAGACTACATTAAGGTAAATTTCCTTTTCAATTAGAATGTACACACCTCAAAAGCAGAAGCCTTTGTTGAAGAAAAGCGAACCTGTAATGCCATGACGATGAGTCGCGGGCGTTTAGACACAATAGGCATACCAAAGCCGTGCGGGAGCCAGACAGCACAGCTCGACTGGGACAGCCGGCCGGTCTAAAGACTTGTGCAGTCAGCCTTGACAGCATTTTTCTTTGGGAAGGGGAGGAACTGGTGACTTTGTCGCGCGTGACCCTCCCTCGGGATGAATCGGGGAATTTCCAAATAAGGTTGACTTATTTGGTTCCTTCACGTGACATTCTGTCTTTGACATAGCTACGTTGCGCAAAAGCAAATATCAAACCATAATGAACATGTCGGAAGCTTCCGGTCAAATTGACATATTTCGGAAAGCTAGCTCTCCATCTTCATAAGCTCCCATAGTTAATATAACCTTGATGTCAGGCACAGCGGCACAATTCGTATTCTTGCGAGTCGTCACAACAATCTTATCTGAGGTCTTGTGGTCATAAATCTATCGTGGGAGAATCGACATAGATTATATAGCAAGCAGCGCTACATAAAAGTAATAAATGTCAACGTGAAAGTTCGAGAATCCAGATACAGGCGTTAGATACATGACATCGTCATTGTGAGCTCACACAGAACCCTCTCTCTTTCTCAGAAGATACATGCACAGAGTTCTACCAACGTTCCATCAGTCTGCCGAGCACATGACATTAACAGCACATCTAGACACACCTTCTGCACAGCAGCACAAGCACATACCCGCCAGGCAAGCCATGCATCCACCACCGCCTGAGTCCTTCTGAGGTGCCTGCTGCCTACAGACCATCTCGTAAGATTTCGTCCTGAGTCTAGCTGCAAAATAAGCATTACGCACACATAGATCGGTTGTGGACCAGGTTGGGAAGCATATCCTGGGTTCCCACCCGGAGGAGGATAATAACTCTGAGGTGGTTGCTAAATTTTCAGTTGATAAGAGGGCACTGCGAACACGGTTGCTATTAGAGCAAACGACATACTTGGGGATAATAATTTCCTCCAGGGGGCGGAGGACCTGAAGGATTGCATGAATGTATCAGTTACACTGGAGCATCCCTCCAATGGTGGACCGGCAAGAGACAGGATATACAATTAAGAGTACCCAATCTCGGATCTGAGAACTCTCGTCCTAGTCCCCAGTCAGCCGAACAACATACCTTGCGGGGGGGGATAGTAACCACTTCCCTGAGGTTTCCCGTAGTAGTCGTTTGCGCTCATGTCAAAATATCAACGAGTTTAGAAAAAGTAAATGGAGAGAAGAAGGAAAAAACTGTCACGTTTTAGAGGTGTGCGATTAGAAAGGGATTATCACACGGGGTGACTCTTCTGCTGCGGGCTTCGGCTTACTAATATTGGGGCTAACTCATTGAAATTTCAAAAAGAAGCAACCACGAGGCTGTCCATTCAGATTTCCGCCGAAAATTTCTTGGGTCGGCTTTATCTGCACCTGACTAGTCACGTGATTTTCTCTGGGATCATGCTCCTCTACATTCCGATACATGTACTGATCAAACTGCTTTTCCTGACATGACAATATCATGCTGCGTTACACTTCCCTGACGGTGAACAAGATCATTGGACGACAATGCAATATTCGACACATGGAAACAGAGAATCATTGTCGACAACAAACAAGATATTGATACCAGGGCTACGAACTCATCATTGAAGGCATATAAGCCAACATTCTAGCACCTTGTCGGATAAAACATTGCGTCAAACGGGTGGGTGCTTCAGCCACAGTCGTGACAGCAGAAGCCGAAGCACACAAGGAGGAAAAAATCAATCGTCATAAAAGCATTTAAATACGAAAATTAACATACGAACGGCTGTATACTGGCTCAAAGCCAAGACATCGAAGGATCTCGTTCTTGCTTCGGCCAACACAGTGGCTTGCTCTGCTAACCGTATTTCTCCGAAAGAATCACTCCTAAGGTCGACATGAATGGTATTGTATATGAAAAAAGAGTCCAGGGCATCACCCTGACCTTCACTCACCCCGACAATCTTGCAAGTGTAACCCCAAGCCGATACCGTCCCCTCCACCGAATACTGACATCAGGAAATAAGAAGAACAGTCCCGAATTTCCTTGAAGATCTTCGAGTTGATCTATCGTGGAGACGAGATTACCATACAAAATCCGCGATGCCATTTCATATCCAACATTTGACCCCATATCCAATGGCGACCCATCCTCCGAGAACAATGACAAATGAGCAATCAAGAATGGCAATTCCGCCTCCCTACAGATGCAGGATACAAAAAAAAATAGAAGCCGATCGTAAACAGAAATTTATATCAATAACATGACAGGGTACAACCAACGACGTACGGCACGAAAGGGTCGCCACGGGGATCTCTCACAGTCAGTCGCGCAATAACTGGCGGGGTTATAGGCAGTCGAGAAAGACTCGAATGTCCAAATTCTGCTGTTCTTTGTGGATGCTGGACAATCTCAAGGTGGTATGACCTAGACAATATCTTGTCATTCAATCTTCACTTATTCTACCCCATATAATACGCGCCTCGTCTGAGGATCTACGAGGAGCGATGCAACCTGAATTTTGGGTCTAGGTCTGGAGAGCGTGGAGAGTTTTGGGAAGTATTCAGGAACCGAGTTTCGACTCGAAGGAGGGCTGAGACTTTCACAGGATGAGGGTTTGTATGAGACGGAAGAGGGATACGACCGCGGAGAAGAATAATTGCTGCTGCCTACATACTGCTGAACAAAACAGCGGTTTGGGGTTAATCCAAATACATATGAGAATGTTCTTCTGGCCCAACACCGAATGAAATTAAGTAGTTGAGTTGTGGATGACACATGACAACCGTTCTTCATGAACCTAATTGTTGTTGGAAAGGAGCGATGTGACTAGTAAACGGAGAGTTGGTCAGTCATATGTCTGGTAAGATGACAGAACTGATAGTGATCAACCTTGAATACGAGATCAAAGTCTCGATGTCGTGATGTCCTCCTAATGTTGAGCTTGAAGGACACCAGTCCGTCATGACTGTGATTGTATATGTCGCCACGACTGAGGGTCATGGAAGTCTGATGTAGCACCTCCTGTTCTGCTATTTGAGACTGAAAGATGGCCACCAGGATGAATGGGAGGACATATTAATATATGAATTCTTAAAAGGGGTAGGAGTATTCATGGGACATCGACAACACATCTAAGGTTCTGAAAATGTCAGATCGGTGAGCTATATCAGGGGCCAATCTGGCAATCCAGATACGTGAAATCCAAGCGCCCTCTAACAAATGTGATGGGAATCTCTTTGCAGATCTGCCTTTGAAATCACTCACAAGTGCCAGTTAAAAAGCGAAGAGAGACTTTAGATTATAAATTACATTAGTGAGGTCAGACATTCTTTTTTACAGTACTCCAGGTGCCTGCTGCTGCAGAAACGATAGCCGCAGCGACAATCATCGGTTTGACTCCAGCTGACAAAAGCAATTAGGGATGAGATTTTTAGAAGATAATTTAAGATGAAAATTCCTTGCCTGTAGACTTGTAAAGTGCACCCGTCAGGGCCCCGGCAGACATGCTTCCAAGAGTATCGTGTTTTCCGCGCATTGAATCGATAGAGGAGTTGATAGCATTATATACAAGGGCTTTAAAAGGGAACAGGCGAATCAGAAAGGGAGGTCGTCGAGAAAAAGTACACGTACCCATAACGCCAGCTGAATTACCAATAAAAGTACCTCTTCGCGTGACAGAATTGAGAATGCTGTTGATCCGTAACCTAGAGTTTGAGACAGCGAGCGGCCGTCGAGCACCCTCCCTTAGCCCCCACACAGCACCAGAGGCAAGACCTGCATGAACATGTGACAGACAAAAACAATAAGCAAGCTAAGAATGGGACAGGCAGGATGGCGAGAGGATGGCTCAGGAAGTAGGCAAAGTCCGAAACGAGAAGATGCGATTGCAAATTGAGTAGTTTGAAAGAGATCTGACGACGCACCACTCAGATACATCGTACCTGTCCCATAACAAAGATCATCACTCCACCCCCTTGAAGGAATCGCCGTATCAGCGCCAGGAAGCTGGTTTGTTTTGTCATCATCGAGAAGTAGGTAGTCTAGTTTGTCTCCTAAACCAGCCAAGGGGTGCAGCTTTGCCGGGTCATACGCAGCCATGAGGAGGTCGTTTGCTGTTGGAGCCTGGCCTGATGACGAAGCTGCTGGTCTGGTCCTGGAAATCTCTGCAGCACGAGAGACATCAGAGTCCGCATGGATAGACTGGGCGGACATTTTAATGACAGTAGAGCAGACGACGAAGTGTAGAATAAAGACGCGCTCTCAAATGCTGTCAAATTTCGAGACGCATGTCCACGTGACTTATACTGCCGAACCACAGACGTATGAGAGGAAAAGAATTTATGTTGTCCCGCGAACTCATCCGTTGTCTCTCTCGGACACTTGCTACACCTGGGCATCATTTGACCTTTGGTCGCCTGACTGAGCCCGGTTTCAGGAATCACCCATTGATATCTTCCAGAAGTAGGCACATGCCCTCATCAAATCTTCATAATAACCCTGGAAACAGGATGGGCCACTTCTGTAACCCCACATTCAACTATTTCTGACCCAGCAGAAGCGGAAGCTATTCGTTGTCTGGAGAAAGGGACCGCTAAACTTGAGGAAGGTGACATACAAGCTGCGAAAGAACTCTATAAGCGCAGTTCGGAAATCAAGAAAAATGCTAGTTCGCTCTTCAATCTTGGCGTGACTCACTATCATCTCAGTCAGTTTTTCTGCTTCTTTTGAGTGCTACCTATATATTATGAGAGATAACAGAGGAATATGACGATGCGATATCCGCATGGAAAGAGTCAATTGCATTCCAGCCATCCAGTCCAGATGCACATACGAGTATACCGAGCGTTTTCTTCATTTTTTACACACACTGATTCCAAATAGACCTTGCAAGTGCTTACATCGTATCACCTGGTATGTCGATGTCAGATATTGTCTTTAGCACCTAATAATCATCTTAGTTCCTCGACCGGACCTTGCTTTACACCATCTCCAGTAGGTTGACCCACATTCTATCTCGCCACTGTGATTTGACAACACCCATCAGAATAGCTTCTTCTCTTTCTCCAGAAGATCCTGAAATAGCCTTCAACTATGCCGCTGTTTTGGAAGCCAGTCAGTTCTCTTTCTTTGTTTCCCCTGTATTCAAACAGTACTTTGTCTAATATCGGTATATCCTCGCCTTCATCGTGTGTGGGTTTCCCTTTTCCATTCCAGCCGGTCGACTGGAGGAGGCGCTTGAAAAGTACAAGATCAGCAAAGAATTTGGAATTGAGCGAGCCGCCATGCACATCCGAAATGTAAGTTGCATTCCATCTACTCAGCCACCGTACAATATCCGTCCATTGACTTTTTACATAGGTGAGCGCCAAGATTCTTGGGAAGAAGATTAGGCAGGAGGAAAATGCCGACATCTCCTCAACAGGGTCCAACGATAACACCACTTGAGTCCATGGGGCTGAGTCTCAGACACCTGTTATGTTTTGAAGCACCACATGATTCTGGGCACTAATAATTTGTTCCGTCCCGGATTTACAACATCTCGATATACCCATTGCTCCTGTCAAGAAATTCTATCGTCATTAATTTATTTTTCTCCTCCCGGCCAAGTAACCCCAACACTCGACCTTAAGGAGATGTTTTGCCTGCATCACGACTAATTCAATTCCAGCCAGCCGATCGGGAACACAGGAACAACACTCAGGATGATGATTTGCGCTCCGTCTGTGCCTACTGGATAAGAACTGCTCTCTTATTTCGTGGATTTCATGAAGGGGCAGCCTGAGCCTAGACTATCAAGGACACATCTTTGGTATCTTCCTGTTAGTGCTAAGATTTCAGGAGGGTCTTTGCCGCAGGGCTCCGAGTCATACAAATAATATAACTATTTGAAGATCTCAAGAGACTTTCTACTTTTTTGGTTCAAGTTTGTGGGAAGGACTAAGAACATAGAATATTCTCTTAACAAAGTAGTCTGAGTCTGGTCTCGGGGCATATCAACTGTTTACAGCCTTTTTGTGGATTGATTATCTGGTGTATGACGATTGTTGAGTAGAATTGCGGTTCCATTGCCTAAAATTCTGATAGCAGCTCATCGCCTTGGGTTGTACAGTGCGCTGACAATACATAATAATCACAGCGGCAGTAAACCCTGAAGATCGTGGACCTGTTAAAATTATTTTCAGTCAACTACAAGGCCCGTGTGTTGAAAAATGTTAGGTACGGTTAAAAATGTCAATAACACCAATACATGAAATGGAAAACTCGACGAGTTAGCGGTGATAATTTTGATTCTTCCGTGAAAGAAGAAAGGGGACTAGTCTCCTGGTCATATATACTGCTCCTTGCTGAGAGTGATACTAGCAACTGTATGCTCTCTGCCAAATCAGGCCATGAAAGAAAGGAGCTTTGCTGGTGGACGCTCAAGACCCTGACATGTAATCCAGGCGTTTGACCTGCCCAAAGGAACTCAAGCTTCGGACTGTATGTAAGTTCATCCTCGTTGGATCCTCAGATGTCGGCCATGGTTCTGATGCTCATAAGTAATAGGGGCAGCTCAAACTGTCCGAGGCTATCATGCAGTTGGAAATGCACATCCCTAACTCCACGTGAGTAAAGGAGCGAAATTGAGTGACAGTTCAATTGTTCAATTGACAGCTTCGGGGGATACTAGTTGCGTTACATAATTCATTTCGCAGGGCGCTTAGAGCGATCCGATAGCATTTCTTTCTTTCTTGATTACAGGTTACAACGAGGCAAGTCACGAGGGTAATTCGAACGTTGCCAAGAATACCAGACAAGTATAAGGCCCTCACAGAAGTTCTTATATATGTCGCGGTGATCGGGTGGTATGTTGGAACACTGACGCCAGATTTCAGTACTCCAGGCTACCGAGGACATCCTGACGCGGAACGAGGTCAGATTCAAATTGTGCGCCGGAAATCGCAGCTTTGCAGCTAGTCAAGTCATTTCAGGACTCTCCTGAAATGGTTTGCTGAAACGAATTGCGGTGATATTATTTGTCCTTCTCCCGATGAATGAATTCTCATAAAAATATCGACAGAGTTGGCACGCTGATTTCCTATTTATCGAGTATTGAGTGCGCTTGAAAATAAAGTGATCCACGTATGTATCTACTATTGTGCAGGATATGACAGGAGAACCTGGAACTTGTTGCGGGATACAAGATATTTTCAACTAGGTATCTTGATATTTACATTCCATACTCTCAAGTGTTCGGATCAAGGCTTGGAATACCATTTGGACTAGCTAGATTAGACGAAGCAGACGACTGAAGATACAGATACAATCAGATCCTTTGTGAGGTAAATTTTGACGGTCCAATAAGATGTTCCTATTTGTGCAGAATGCAGAAATTTAAGGAGGAACAACGTAAATAAAAAATATAGACGAGTGCCCCAATGGTTTCAAAGACAAAAAGAAATGAAGGAGAGTTCCCAAGAAAGGAAGAAATGCAGCAAGAAATACCTTCTCATTTCTCGGATGCCTTTGACCACTGATCTATTTTGAATAACAAAAGACGATGATCAACTTCATTTGTGGCAGCCAGCCCAGCACGACCTTTTCTAAGTTGTGTAGCCGTCTACCCACGTATACCATCTTCTCATCAAGCTAGAAGCTGCTGAATAGAATCGAGATTCCAGCAACAATAGGAGCGGAACAAGAGCCAGACTAACCTCAAATAGAGTACCCGAGACAATAACCCAAACCCTGATCCAATTAAATACTGTCGGTATGAAGCTATTCTGTCAATGATGCGGTGTCATTCATGACAGCATGGCAAATACGCAACACATGGTGCACCTTTTCCACAACAAGCTAGATGCAGTGTCAAGATGTGGAGAATTTTCACTGGGAAATCTGAAGTCAGTGGAGTGTTCATGAAAAAGAGCTTAAGAGTGTGTAACTTGCTGATGAAAGGAAATTGAATCAACAGATTGCCAATTCCAATGTCTCTTTTTTAAAAAAAAATCAACAATTTATTACACAGTGCTCAGCAGTCCATGGCAGCACTATATGTTGAAGTGGACCATTGCAGTCATACCACCCCAGTCATGACTGATGCTGCTCTGATATTAGTACTCTAGCAGTCATTAGCCATATCCCTAGCTTATTCCTTTGACCAAGCCATAAGGCAATTGATCTAAATTTACAAGTAAAATCTTTCTATCTCTTGGAAAACATTAAGGGGTTATAGTTTATAAAAATTCCTAGTGAGTCTTTTAAACCTTACCTGTGTCATGGAATAAGTAGTGGAGTGATGTTTAATAAAGAAAAGAAAAAGAATTAATAATATAATTACTCTGAGGTCTGAATAATATTTGGAACTTGATTACAAGTATGCTACTAAAGAAATAAAAGTATCACAAAAGGCCACTTACTGATTTGTGATTGGATTTGAGCTTAGAAGTTCTCAAGAGTGTTTGAAAGCAATTTAGAGTAAGCAACAAAAGATGTTGTTGAGTCTGAGGTCTAATCCTCAGACTAGGAAGCCTTATATACATGAATAGATGGTCTGTGTACCTGGACAGAGCATCACATGTTCTACTGCCTATTGTTCTACATATGGCAGTCCTTTTGTGTCCAGAATAGCAATAACTTAACCATAAAAGTGGCAGTCCTTATTTGTGTTCAAGGATTGATATACATCTATAGGTAATAGATCAATGTCATGCCAAACCTTGAGGTCCTTGTATCTCCACAGGATCTTATTGCCCTAGGGTCTATTCATAGTTGTCAGAAGCATTGATGGGGATAAGTAAAGGGGGATTTGTGTAGTGTGTGTGAAGATAGAAATATAAGTGTGCTTTACTGTCCTTACAAAAGTAGGTGCTACTGAGTCAGAGAATCAAAATCTCCAAGTTGTCCCACAATTGTGTGTAATCAAGTAGGCACTGGGGAGGTAATCAAATATAAAAGGGAGGGGCTCACGAGATAATAAAAGCTTGTTAATTAGACACTAGAATAAAGGAAATGTTTTTAGTTTCTGTTCGAGAGCACTCTCACCAGTCGGATCTCAAAGGTATGCATTTCTCTCACACCATAGCACTACCATCCAAGGTACTAGTCTAGTAGGCTAGCTCGCCGTTGATACAGCAGTCCTACCTAGATCTCACATTGTGTAATGACGAGACCAGTCGTGACGACTTGTCTTACCACACTCAACGTTATGAGAGAACGAAGAGAACTTGATGGAGTCTCTCGGTGGATTGTGCTACCTACTTATACACTTTTCTTATTTGTCTATGTGTACGCTTAAGTAACTACCGAACCTTCCAGAAGATTCCATCATGTGACTTGTCATGTGACCAAG
>Ga0153955_100714_pt1 | contig 11811 bp, 8 predicted proteins | sample TSFL039MetaG_FD_104744 | JGI IMG/M metagenome (GOLD analysis project Ga0153955, IMG submission 104744) | Attine ant fungus gardens microbial communities from Florida, USA - TSFL039 MetaG | ecosystem: Host-associated > Fungi > Mycelium > Unclassified | place: USA: Florida, Wekiwa Springs...
AAAAAAAAAGCAGGGGTTTATAGATGAATCAACAAAATTAACGCTAAATGTTATGTTGGTAGTTCTATTAACTTGTCAAATAGATTTTATTATTATTTCAATTTAAAAGCTATGATACTTAATTTAAAAATTTCTCTGATTGCCAGGGCTTTAATAAAATACGGTTATTCTAATTTCCAGCTAGAAATTCTTGAATATTGTGAACCTTCTAATTGTATAGACAGAGAACAATATTACATAGATTTATTAAAACCAGAATATAACATATTAAAAACAGCCGGATCTAAGTTAGGATCGAAACATTCAGTAGAAACAAAAAACAAAATTAGTCTTAGTTTAATTGGAAATAAAAGATCGGTAGGAGGTCCAAGAAGTTTGATTCCTTGTATAGTATTAGATGTCACAACTAATGTAAGTACTAGATACAAATCAGTAACTCTTGCAGCCGAGGGTGTAGGTTCTAGTCCAAAAGCGGTTAGAAAGTACCTAAAAAAAAATAGCGAAAAACCATTAAAAAAAAAATATATTATTACTAAGTTAAAGCCATATAGTTTATATGACTCCAGTTTAAATAAAAATTAATTATCCTTGCAATTTAACTATTTTTAAAATCAGTGTGACAAGGCGATAACAAATAAAGAGAAAATCCGGTAAGGGGGTAGGCTGTTTTAGTTTTTGAAAACAAAGAACAATTGTAGCTTATTTAATATAAAAAAAATATACCTTAGGATTAAATTGTAAAAGAGCAACGAGTAGACGGTAGTTAATTGTTGAAAAAATAATTTAAGGTATACTCTAAAGGACTGCTAACGCAGTTATCTTGTCAAAACCCATTCTAAACAAATATTAAGTAATAAAAATAATTATTAATAATACCCATAACCAAATTTACTAATTCTTATTTATTTTTTAATATTCTGCATGATAAATTTGATGACCTTGAAAAACACATCACAGTGCAATCATTAATATGATAGTATACTGTGTGAAATTTGCCCGATGCCATTAATATAAGAAAGGTCATTGGTTGTTCATGTTAAAATTTAACATATAACCTATTAAAGTGACTAATTGAAAATCTGGTTAATAGCGGTCAAGTTAAGGCCGCGTGTGATGCTAATTAATTTGTTTAATAATAAGCTACAAAATAAATTTGTTTTATTATTAATTAGTAGAAACACTATCCACTATATGCTAGAAACCCTTTATTGACTTAATACTCATAGTTGGCTATGATTTAGCTTATAACATTTTATAATTTATAAAAGCTTTAGCGTCATCACAAGTATAACTATAGTAAAAATTTAAGTTGAAAACTATCAAAAAGGCAATTAGCAGGAAACCAACGGATTTAATACAATAATCTTAGTAGGTTCTTCAACGACTATACGTGGAGTAAAAAGAAATAGTCTACTAAAAAAATAATAGGCCAAGAAAGGACGGTCTTCTCAGGCCTTTTGGTTATATAATAAGTAGCTAGAGAGTTATTTAATTAGCTCGGTTGGCTTTGCCTACCCACCTAAAGGTGTCACTTTACTTGAACTTGAAAAGGCTAACCCCTCTAAGTGTTCATTTAAAATAGTTAAAGTTTTATACCTTACTAAACCTAAAAGATAAAATATTATAATTAATTAAAAATACAATGAATTTTTCTATTACAAACCAATCTATTTTTAAATACATGCTGGCGCATAATTTCGTTTTTAAACCACAAAAATCCGAAAACAAAATCTTAAAATCTAATTTTATTCTTACTAGAAACCTTCAAAGAGGTTTACCTAGATTAACTATAACTCCAGCAGTAAGTTATAAAAATGCAAAAATTAACAAAAGTTTAATATATAAAGATATTAAAGATAAAGCTTTTGTTTATAGATGGATAAACTTAATAAATAATAAAGAATACTTAGGTAGTACATCAAGTCTTGCTGCAAAAAAAAGGCTTAATACTTATTTCGATTTAAAAACTTTAGCAGAGGTAAATATGCCAATATATAATGCAATCTTAAAATATGGACATGAAAACTTTATTTTTGAAATAATTGAATATTGTCAACCAAATGAAACAATCAAAAGGGAGCAATATTACTTAGATAATTTTGATTTTGAATATAATGTATTAGCTAATGCTAATTCTCTGGCTGGTTATAAACATACGGCTGAAACCTTAGCTAAATTGAAAGGAAGACAAAACCTTTTAGGTTATAAACATTCTCAAGAAACCATAGATAAATTAAGAGAGATTAATCTGGCAAAATTTCACAGTGAAGAAGCTAAAGAACAAATGAGAAATGCTTGAACAAAAAGAAAAGTTAATTCAGGTTATTTAGATTCATATAATGATACAATTCAATCAAAAACTAAAAAAGAAGGACAAATAGTAGTAGTTACAAATATAGAAACTAATATTTCAAAAGAGTATAAATCTATAAGTGAAGCTGCAACTGTTTTAAATTTAACAAGAGTAACTTTAAAAAAATATATTAATAATAAAAAAATATTTAATATGTTGAAGGAAGACTCTTCAGGATTAGTTAAAGTACAGTATATTATTACTCTTAAAAATAAAACTTAATTGGAGTATAAATAATTTATTAAAAATTAAAAATGTTTTGCGGATGAATGAAACAACCCCCCCTAGCGAGCCTTATAATTAAAAATAAAAGACCTCAAGGTTTCCGCAGCCACAGGCAGCGAGCAGGTCTTTGAAAATTTAAAGGTAAATAATATAATACCGGACTAGGCAGGTGGCTTTGCCATTTAGTTGTTGTTTTTAGAAAAAGGAAAAAACTTTAATATACCCTTCTCCCTTATTTTATTAAGTGGAGCGCAGCCTTTGGGAGCGGTTAATTATTAAAGGTACTTAAATTAATTCAAAATAGCTTCATGAGCTATTAAACGTTTTTTATTATTTTTTTTTGTAAAGTGCTTAACTATGAGGATTTGATTAAAACCTATAGGGTCCTCATTAAACTCGATAGTATGCTGGAACATCCTAAAGCTTTAAGTACTTGATTTTCACCCTAAGCTTAAACACAATTACAGGAAAAGTAAAAATCTTAAAGATACTAAATGGACAATCAGCAGGGAATATATTTATATAAAAAAAAATTTATTAAATTTCAGTAAATGTTATAATTTATTTTATAAAATTAGTTAGTTAATAAATAAAACTTTCTTAAAATCTATAATAAATCCCTCAGAGACTAGCTAATCGAGCAAATAATCATATTTGATGATATAGTCCAAACTGCATATAAATATGTAGAGAATTGCCTAAGGTAGCAAAATCAGTTGGCCTGCAAAGTGTCTTGGGAAAGCACTTAAGTGGGAAAAACTATCAAACTCCGGGGACGCCCTAAAGCTTATAGTACTAAACTTTTGCCGAAAGGTATTTAGCGGCTGAACTAATCAATCAGGTATAGTAACAAGCTATAAGATAAGTAAAAACAAAATGGGCTATCGCGGATCTAAATCAGAAATTTTTAATAAAATGTTAACAACATTTGACCCACAGCCAAATCAAGTTTCTGTAAAAGAGCAACGAGTAGACGGTAGTTGAGATTTATTAAAAAGCACTGCGCCCAGCGCAAGCAAATGTAAATCTTTAAGGTGTACTCTAACGGGTTTCGAAAGAAATCATCAAGTCAAAATCCCTTCTAAACAATTAAACAATAGATTATTTTATAGTACGCAAGTACAGCAACCTCAGATTGATTTGAATAAACAAAACATAGAACCATGGTTTATTACTGGATTTACGGATGCTGAGGGGTGTTTTTCTATAAAAATACAGCCAAATGCTAAGTTAAAGACAAAATGGAGAGTTAGACCTGTTTTCTCTATTACTTTGCATATTAAAGATGCTTTCTTATTAGAAGCTATTAAAAATAGTTTAGGTGTAGGTAATATTAGCAAAAGTAGTAAAACAGTTATTTTTGCAGTAGATTCTATTAAAGAAATACCTGTTATTTTAAACCATTTTGACAATTATCCTTTACTGACACAAAAATTATCTGACTACTTAATATTTAAAGAATGCTTTGAAATCATTAAGCGAAATGATCATTTAAGTGAAAAAGGATTACTAGAACTAATAAGTCTAAAAAGTTCTCTTAACTTAGGTTTACCTGCCAATTTAAAATTGGCTTTTCCTAACGTTATTGCTAAAGACAGACCTCAATATAAATTTAAAGGGATTTCAAATCCTTTTTGGATATCAGGTTTTGTGAGCGGAGAAGGCTCTTTTCACATAGTAGTTAGAAAACCAGAGAATAAATCTATCACTGGTGAAGTATTTGCCAGATTTAGTATTCATTTAAATGTAAGAGATATAGCGGTGCTAGAAAGTCTAACAAGTTATTTTAAGTTAACAGTGCAGCAATCACCAGATTCAGTACTAACCGACAAAAAGGTTACTATTTTGAAAAACAGTGCTAGCTTACAAGTTAAAAAACTTTATGATAATTTAAATATTATTATACCTTTCTTCGATAAATATTCAATACTAGGAATGAAAAGTATGGATTTTAAAGATTTTAAAAAGGTTTGTTATATAATCAAAACTAAAGAACATCTATCATCTCAGTTAGTTTTAAATAAAATATTAGAAATTAAATCAGGCATGAATCTAAATAGAGGTTCTATCCTTATTAAAGAAGAGGATAAAGAAATATAAAACATTATGTTTATTTAATTGCAAGATAAATTTGATTAGCCGTGTTAAATGAGGTCCGGTATCAATAATGTAACGATGGTCTCACTGTCTCTACAACTTGCTCAGTGAAATTGAATTACGCGTGCAGATGCGCGTTCTAGCCTCCAGGGGGACGGGAAAATAAATTGCGACTAGATAAGTTTAATTTAGTAATGTGGTGTAAACCCACCTAATAATCCATTATTAGAGCTCAAAACAGCATGCGTTAGAAGTAATTTTAAAGCATGAAGCCTGTTTATAAAAAAACAAAAAAGTCCGAGCTAGATACATAAGGGCAATTTAAATGAATTCACGTTAGAAGCGTAAATATTGATTGTAGAAAGACGTTCCCGTGTTTTTCTTCATGGGTCTTAATATCTATTTACGTATAGTGGAGTCCTAAGTGTATTATTAAGGTATTAAAATAGAAACTAGGTAAGCCCTATAATAACCACTAAATTATAAAAAATTTTTAATGGAGGTTTTTCTGAAAAGAAGAATAACTATTAGAGGGTAAAGGAAATTCAAAAAAGCAAATGCTTTGTTATAATAACAAAGATAGGTTAATTTTAACTAATCTGAAAGGATGCCCACTTTGAATTGGTGTTAACTTTTATAAAGTTAATTTAGCTCTGCTCTGAATAATAAGCATTTGGATATGTATAAGATGTTCAATCCTTTTTAATTGAAACCTGATTTAATTTAATGTATTTGTAAGTCTGCTGCTAACATTGCCTAAAATTTAAAATTAAAACAAAATAAAACTAAAAATGAATATGAATAACTTTAAAAATTTAAATGAATTAGACTTCACTAAACCTAGAAAGAATGAAACTTTAAACCCTAACTGGGTGACAGGTTTTATAGATGGTGAAGGTTCTTTTATTATCGCCTTAATATCTAGTACGGGCCCTACTAAAAAAAAAGTTTCTTTAAGATTGAGTGTTACTCAGAAATCACATTCTCAAGGTGTGTTGTATGAATTAAAAGAATTTTTTGGTTGTGGGCAAGTAATACCCTCTTCTAAAGACTGTATGAGATTTGTAGTACAAAGTAATAAAGATATAACTACAAAAATCATACCACATTTTACTAACTATCCTTTACAAACATCTAAAGAACTCAATTTTGAGAGCTTAAAAAGAGCAGCTCTTATAGTATCTAAAGGGGCTTCAGAAGGGTTAAATGAAATAGTAAACCTTAAAAATAGTATGAATAAAAATAGATCTTTTGATGAACAATATAACCACTTATTACTGAATAAAGATAAGGTAAAATTAAATCCTTATTGGGTTTTAGGTTTTTTAGATGCTGAAGGTACTTTTGGTTCTTTAATAACTAAGTCCTCTATCGTAAAAGGTGAAAAGGAGTTAGAAAAAATTGTAACCAGAAGTAGACTTTCAATATCACAAAGTACTCATGATGTATTTATACTTCAACATATTAAAAATTTTTTTAAGGCTGGATATTTGGATCCTAAAGAAAAAGAAATAGATACCTTAGATAAAGCTAAAATTTGTAGGGATAGTTCTTTTTATTATAATTCTACTCCTGAAAGCTTTATGTTTTTTTTCGAAGATTATACTTTGTTAACTAGAAAACTTTTAGATTTTATTGATTTTAAGCAATTTTACCTGTTTAAAAAAGAGAAATATTATTTAACAGAAAAAGGATTTGAAGAAATGCTTAGTCTTTCCTCGAGAATGAATTCAGGTAGAGATGATATTAACAAGTCTAGAAAAAAAAGAATAAATTAAACTTATAGCTTAAGGCTTGAGCTGTATGCGTTGAAAGTCGCACGTACAGTTCTTAGAGGATGTTAAAGTAGAAATACTTAACGGGGCCTCAACAGACCCTAGCTAAATGGGGTCTTTTGTTAATAAACTGGATAAATTGCAAGAAGAACTATAATTGTTAATTTAGTAGTAAACTTGCAGCCGAGCGTTATTTAGTGATGTAATTTAAACCTTTGCCCTGCCTGCCCTTAGGGGATGGGTGGACACAGGCAAGAGTACAAATAGTAACGAAGGTTCAACGACTAATAGGTGAGTATCGCTAACAATAAGCCTAACACGAACATCCGGCAATCGCTAATGAACGATTGATGACATAGTCTGAACCAATTTGTGAAAATTGGAAGTAGTGAATAAAGAGTCACTGCGATAACATTTTTTTTCTACTTTTCTTTAGTGAGAATTAAAGAGGAGAGGGAATAATTTGATGCAGCTTTACTGTAGTTAGTTATCATGCGAATCTAGAACAACCCTAATTTAGAGAGAATAGGGATGTTGGAATTAAGATTAAATCTTATGCTGTTTTATTTAAAATATCATATAGATCTATTCTTTAGTAGAAACGAAAAATTGGGAACCTTATAGTTAGGGTTGGGTTTGTGTTTACCTCTGTTTTAATATAGATTTTTAATTATTATTTGTTTTTACATTTAAATATTTTCTAATTTATATTAAGGAATAAGAGGGAGAGTTGACTAATTGGCAGTTTGACTGGGGCGGTCGTCTTTAATAAAGTAGCAAAGTACAACCAAATATTTTTTATATTTAATACTTTACTTTTTTTGCCTATGGCTTATAAGTGAAGCTAACAAATAAATTAACTTGTTTTGCTAAGGCAATAAATAGTTATAAAATAATCTTCAAATTACAAAAGGTATAGCTAGAAATTGAATGGAGATCAATCAACCAGTGAAGGGTTGCGCATTTGTTTAATGGCGGTAAGCATGCTTAACTGAAAGACTCAAAAGTCGCACAGATACGTAAGTAGGGCATAGTGACCCCCCGCTATAGTATGGAATAGTCGGGGATCAATTGATAAAAATATAATAATATGTGTTTAAACGTTAGTGTGCCGAAAGGCCCTCTATACTTAATAATAAATTAACAGGTGGAATCTTTCACTAAGTAGAGGTAAAATAAGACTTATGTTGCTTATTAAACAAAAACAAAAAACAACAGTAAAATTAAGCCCTAAAGGGTGAGTTAGACGCTAACAATAAATTTAATTAAAACTATGAAAATAATATTACAAAACAACTTATTTTTAAATAAATCAGGAGTGTATCTTATTACTAATTTTATTAATGGTAAAAGCAAATTCTGTAGGAAGTTCTGCAGTTATACAAAGAAGATTAAATGAATATTTAAATATTCAGTATATTACTAGAAACCTAAAAAAAGGTAGTAGTAAACTACTAAATGGTTGGTTACTTTTTAAGTGAAAAAAAAAAACCTGGCAAAAAAAGTATGGTTACATTAATTTTTAAAATAAAATATTAGAAATTATCGAATTTGAACCTTTTCATTCTAAATTAGAAATAATAAAATTACTTTTGGAAAGAGAACAATATTATATGGATGAAATTAAACCAGAATATAATATCTATCTAAAGGCTGGTAGTAATTTAGGAAGAAGTTTTTCAGAGGAAGTACAAACTTAGTTTAGCTAAATTAGGAAAAGCTGAAAATAAAAAAGGTTTTATCACTAAAATCTAGAGTTTTATTTAGAGGGTATTAACAAAGGTGTAGTTATGCTAAATGAAAATAATGAAGTATTAAATTATTTTAAATCTATTCAAATAGCTAGTTAAGCTACAGGAATTTTTAGCAATAGAATAAGTAGAAGCGCTAGAGGTATTAGAAAAGAAATAATAGAAAACGGAAAAGTAATTAAGTTCAAGTATAGTGATGTAATCGAATAGTTTTTTTTTCTTACACATTCAATTATTATTAACTTTTGTCACCTTAGTTAGCAATAATTAAGTGAAAATTGGGTTAATTTCAAAGATATCTCTTTCGAAGAGACAATTTGAAGCGAAGCTACTCTGAACTGTACTTTATTTAGTCTGAGTGTAGAACGTTCAACGACTAGAGGGTGAGTTCAGTCAACAATAACCCCTCCACGAAAGCCCAACAACTATTTAAGTTTATAGTTGAAGACATAGTCTGAACCATTCCGTGAAGAATGGAAATAAAGGATAAAGAGCCTTTATAATAACAAAATTGAAAAGTTACGCTAGGGATAACAGGTTAATTGCCGACGAGAGTACACATTGTCTCGGCAGTTTGACACCTTTGGGGTCTGTACCAAACAATATTTGCTTATAGTAAATTATTAATTTGCTATTTATAACATCAATATCTTATTACTATATATAATATTATTAGTTTTATATTCCAAATTTTAAAAAATAATTAATTTATTATATGTGTTAGCTCAGGAAATTCAAGAATTAGCAGAGATAGTTCTTACATAAATACTAATTAAGATACTTATTAAAAAATACACATACTTATTTTTCTCATGAATCAATCACTTAAAGATATTAGTACCTCACATGCTTGAGTCTATGCTTTATAAAATAAAATGGAAAAATGAATAAATTCTTGTTCTGCAAAAGTAGTAAAATAAATAAAAATATTAAAACAAATAATAAAAATTTAAAGTACAAATGACATCGGGGAATTTTAATAGAAATATTAAATTAGAAGTTGGCTATTTGCTGGAACATCCTTAGAGCTTTAAATACTTGATAAGTGATTAAAAAAAGTTTATGCGCATAACAAGTAAAAATTTTAAAGATTGGACAATCAGCAGGGAAGTTTATAAATTAAATAAGTTTAAGCAGCTTGTGAAGATATAACCCCCCTCAACGACTAAACGCCAATATCCAGAAGCTTTGTAAATGTATTCTTACACTGGATAAAGATATAGTCTAAACTTGATTGAAAGGTTAAGATTAAAATTTGCGATAGTTATAGTCGCTTAAAATAGAAATATTTTAATAAAAATTGGGTTAATTTCAAGAAAATCTGTATTCTAAGAATAAAATTATAAATACAGATAACTTGAAGCGAATCTATTTTCGACATTACTTAAATTTAAAGTATGAGAATAGAACGTTCAACGACTAGTAGGTGAGTTCTGTCAACAATAATCCTACCACGAAAGCCCAACTACTAATATATATATGTGTAAATTCAATAAATAATTGCCTGCTTAATTAATTCAAATAGCTGTAGGAATGATACTTAGTGATGCTTGTATGTATAAAGTAAGCAATCATGCTTTAATCAAATTTGAACAAGTTTATCTTCAAGAAGAATTCTTATTTCATTTATTTTTTAAAAAATATTGTTTTATGATTGAACCAGGTAAACGAATTATTTATTAAACAAAATGGAGATATTTTTAGAAAAGGCTTAATTAAGAGTTTTTGGTTTAAAAGTTTTTCTCATGTTTATTTTGATTCTCTATGGGATTTTTACTATAAATCCTGTTCAACAAGTAAATCAACTATAAAAAGTATAAACAAAGGTTTAATCTCTAATTATTTAACAGAAAGGGGATTAGCTTATTGGATTATCTTATTGGGTGACGGGTCATTAAATAAAAAAATCAATGATTCTACATACTCAAAGTTATAGTGAAGAGGAAAACTTAATATTAAGTAAAGAGTTAAATGAAAAATTTGAGTTTAAAAATGTTCCCCCCCGCAGGCTTCAAACAAAAAAATATCGGGGTAATAGTTTTTAATTCTGAGGATACAGTTTTGTTGAGCAAATTAATTAAACCTTACATAATTGCTAGTATGAGTTATAAACTACCTATTTGTTAATTTAAAAAAGGGTAATAGATATAAATATATTAGTTGATGACATAGTCTGATCCAATTTGCGAAAGTTGGAAACTTAGGATAAAGAACCTAAGTGATAACATTAATGGTCGACTCATCCTATCCTGCAAAGCGTATTTGGAACACGCTAATAGTGGGAAATGAACTATCAAACTCCGGAAACACCCTAAAGCTTATAGTACTAAACAATATTCGAAAGATTCATTGCGGATGAACTAATCACTCATGTAAAGTAACAAGCTATAAGATTGATGAAAATCTAATGGGCAATCGCGGATCTAAATCAGAATTTCGAATCTCACAGCCAAAAAGAATTTCTGTAAAAGAGCAACGAGTAGACGGTAGTTGGTTACTAGCAAACAAGGCTAGAAGCTTAAGGTGTACTCTAATGGGTTTCGAAAGATACTATCAAGTCAAAGTCCTCTCTAAACGATTATTTAAACAAGTTTCTACTTTAACTTCCTCGGGCCAAGCGCTAAATTTTAGCTTTTTTATAAATCCCTGGTTTGTAACAGGGTTGATAGATGCTGAAGGTGTTTTTTCTATAAGCTTAAGAAAAGATAAGGAATATAAATTAGGATGGCAAATTGGAGCAGAATTTCAGATACAACTTCACAAAAAAGATATAAATATATTATTAGAATTGCAAAAATTTTTTAGTGGGACTGGTTCAATAAGTATTAGTAAAACTCGACAAAGAGCAACTTATTCAGTTAAATCTATTAAAGATATAGTAAATACAATAATTCCTCATTTTTTTAAATATAATCTCTTAACACAAAAAGCAGCAGATTTTGCTCTATTTACGGAAATTGTAGAACTACTGAATGCTAAGGCTCATTTAACTAGTGAAGGTTTAAATAAAGTAGTAAATCTAAAAGCTTCATTAAATTTAGGTATTTCCGAAGTTCTCAAATCTTATTTTACTAATATTATTCCAGTTGAAAGACCTTTAGTTAAAAGTACTAGCCTACCAGATCCAAATTGGATAGCAGGTTATGTAAGCGGTGAAGGGTGTTTTGATATTAACCTTAAAAATTCAACCTCTCATCGTACAGGTTACCAAGTAATTTTAAGATTTAGTGTTAAACAGCACAAAAGAGATAAATATTTAATGGGGCAGATATCTAAATGGTTAGGTTGTGGAAAAGTTTACCAATCTAGCGGATATAATTGCTGTTCTTTAACAGTGGTAAAGTATTCTGAGATTACTAATTTAATCATACCTTTTTTTAAAAAATATCCAGTGTTAGGTGTGAAACAATATGATTTTTCAGATTGGTGTAAAGTAGCCAATTTAATGAAAGAAGGTTATCATCTAACAGAGGAAGGTTTAAAGTTAATTCAATCCCTTAAAAACGGAATGAATAAAAATCGAAGCTCCGAATAATTATTAATCGCAAGATAAATTTGATCGCCATGCCGGGGGAAGAAGCTTGGAAGGGTTCGGCTGTTCGCCGATTAA
>Ga0153955_100715_pt1 | contig 11810 bp, 20 predicted proteins | sample TSFL039MetaG_FD_104744 | JGI IMG/M metagenome (GOLD analysis project Ga0153955, IMG submission 104744) | Attine ant fungus gardens microbial communities from Florida, USA - TSFL039 MetaG | ecosystem: Host-associated > Fungi > Mycelium > Unclassified | place: USA: Florida, Wekiwa Springs...
AGTTTAGCTCCTAGTCCAAGTGAATGCCCAAGTCCTCCTTTAGAGTGGGTATCCCTTGAGGGAAGTTTTATAAGGTTTTTATAAAAAAGAAAGAGAGAAAAAGAGCTCTTAATCACTCAAGTCAAGTTTCAACTCTAGAGTAATGAAGGGCAAAGATGGGGGTTCTTTTTCTTGCACCTCTCCATGCTACTAGAGTATTATATTAGTATTACAAAGCCCAGAATGCAACAAACAAGATAAAAAAGAAATCCTCCTGATTACTTGAAAAGGCAGGTAGAATGAGTCAAGTCTGCATCTGATCATGCAACAGCCGCTCTCTGTACTCCCTGTCTATTTCCTACTAACTTTCTTTATCTCATCAGCCAACCTTGAGCCTGTTCTAAGGGTTCTTGGGTGCTCGAGAGGTTCTTCAGACATTGGTCCAACTGCTCTTGAGCATGTCTTCATCGTCAATATCACTCCTCTCTGCTTCCAACTCTCCTAATTCCTCTCCTAAACTTTCCTCTACTCTCCCTACTATTTCCTGTTCACATCCCTCAGGTCCTTCTTCTTTCTATCCCTTCCCGATGACATTCAGCATATTCTCATCTTGTTCTTCTATATTTAGACTGCCGATCAGGACTGATGCACGACCTCTGATGGTGTTCCTATTATAAACCAGGGGTCAGTTATCAGGTGACATCATTATCAAGAGAAATACTTCTAAGGTCAAGTTTGCTCTTGAGAGTACTTCTAGAGGGGAGTCCATCTTATAAATATGATATAAGACCATCTGGAAAGCGTTATGAGGTACTGATAGTGGTGATTGCAGCCACTACTCCACTACTTGGATAGTGTTCTCAAGTACATGACCAAACTTCTAGTGGTTATGTCTGGGGAGCCAATTCTCTCTCGAGAGCCATTTATTATGATTATTATGTTCTGAATGTCACTTATATTGCCAAAATTAATTGTCTGATGTGACAGCGCTGACAGGTGTTACATCTCTCCACATATCACTTCACTTCCCTAGTGACCCCTGGCCACCAGAAATTCCTCGTCACCAACTCTGCCATTTTTCACTGTCCTTCATATCCTCCTGCAGGCGTATCATGGTGTAGCCTGATCACCTCCACTCTTAGCTTCTTATCTTTGGGAACATACACCCTTCTTTCTTTCAACATCAGTCCATCTTCTTTATCCCTCAGCATTTTTACTCCTGCTCGTTTCATCTCTTCTACAGCTTTTACTACCTCATCGTCTTTTACTTCACACTTCCTCACTTTGTCCAACAGGTCCACTCCTTCTATGATTACTTCTGCCACTCTGACCCTCTTCACCTCTAGCTATTCTTTCTTGACCAATGTCTGCTCTTTGTTATCCTTCTCTACCCCAACTTCCCAATCTGGCCTTTTACTCAACCCATCTGCCTCCCCCATTTTGTTTTCTGCAATGTGTTTCAGCACGAAGTTGAACCTGAATAGATATAGAGCCCATTGTGCTTGTCTGTGATTCAACTTTTGGTTACTCATGAAATATTCTAAGTTCTTATGATCTGTCCAAACTTTGAATTTACTTTGGGATCCTTCCAGGAAGTGTCTCCATGCCTCTAAACAGTGTATTATTGCCAACATTTCTTTGTCATGTATCTCATAGTTTCACTCAGTTTCATTTAATGACTTAGAAATGTAGGTGACTAGTCTCCACTTGTTATCTTTGTACTTAATGGATAACACTCCTCCTGTGGCGAAGTTAGAAGCGTCAGCTTTCATCCTAAACTCCTTATCTAGGTCAGGTGCTACTAATAGAGGTTGGCTCATGAAAACCGTCTTCAACTGCTCAAAAGCCTTCTACTGCTCATCTCCTGACCTCCATTTTTCTTCCTTCCTTGTTAGATTGTTCAAGGATTGGGCTAGCTTGGCAAAGTCCTTTATAAAGTGCCTGTAATAATTGGCTAGACCCAGGAATTTCCTAACATCTCTAACCATCTTAGGTATAGGCCAGTTTAACACCCCTGCCACTTTGTCTTCTTCCATCTCAATCTTCCCTTCACCCATTACTACTCCCAGGAAATTTACTTTCTGCACCTTCCAAGTGCATTTCTCTGGTTTTATGTACAGATTGTTCTCTTCTAATCTCTTCAGCACTTCTTCCACCAGTTCATCATGCCCCTCCTCCATCTCTGTTCCTATCAACACATCATCCACAAATGCTGCTACTTTCTCTTTATTGATCATGTCTCTCAAAATTTCATTCATCATACCTTGGAACATGGCAGGTGAATTTGTCATTCCAAAAAACATTACCACTGGCTCATATGACCCCACATGAGTAGTGAAGGCCACCTTCCACTCATTCCTCTCTTTTATCTGCATGTTATTATATTCCCATTGTAAGTCCATTTTGGTAAATACTCTCTTATTACCCATACTATCTACTAGATCTGTAATTAACAGTAGTGGGTAGTTGTTCTTCACTGTTTGTTTGTTGAGCCTGCGATAGTCCATAACTATGCATTTTCCCCCATCCTTTTTGCCCACAAAGAACACTGGTGATGTTTGGGGCAATTTAGAAGGTCTAATGTACCCCTTCTTTAAATGCTCATTGATGAACTTCTACACCTCCTCCTTTTTGTTTCTGAAAAGAGGGTATACTCTTGCTTTACTTGCTTTGAAGTCGTCATTGAGATCGATTGTGTGATCCCATACCTTCCTAACCAGCATCCTTTCAGACTCTACTTTCCCAAACACTTTTAGCCACCTATGGAATCTCTTGGGTACCATTTCCTCCACCTTCCTATGATCTGCCTCCATTTCCTCCTCTCTTCTCCAATCTTCTTTCTCATCTACTGCCCATCTCACAATTTTCTTCTCGTCCTTTCTTATCTCTTTCTTTCCTTTTATCTTCACTGTTTTTCCACACAGTGGTGGACATCTCATCATTCTTACTTCTCCTTTCTCCTAATCTATCTCTGGATTATGAGCTGCTAACCATGGCATGCCCAAAATTATGTCTGTCCTTTCTAATTCACAGACATCCATTCAAACTCTCTCTACATGTCCTTTGTAGAACATGTTTACTTCTACCTCATGTGTAATTGCACCTCCACTGTTTCCGGTACCATCCACATTCCTTACTTATAAAGGTCGATTCAGTTTAATCAACCTATATTCCCCCTTTTGTACCAAGCTCTTGCTCATAAACAATCCTGTTGCTCTACTATCCAGCAATGCTTTCACCATTCTTTCTTTGTGGGTGTCTACCTTTTCAATCCCCACGTTCATCCACACTTCTCTTAGAGGCTTAAACGTTCGCCTCACTTCTCTCACTTCCACCTTTTGCACTGCCTTCTGATTGACAGTTTCCGCCACTCTCCTCAGATCAGTGATTCCAGCCCTCCTCTTCTGGGCCCTAGGCACTGTCCATTCTACCTCTCCTCCCCAATTCCACCATGGTATTTTCTTTTCTATCCTACATAGTGGACAGAAAATCTCCCCTTTCTTGTTTCTCTCCACTCTTTCTTTCACTGCATCTCTCACATCACATGCACTATACACCACTCTTTCTGCTCTCCCACTTTGCACTTCTCTCTCTCTCCACTCCTTTGCCTCCCTGCAACCTTCACACCACATGTGCGACAGTTGCTTTTTACTCAGGAACCCTTGTTCCTAGTTCTCCTGAGTTTTGGTGCCCTTGTAGTCGCATTTGTGACACTCCACAAAGATCACCACTTCTCTTCTTGTTATCCATCCCTCTATGCTCATTTCAGCTCCTCTTGGGGGTAGTCCTTTTGCACTGGAGTGCAATTTTACTTTCTCCCAGACCTCCTATGAAGGTGCCGCTTCCTCACTTTTACTCCTCTCTTTCTTCCTAGGGCACTCCTACTTCTTGTGTCCTTCCTCTCCATATCCAAAGCACTTTACTACATCCCTCACTACTTCTTGCCTCCTCAACTCCCTTACTTTGCACTGCATCACCTGACTCCTCAACACTTCAAATCTATTTTCTGCTACCTTCTCTTTCTTCTGTTCCTTCCCACTTCTACAGTTCTGGGCTAGGTGCCCAAACTTCCCACATCGCCTATACAGCTTCCCCTCTCTCCCTTCCAATTCTGCCCTTATTTTGGCAAGGGCACACCTTTGGTTGAGCATATTGCTCATGAGGTTATTGTATTGTTCCAGAGACATTGTGTTATGTTCTGGATGGATGGTTTGTTTGTGTAAAAAAAGTTTTATATTATTTGAGGGTGCGTCATCTTTTTCAAAGGGCTCACAGTACATCTGCTGGGATGCACAAGTCTTCTCCCAGCCAGGTGTCTACTGCCTTACTGACTACTGCCCTAATAATACTATGGCTATCACTCTACAGAGGAGATCCTTACACTAATCGCCTTCTTAAGGATGCGGCGATATTCCTCTACGTAGACTGATCACAATGGACCAGTAGCACGAAGTATATAATGAGAAAAGAAAGTACAAGTAGACTAACGAGCACTACTCAGTTGTAAGGTCTGGTCTGAGCTAGTACCTGAGCTTGGTCCTAGCTGTCCACCTCTGGGGTCTAAACTTCCCAGTCAGTCCACTTAAGCCTGTGGCCTGGCTATGAGGAAGTTGGGAGTGATCTGAGTCAATCACACACCAAAAAAGTAACAAGAGTAAAGTTGAATAAAGATCAGGGTGATCGGTGTTCTAGAAGTGAAAACAAGTTCTAGTATAACGATTGAAGTCTCAGTTGGGTAACCTTAACCTCACTCGCCCTCTAAGTCAGAGTTTGACAAAGAGAACTCATTAGAGTCCTTGCTAATTGGTCTAGCTACTTATATACAAATCGGTATTTACTAGTATTTGTCTACTCAAATTATCCTGTGGACTCCTTTTGAGTCATAGTGTCCCATGCACTTCAAACTATTACATAATAAAAGAAAAATAAAATAAAATAAAATAATCTGCTACCACGGATCATCTAGCTTGTCTGCTGTTTTATAACAACACTATAGGAAAGATAATGAGATGGAGAGCATGCGAGAACACCACAGATATCCAAGCCTTCCTAGGAACAGCAGTGCAGTGCCACAATCATATACCAAACTTCGTAACGGTGGCAGCACCATTATATGAAGTGGTAAAGAAAAATGTACCCTTTGAATGGGGACCTACATAGGAAAAGGCCCAATCAGACCTAAAGACTTTAATAGAATCATGTTTTCATACCAGGAACCCAAAGTTTCCAAGCAAGCAGCCATTAGTGCTAGCCATGGATACATTGTAGTGAGCAGTAGGATACTATATATATCAAAGAGATGAAGAGGAACCAAAACAGATACATTATGTGAAGTTTAATTCACTATTAATGAACGAGAGACAGCAGAGATACTTCCAGCTGAAACGAAAGTTGTGCAGACTTAGACACGCTCTCGAGCAAGAAGTATACCTCCTGAGAGAATGCAGAGACTTTATAGTGGAAACAGATGCCAAGTATTTGGCAGGAATGTTAAATAATCCAGGGAAGATGCCTAATGCGATGATCAATCACTAGGTAGACTACATATGGACAAACTTTTTCTTTGAATTAGTTCACAAAAGAGGAAAGACTTTTGGACTAGATGGATTATCGAGACAGAAGTAGTATCCAGGAGATTCATTACCAGAACCATTTGAAGATGGATCCAAGGATGGTGGCAGAGATATCACCATCAGACATAGAGGACCTTTAGAAGAGAAGCCTCTAGAATTGGAAGAATTTTATAATGAGATTGACTTGAGAGAAGGTTTCTATCAGGAATCCATAGACAATGACCCATTGTTAATACTTTGGCAGTCGGCGGCAAAAGATACTAGAAAACAAGAGCACTTGAGAGCGGTCTTCGTGAAAACAATGGATGATAATGATAAGGAACCAGAATGAGATGATGATTCGGAAGAATTGGGAGACTACAATGATAAAAGGCATAGCAACCATGCCAAGAAACAAGAGGAATTAATAAATAACATAAGGGAATTCTTGACTACTCGAGATAGCTCTTGACTAGGGATAATGAATACAGAACAGGCCAAGTTTGTGTGGCAAGTGTCGCACTACTGGTTAGACAAGAAAGACGGGAAACTATATAGAAAGAATGCTGGAGGAGGCAATCCCCAGTTATTCATAGGAGTAGACGATCGGATGTGACTTCTAAAAGCGTGTCATAATCAGATGGGACATCAGGGAGCATATGCAATGGGATGGATGTTGCAGCAGCGCTTCTGGTGGCCAAAACTAGAAGAAGATGCAATTTGGTATGTTAAATTGTACTATTTATGTTAGATAAAACAGAGAAGAGTGCTCAAGATACCACCAGTCATAACTCATACTCCAGCCATTTTTCAAGTGCTCCATGTGGATATGGTTCATATGAGCCCTCCATCTAATAGATGCAAATATATAGTGCATGGTAGATGTGGATTATTGTCTTGGATGAAAGCTAAAGCACTTAAACAGAAAAATACGAGGACTATCAGACAATGGCTTTTCGAAGATATAATTTATAGATAGGACAGCCTAGTTAAGATAGTAATGGATAACGGGGTGCCTTTCAAGAAAGCAATAACCTGGATAGAGGATAAATATGGAATAAAGAGAGTGACTATATCTCCTTATAATTCGCAAGTGAATGGAGCAGTCGAGAGACCATACTGGGATCTAAGACAGATGTTATATAAAGCGACCAAAGGGGATGTGAAGAAGTGGTTTTGGTACTTACCTCACATCACTTGGGCAGACAGAATAACCATTAGGAAGGGAATGGGGTGCTCACTGTACTTTATGGTGACCGGAGCACATCTGACCATTTCGCTGGACATCATAGAAGCGACTTGGCTTGTAAAATATCCAGAAAGAATGGTTTCAACCTCAGAATTAATAGGATTGCGAGCTCTAGCCTTGACTAAGCACATGGAACATATAGAAGAGATGCAACAGAAAGTGTCTCAAGAGAAGATTTGGAGAACACTTCAGCTCAAAAGCGAGTTGTAGCACAAGATAAAGGAATTCAATCTAAAACCGGGAAGCTTAGTTTTGGTAAAGAACTCAGCAATAGAACTTTTAGCAGACTGTAAAATGAAACCTCGATATCTAGGACTGATGGTGGTTATCTGGTGCCTTAGAGGAGGTGCCTTTATATTGGCAGAATTAGATGGATCTGTCTGGCAGAACAAAGTTGCCGTGTTCAGAGTCATACCATACCTTGCTCGGAAGGAAATATCTTATAATAAAGAAGTAAAAGATTTACTAGATGCACTAGAAGAGAGTGTAAAAGCTCTAGAAGAGAAAATAGATACAAGAGACTTGGACAAGATATTAGGCACAGAATAACCCTGGAATTTTGGAATATATTGGACTAGAAATAGGAGATATAGCACTAGTTACCTCCTAGAAGAATGAGACCGCTTATCTTCCCAGATGTGATATAACTCTTTGAACTCGGCCATGGCATCGCGATATGACTTGGCTGCGTGTTTGAGAGTATGGATAGATTGAAGGACATGGTCCGTAGAATTGACCAGAGCCGCATTGAGAGCGGGGAGGCCAATGGCATAACAAATGTCTTTATAGAGACCAAACCCAGAATCATAGAATTCAAGGGTGGCATTGAACAAAGATTGAGCTATAAAAAATAATAAATGGAAAGAACGTGATTGAGAAAAAAAGCCAACTTACCCTGACAAGCCAATTCAGTAATGCTACAAAGATGCGCATACTGATGGAGCCAGCACTGAGTGGTAAGAAATATAAAAGACAGCAGGGATTATGATACCTTGGGATGGTATTCCTCCCATGGCTGAGATGACTCGATGATAAAGCAAGGAAACTTCAGAACATTGCAAGAAGAGCTTATAGGCCAAGAGGAATGATCAGGAGCAGGAGTGGAAACCAGCCCCTCATCGTCAATCTGCATAGGACTCTGATAGGCAATGATAAATGATAAGGATAAAAGATATAAATTGGAAACTACAAACTGGACCAGAAGACAATATACCAGAAAGAACATTGTTTTTGGGGGCAAGTATAACAAACTCGATCTCCTTTTCCTCGTCAGTGCAACCATCAGTAGCAGCGGCAAGGGATGGACAATGCTGGATATGAGAATGCTAGATATAAATATGCAAGGAACTGTACTCGAGGAGGTGGCATTGGGAGGATTCTTATCGGGAGCAGGATACTTTGTAGAACTGGACAGAAATAACAATGAGAAAGAAGAATATGATACGGAAGGATAGAAATACTTAGAAGCTCTTTCTTGTTGGAGAAGAAAAGCTTGGAGCTGTTTATAAGTGACCAGGAAGACGAAAGTTGGATTGTGCTCGCAATGAAATAACTTGTATGCTTGTTTGGCAGTTGACAAGAGACAGATAAAGTTGCTCTTGCCCTATGCAACAATATCTCAAGAGAGGCACTCGAGGTAGATACTTCGAGATGCAGATTAGAGAAAGAATAATGATAAGAGAGAAAGACATACAACGGGCTCATCGAGAGCATCGATGGCACGTTGAATGGAACCTAGAGTGGAATTGTTGAATTTGAACCATTTACTGCGATGGACCACATTGGAAGCAGCATCCAAAAGCTCAATATGAGCATTTTGAGTCTCGCCTTTGATGTCGGCCATAGCAAGGGATGTGAAGAGGGAGTGAAGGAAGAGCCAGTTACAAAGGCGACCTTCTCTACCTCTTATACACCTGACTGGAATGCGCATAGAATGGATTCAGAGGATATGAGAACATAATTTAAATACCAGAAGAGAAACAGGAATGATGTGCTCTCGAGAGCGCATGGATTGATTGGCAATAAGGAATGGATTGGCGGGATCACTAGAACTACAGATGGAACCCAGATAGAATTCAGGATACCACCCAGTAATAAAGAATGTGAGGACACATTATTTATAGTGGGAGGGAGATAACAGTCCAATGAGACTCAGAAAAATTTTGGGACTTAGAGAAATTTTGATGAGATCTTGACCAGAAAAATAAATATAGGGAAACTAGCTATAATACAGGAATGGACTATTGGATAGAACTAGGAATAATAGAAACTACAGGATATAGAAACCAGATAGAGACTTATAAAAGGGATCCTTATTGGAACTTAGAGACTTAGTTATCACACTTTCACACAGAGAGAAAAGCAACTGAGACAGGGATAAGATTAAGGAATTGGAGAGGATTACAAACACTGGAAGCCATAGATAAAAATAAAAAAGAATCTACTTAAGAGCTAAGTAGACGAGACATAAGATGTGGTGTGATTGAACTGGAATGATAATAAAGATAACAAAAAGGAAACTAAATGGCCCACTCCTTCCCCTTGCCCTTCTTGTCTGGCTTCTTCTGCTTGACGACAACCTTCTTCTCTTGTTTGACAACAATCTCAGGAGAGGTGGCTTTAGAGAGAGCATGGAGATGGCACCAGCCATGTGCTTCAGGGACACTGCCATCGTACCTGGTGGACTCTAGGAAGGAACTGAGACCCTGGAGAATATCTATGTGGGCCTCAAAGAGCTGCTTGGCAGTATCAGAACTTAACACCCCTTTGAAGTTAGAGGTGGTGTGGCAGCAAGCATCAAAAACAGCCTGTTAGGAGTCAGTATCTTCAATTAGTCTGCTACCTACCCAGAAGTTGGGGTCGTCTTTATAATAACACTCAGCAACGAGGAGCTCTTCAGCAAACTCAGAGACCAGAGCCTGGAACTGAGAAATAATTGAGTCATAGACTCGATGAGAGGCACTGGTTATGTGCCAGGATGCAGCAATAGACTGGAGACAAGACATGATATCTAGAAAGAATAATAAATCAGAAATAATATTAGAAAAATATAAGGAAAGGACTTACATTGGGAGGAAGTGAAAGTCGGAGCCTGGAGCTGCTCCGCAAACAAAAGAGACACACTCGCAGGCTTCTGATGGGAGCAGTGCACAGCGTGAGATTCATAGCACTCAGTGCAAGACTAAACACCACTGATGATGCTGTGGCAGATGGCCCAAGTGAAAGTAGAGGCTGTTTGTGGGAGTTGAGGGCAGGGATGACAATGTTCAGAACTGTTGGCAATGCAGAAAAGACATTTGAGGTCTTCCATGGAACCCTAGATGAGAAATAAAAAGAAGTTAGCCTGGAAATAAGGATAGAAAATGAACTTACCAGTTCATTGTGAGAAGGAACCACAAACAAGGAAGGAACCAGATTCAGATAAGGATGGCCTGCATGGAGACCATATAACCGATGGAGATTGCAAGCTGGAAAAGAAAAAGAATGTCAGTATAAAGAATAAAATATAGAAAAAGGGAAAACTCATGAGGATTGACCATACGGGACTTCTTGGGAGTAGGAGAGCTGGCAGGAGAGCCTTTGGGCTGCCGAGCACACTTTCAAGAGGGGCTGGCAGAGGGTACCTTGTGAGGAGGAATAGAAATAGTGGGGTTTCTGCACTAAATAGACATAGAAACAACCAGACCAGGAGAAGAGAGAGCCATCGCCACAATAGGCGCAGGGCTCTCCTCTCGAGAGATGGACTCCACATACCAGGGGGTCTTGATTTTGTGAGAACAAACAGAACAAAGAGAAAGGCAAGGAGAAGGAGGAGTTGGAAGCTTCTTCACCTCAGGATCATTGGCACCTTCAGAGAATTCAGGGACATCGGGATCGAGTTCATTGACTTCAGGCTTGGGCTCTTCAGGATTACTGGGTGACCAGTTGAAATTTTCCAGGAGTTCATCTTGAATGAGTTCTGTAAGAGACAGAGTAGGAGGTGATGGAGGTGACACCACAGAAACTGCAGGAGGAGCCACAACAGGAGGAATAGATGCGACTAAAGGGAAATATTTAGTTAGCAGGAAAAATCAGATAAATAAATAAAGGAACTTACCAGGAGTGACCTCTCTAGAGGACACAGAAGGAGATACCGGAGGAAAAGAAGCAACCAGAGCAGGACCAATAAAAGGATTGGATGGCTCCTTGTGGAAAGGAGACTGCTAACAGATAATGGAGATGGCCTGAAGTTCGTGGATGGTAGCTTGGACAAGAGAGTCCCAGACAGGACCAGGAGTCATTTCATAAAGAGAACCAATGCAATGCTGGAGGGCATAGTGGTGGCACATGAGACATTTGTACTTGTCGCAAGAGGACATAGGAACTTGGAAAGAAAAGGAATGTGATCAGATGGCTATATATGGCCAGAGGACTGTATTACTTACGCAAGAACAGAAAAAGGAACTACCAGAAGAACTTAGGCTGAGAGTATATGCAGCAATGGCCATAAATGACCTAATGTGGACATATATAGTTAATGACTCACTGGGAATTACCAGGATGTATTAGAAAATAGCATGGGAAGACAAGTGTCATAGCCTTAAAAAGGCAATGCACTAAAGATAGACTCTATTTGGAAAAACAGATTACTCCAGAACAATAGGGCTCTCATGAGAGCCATACAAAAAGGAAAGGAGAATACCAGAAAACAATAGAAAGAGATCCGATATGGGAATAAAGAGATGGCCACGAGTTGATTGTATACTGATAGGAAAATACAAAGAACAGATAATGGGAAGATGCGCTCACGAGAGAGTTGTCATGAACTGCCAAATTCCCCTAAGTCAATATTTATATTTCTTTTCTTTTTCTTTTCTTTTAATTATGTAATAACATCGGATCAGTAAATAAGGACAAATAGTCAAACATGTATAAGTAGTGTATGCCAAATTAGCGAGAGCTCTAACGAGTTCTCTTTGTCAAACTCTGACTTAGAGTGTGAGCAAGGTTAGGGTTACTCAACCACAATTTCAATCGTTACACTAGAACTC
>Ga0153955_100718_pt1 | contig 11771 bp, 4 predicted proteins | sample TSFL039MetaG_FD_104744 | JGI IMG/M metagenome (GOLD analysis project Ga0153955, IMG submission 104744) | Attine ant fungus gardens microbial communities from Florida, USA - TSFL039 MetaG | ecosystem: Host-associated > Fungi > Mycelium > Unclassified | place: USA: Florida, Wekiwa Springs...
ATATAAAATAGCTATAGGTAAATCTATCATCCATTCCAAATCGGCCATATAAACTATTTAATAATAATTTTGGGTTAAAATTAAGAGTATAAAATGCTTTATTTATTTTTTTTTTACTAAACCTTACTTATTGAATAGGCCACAAATTTTCTTTTTTTTTTAATCTATCAAAAACTTCGTTTACTAGGAGCAGCGCAAGCTCTAAATTAATCTTTAATAAGATAGAAAATATTTTATAGCACATTTTATTAGGAGCCCATATTATTTTTATGATAATTATAAATAGGACAAAAAGCATAGAATAGCGCAAATATTATATTTAAATCATAAATTTTAATACTTGTAAACTTTTAATATAAATTATATGCAAAGAAATACAGCTATTGATAACCTATTTTACAATATTTTATTAAATGTACAAGATCTACAAGTAAAGCAGCAAGATCACAAATAACATACATTAAAACTTTTTATAAAATTTCTTAAATTACTAGCGCAAAATAAAGTATCACAAAGAATCATGGTTACATATAAATAATAAATATCAATTATTGATAAAATCATAAAAGGTCATGATGAATTTGTTAACTTATTAAATTTATAATTTAAAGATAAAGAGCATAGATAAATATTAAGTATTATCAAAAACCCATTCCAATTTTTAATAAATTACCTTGCAATATCGAAAGTTAACTATTCGTTTAAAATGAATAAAGATATTAAATCTATAAATATAGATAATCTAAACGTAGTTAAACCAACTTAACATAAGCAATGTGTAATTTTACAGCACTTCTCGACTTAACTAGAGAGTAATGTAGCCGAAAAGACTAAATTAAAAAATTAATTAACGATAATTATCTAAAGATTTCTATGTATTTGCCTTTTAAAATAAATATATATCTCTGAAAATAATAACAATTTAAATTAAATATTAATATAGATTATAATCCAAAAACTGTTAAGACAATTCATTCAAATATTAAATCATATGGAATTTATTAGCATATTATAGATAAATGTCCAAAGTATAGATATGGTAAATTTTAATAGAATTCAATTTGATTAAATACTTTTTTCACCAAATTTATATTAAAAAAATAAGTAAAAACTTTTATAATTTCTCTTAAAATTCAGAGTACTAGAATTAAATACTATTCTAAACTAATTTAAATTTTCACTAATTTTATTATTAACTTTAAATAAAACTTTTTCAAGCAAAACTACACTTAAATACTATTACACACAAAATTAAAATACAAAGTTGAATATTTTAAACTAAAAATAACACAAAAATAAAAAGAATTTAAAATTAAATAATTAATACATATATACACAAAGGGATTAAATTAATAAATTAATAAAAAATGACAAAATAAAATATAATTAAATATAATACAAAGTAATGTAATGTAAGCCATATCAAATATAAGGACAAGAACCATAAATTATTGAAAGATATATAATAAATTAAGCTAATTATACCAATGTCTCTAAGTAAAATATACAAGTAACAAATAATATTTATCCTATTATAATAAAGAAATTAAAGCAAAAAAATATAACAAATATAGTTATTTAATCAATAATCACCCCTGAAAAAAAAAAATGTGATAATATATAATTAAAACATGTCTTTTAAAGAGTGAGGAGAGTCTAACAGGTAAGAGTGATGTTTAAATAAGTTATTTAACTTGTGTAAGCTTTTATTAATTATTTTAAAATTTGAATAATTCTTAATTGTAATCTTATAATAAATAGGGTTATGTGGCCTACTTGTTTTATTTTATTTTTAGTTTATTTATTAGCTTTTGAGTTTCTTCATTGAATGAGTTTCAACATATTTTTATGACCGAATTTTAATCTTATTTCTAATTAGGATACTTATTAATGAAATTTTAATCACATTTAGTTTAATTATTTAAATAATAGTTATGTTTATGATAATTTATTAGTGTTACTAATCTTTGCGCTATTTTATATTTTATCAATGATGATTTGAATAATAGAGATTATTTAAAATAAATTTATTATTTAATAGTTTGGTCTTGAGGCATCAGGATTTATTGGAATATAAATAAATATATGTTAACATTTTCTAGTACTATTGTGATTTTTATTTTTCTTAACGCTCCAATTTAATTTTATATTAAGACTGTATACCCTTTTTATTATTTTTATTATTTTCTAATTTTTCTATTATTATTTATAAGTGTTTTTCTTATTTTTTAAGTGCATCATTTAAAGAATCTATATTTAATAATGTAAGTCAATTATCTAAAACAGTCCTATGAACCTAATCATTAATCTTATTTTTAAATCATTTATTTAAAACTTTATTTTTTATATCAATTTCTTAATTTTAAATTACTTATGATTTTATTTGTAACATTATGGAACACCTTAAAACCTATTATATATATCCCGAGACAAGGATCTTCAAAGGCAGTCAACCTCCTATCGAAATAAGTGCAGAGTTAGAAACCTACCTAATAAGAAAAGGAGTAGCTTTAGATGCTTCAGAATATCCTATGGGAGCTATCGATAGCTTAATAATGGAGCAAATCTTTCCACACGCTCCCTTAATATTTATAACTGCCCTTTTTTCAAGGTGAAAACTAACAGCCTGAAGTAAAGAACTATATAAGATATTAAGCCAATTTTAGTATTTCCCGAATAATGTTTATAGCGCCTACCTATATTCCAAAGTGACGTACCTTAGATATCTTTAAAACAGGAGATTAAAACAAAAAGGAAGAAGCTGTGCAGATCATAAGTTGCGAATAGAGATAACTGCAATCATTCCTGTTAATATATCAAATTCGCTATAGATAATCACATTGACTCCTTATGAAACACCGCCCATAATTCCAACACTAGAAGCCCATCCTGTATGCTTATCAATCAAAGGCACCAAGCAGTTAAAGTTTAAAGACCAATGAAATCGCCAATAAATATATACCCTCTTATCAAGGTTAGTTCCCCGTTACTTTCTATCGTTCTAAAAAAAAATAATTAGAAAAGGACAACAACATCTCTCTCCAGCCAACTCAAATCAGCAATTGGGATCCTAAAGTAATAAAATATTCGAAGTGAAGGATTGGATACCCTTCAAAGAGCATATAAATTTATAATAAATAGGCACAAAGAAACAGGGTCCCATACCCAATTCACTCTAACTAAGAGTAGAGCAGACAAGAACCTCCTTTACAACAAAAATTTGAAGATCCCAGCCATAATGGTATGCCTATCAAAGGCAAGATCTCGACACATGTGGTAAAAGCAAAATACATTTCTTGAATGCCATTCCTGGAATTAAAATCGGGATCCCTTGGTTAAAGTCCTAAAATATCAATAAAAACTTTAAAACCTCGCATGTGTTAATTATAAATTTTGGATTAAAACTTAAGATTTAAGTAGTTGCGTAATATCTCCTTATTTTATAATAGTTAATATTTAATATAATAATATAAATTAGTAAATTTTAACATTAATTTTATTTAATTACTGCCCTTTGTTGTTTTATTTAAATTTTGTTATTTTTCTCTCTCTTTTTATGTTTTGATTTACTACTTGTTTTATTAGTCTCATTTTTACTGAAATATAAAATTTAAGTTACACGCATTAATCGCATAAGTGGACAAGATACTAAACCATCTTTTAATATCCCACGATTAACGTCTAAAGAGCCTACCGAATTGTCGTTCATTCAGCATAACCAAATTATCATAATATCAACCCGTCTTTTCATCTGAGGGAGTAAAGCGTCGAGAAACAGGTCCCGAAATAACAGGTTACTACAATAGAGAAATGAATTACTATATAAGCACTCTAATGAAACTCTCAAAAAGTATTTAAGAAAATCCGACAAAATTCAGGTCCCTAACGAATATACTACGAAACAGTGATTTTTGTTTTTTTTTTTCGCACTAGCCTTAACAAAGTCCTAGCCGGATGGCATCGAACGGAAAAATTTAGCAAAATACAATGTAAAAACTTTTAACTTTAGCCGGCACAGAATAGCGATATTATCTACAAGGTCTACGAAAAGCCTAGAAGCGATACTAGAAGTATCAACTAAAGCCTTAAAAATCTATTTCTATAAACTAAATGCCATACTACAAGAGTACAACGAACAATTTTACAGTCCTCTTCAACACGGGTTTATAAAAACGAGGAACAACAAGCCAAGCAACACAAATAAGTACATCATCGAAAATATATATATGAATTCGATCTAGCAAAAGTTCTTTGATAGTACCAATCTTTACTACTTAATTAAAACGATGCGAGAGATGGGCTATCCCGAACCTCTAGTTGACATCAAAGAGATATAAAAAATTAATAGAACCATGGCTCTAAATGCTTGCACTAATAAACCGGTAAAAACAACAATAAATTACTTAACCTGAGGCAGTCAATCCTAATAAATACATTAAAAATCTAGCTTGAAACCGTAATCTACCCAGCAGGATAATATCACACCTACTCTCTACCGAAAGTAAATAGCCCTACAGCTACTATCAAGGTGTAAGCCAACTAATCCCTCTATCTCCTACTCTAAGTAATATTATAATCAAAAACTTATTAGCGAATAACTTACGATCTAGTAATAATCCAATATGCGGATTACTAAATTGTCTACAGTGATAAGCCATTCAATCCTCAAGAAATACTCGCCCGTAATAAAACCTCACTTAACGAAAAGTCGATTAGTAATACGTAATCTGAAAGATAGATTTAAAAATCCTAGGATTAATTTATAAACCGGCAATATTACAAGCCCTATCTCGTTTCTTAACCCTACACAATGGAACCCTCACGCCTAAACCCTATGCCTTTAAATCGGAAGGCTAAAATAAAGAGCTGAACTTCAAGACCGAACAGGAATGGACAAACCCAGTCCTCCAGCTCACGTTGTTAATTAAAGCTTCATCTAATGATGGTAGTATAAGGGATTCTTTATAACTCTTCTATATTTATGAGGTTTGAACCAAGTCTCCAAAAATTAAAAAAAAACCTAAGGTATAAAGACCTAACCTGAATAGATCTACTAGCGCGATTACGATTAATAATAAGAAGAATAGCCTCGATCCCTACTTCTAAGCAAAACGGGGAAGAGATGCAAAACGACATCTTCAACATTTCAAGTTTCGCCGTCTTATCCTTAAGTCTTCTACTAAGTAACATGCTTATCCGACACCATGAGCTACTGCTCAAACGAGTTATACACTCCGTAATCAAGGTAGAAGAAACAAAAAGCACTAGAATACTAAAACAGGAAAAAGTCTAGCACGGCCACCACCAAAGCGCCATAATCCATTGGATTTTCTATAAATAGAAAGCATGAGCCATATAGCTAAAAATTTTACAAGCTACCGTAATATAAATTCGGGAAAGCCGTAATTACGAACTTGGTTGCCTCTATCAACGAACTCTCCAAGAACATGACATATCTACCTAATAAGCCTTTATGGAAATTTACAGCATTACCTAGGAAACTAAGGAATAAACTATTTCTTTGCTCGCCAAGTTAACTTTGATTCTGATGTCCTTGGTCCCTAATTACTTTATCGCCCCCTTTAACGTTCAAAACAAAACTAACAAAGGAAACCACCATAGGGTATTTAAAATTTATTGTGCTGGACTAGCCCATGTATAATGGTCTTCTATCGTAATAATAGTGAATCATTTAATTAGTGTGATATTAACTTTCTCTATTAGCTTAGTTTTAATCAAAAACTTTATATAAAAAGTATGAAAAATCATGCGATAGGGGGTTTGAGTGGGGATTTCTTTACTAAAAGACATACAGGAAATAACTGTATTATTAGTAAAATAAATTTATAGATAAAAATAGTTAACTTAATGAAGTTCATTATTCAATAAATTATACGGTTTTGTAGCTATTAGTTTTTTATTCGAGTTGTAAATTAACTTTCTTTTGTTATCGGTAGTTTTCAATGTGTAAGTTTGTTCTAATAAAGCTATTGTTCCTTGTGATAATGATTTATACCATTTAGTTTGATTCTTTTTGATTAATGAATCTTTTTTAAGTAAAGTATTAAAATCATTTATATTTACATCAGTTTTATTTATTAAACCTTTAACTTTATACATAAATTTATCATCTACAGTTTGTAAAGCATAACATTTAGGAGCTAAAAATATTCCTTTTTTTGAAACACTTTCCAATTTTAATTTACCTAATTCCTTATTATTCACTATCCCAGGGAAAATCTTAATCATTTCATTAGGATTTAAATTAGTAAAAATAGAATCGGTATCTGTATAAAATAATTTTATCTTTGAGTTGTTCTTAAATTGACTCATGTAAATTCTCGCATAAGAAGTAATAGCAGATGCAATAGCAACATTTACATTATACTCTAAATTATTATAGCTTTTTACCTTATCTTCAAATTTAATTAAAAATTTATTATTTAACTTAATAATATCATTAATGAAGTAAGGTTTAGAATCTATATTCTCAGTATATTCAGCGTATTTCTCACCATCTAAAAGTAAAGTAGTATCAAAAATATCCTTCATACCAAATCTACCATATAAGCTATTTAAGAATAATTTAGCTATATAGTTCATAGGATGATCTTTAGAATATTCAGATCTAATTTTATATAAATTCTCAACGTAGTTACTAAATATAATTTTACTTTTATAAGTGTATCCTTTAAGTATCTTAAATTTATAACCTAATTTAATAGCATTATCCATTTCTGGAGAAAAAATTACAACATGAAATGTACCAGTTGGAGCCAATCCAATGTTCTTAAACCACCTTTAGTTTTTACATGTAATTGTATTATAGGGTGCAATAAGTTTTTTGGAGCCTCAACTTCACAATAGAAGAAGCCAAATGCATCAGGACTTATTTTCCTAATATCACCTTCAAAATATATTTTCTCACCAACAGGCATTAGACAGTTCTTCATAATATAGGGATATAATGAATTAACATCATAACCATATATTAGTTCACCATTATAATTAGTTGGTATAAACATATCAGTAGATCCACCAGTATAAGAAATTTTAATGAAATCATATTCGTCTCCATACACCATTGGAATTAAATTCATTGGCATAAATTTTGATCTATATAACTTGAAAGCATGGGAACTAATAGTAGGAGCATCATTAATGTTTAAATTAAATAATTTAAAATAAAATGAGTTAAATTTTGAAATAACTTCCTGTAAGGCTTTACAATCCTCTAAACAATATTTGATAGATTCATCATGTAATGACCACTGTTTATTTTTAAATTGTTCACAATAAAGAACATATTCATCATAAGTTAAATTAACAAAATATTCATAAGCAGGGACTTTCCCAATATAAAGAAGATCCAGATTAGGATTATTAACAAAATTATATGGAAATATTGTTTTTTGAGTTGTAACATCAAATGATTTCGCTAATTTTCTTAAACTAGCAGGTAATATTTGATAGCTATCTCTAAAACTTAAAACCATAGGATTTTTCCAATGTTCTTTTTTAAATTTAAATTCAATACTAATTAATTTACCATTATTGATTATAACATTAACATCATTAGATAAATCAGTTAAATTTTTTAATAAAAAAATACCATCAAAATTAGCAAAGTTATGAATATATATTTTATGGTAATTAAATTTAAATCTACAAAGTTCTAAAATACAAGCTTTGATCATTTCATCTGGATTATTATAATCCTTTAAATAAAAGGATCCATTATTTTTACTTGTATCTTTAAACCAAGATATTAAATATGGAATATGTACTCCATTTATAACTCTAGTTTCAATATCAAGAGTGATAATTTTATTATTCAATTTTATTGACTTCTTTTGTGGTAATGGTTTTATGAATTTACATAATTTGTTAATACACACTAAAGCTAAATTACCATCTAATTGGTAATAGTACTTATTACTATTTATATTTCTGACTAAATAGTTTATACCATCTTTAATTATATGGGTATCGTTATACTCAAGAATTGGATCACCTTTTCTATATATAATGACATCGTTTTTTAGAGTATCAGTAGAAATAATTTTGGCAAAAGTTAATGGGGTAAGTTTCATAAAGTAACTATTACCTTGATCACCTTTTTCTAAGATAATTAATTTACCATATTTTAAAGGATCCATAGTAATAGGTAATTTATATTTTCTATATAATTGTTTTTGAATAGTTAAATCTTTATCAATATATTCATTGATTAGTTTTTTCTTCTCAATAATCCCATTTCTAATACCGAAGCTAAAAATAATTTTAGTTAAATTAACATTCCTGTATTCGTCATCCTTGATATATAATCTATTTATTATGTAATCATAATAATATTTCTTATCATCTTTTGATAAGCTTATTAAATTACCAATAGTTCAGATTATATTATCTTGAGTTTGAATTCTAAATAACGCGATAATGTGATCATCTTTAATTTCACTAACTATTTTCTTCCAAAAAGAATCAATAGCAGCTTTAATTAAAGAATCATCCAAAACAATCTTTCCAGTTAAATCATAATGGTAATCATTCCAAAATGTTTTCTTTTTTTTATTGTTTACCTGCCAAATATAACGTTGCACCAAATGCTTTTCTTGTAAGAATTGAACTCCAGAAAAGTAACCGCCAATTTTATTTTTATTATAAATATTGGTAGAATTAAGTAAGCTCATTGTGTACCTTGTTTAACTACTAATTCGTCTTAAGTGATTTTTTTAAAAATAAGAAAAAATAACAAATAAACATCAAAAATCTATTAATTATAAAATATGATAAATTTTATTAAATTTTATTTTTTAAATTTTCTTATATATACTTATAATATAAATTATATTAATTAATTTTAATATTTATTATAAATTTGTTTTATTTTTTAAATTACTAAAATTTTTATAAGTTACACTAAAGATAAAACCATACCTCGCGATAGGATCCCCCTCAAAACCGTAGTGTCACTCACCCGTCATAAGGCTTAATCTGGCTGCATTATGTATAATAACACTAAAATTGGTTTACTATCTAGTATTATCTTTATTATAATGGCTCTCGACTTTATGTACTTTCTTATGGCATGCTCTGTGTATTAAAACCATATTCTGTACTTTGTGTCTTGCGCCTTTTTGGGTGATAGGTGTAATGTGGTGTATATCCGTTTTTTCAATGTTCATACCTTTACTGTTTGTTCGTATTAAGTTTTGTTGCATACTGGGCTTGTTGTTTTTGCATCAACTTATTTTTAAAGGATCCTTATAAACCTTGGCTCAGTAAGCTTGCTTAAACGTTTATATTTCTTACTTTTTCTCTCTCAGGGTGAAAGGCGTAAATCGGGATGATATATTTCAGTATTAAATATTCCATGGGTGATATTGACGCAACAATATTGCTAGGGTCGATTAAATAGATAATCTTATTGTCAAGATTCTTTTTGTATCTGGATGAGTGCCTTTAAACACTCATTTTCAATTATTAAATAATATGTCATTTCCTATTCTAAAATAGAATCGGGCTATCTTTTTCCACCTAGGGTGCGATGCTTCTTGTGGGCCCATGTTAAGGATAGTCTATATAGTGCTTGTCTTACGTGGTCTCGGTATATTAAGGAGTTACCTAATTTTAAATAATTAGACCATCCTCTTATAATAGGGTTTAATTTACTTATTAAACTGTAACTGTCTAAATTATAACTTTTCCTAAATACTTCACTTAGTTTTTGATAACCTCTTTAACTTTTGTACGTTCGGGATACATAGTGATTCCTTTTTCTCCTATATGATCTTTTACAAAGCCGTATTTGGGTTTTCAGTATTCTTATAATTATGAAGGTGTATCCAATAAATTTTACATATTCTTTTTGGAAGTTGATAATTAAATTAAGACCTTTTGATGAGCATAGCTATGCTAGACACTGTGATAAAATTATGTTAAGATTGATAATATTTAAACAGAGAAGCAGATTTTAAAGCAAGTTTATCATCATACATATTTTAAATAAGACATGTATTGGTTAGATGTTACATGATATATTATGGGATGAATATTATTAAATGTTTAATTTATTTAAATGTATATTTTTCATAACTTTTATAGTTTATTTGGAAACATTTTGGTGTGGCAACTTATTAATGAAAGATATTTATCTCAAAGAGACTAGCTTTTGTTGATTTATATCAAATATTTATTTTCATCGTTTGATTAACAATGGTTTTTATACTTAAAGTTTTATACAGATTTGAGTGTTATAAATCTTTAAAATTTTATAATAATTACACTAGAGGTTTATGTAAGACTTTATGAGTTTTTAGCATTTAAGCTTAATTAAATATAGCAATAGTTGATAAGATTTTTATTAAATATTAAATAAATTTATTTAATGATTGGGGGAACTATTAGTAGTTTATTAGTTATAATATTTTTAAAACGATGCTTTAGAGGTAAATTTTATAAAATAGATAAGTGATTTAGTTAATTAAATATATATCTAATTAAAAGTTTACACAAAGATACAAATTTAAGCAAAGGATATAACAGGTAAAGTGAACCCATCAAGAAAAAAATATAAAAAATTTTAAAAGTAAAAATATACAATTTTATTGTTTACAAAGATATGGTAAATAAAGATAAAATAACTAAAAATTTTAGCTCAAAGTTTAAAGAGCTACGAATTATAATACCTGATGGGCGGTAAAGTAGCAAAAAAAAAAAACAAACAAAAAAAAATCTCCTAGATAATAAAAATCTATATCTCCATTAGAAGATACTCTAATTAAAAATATTAAAATGTCCTACTCTAAACAATAAAAAGTAATTAAAAATGGAAAATAAAATAATAAATTTAATAAAAATATAAATGATAAATGTAAAGTTCCTAACCCTCAACAAGCAATGTCTACAATAAAATAAATACCAATCTAACTTAATTACAAATATCCATACCACAATAATAAGAATTAGTTCCCTATTCTAAATATACTGATTAAACAAAATTAAATACTTGAAATAGTCAATAATAAAAGCAACAATAATAAAATACCAATAAAAATTATAGATTACATTTGATTTAGTTTATAATTTAGTTTATTTTGTTTACTATATAAAATTATATTCTGAAAAATTTAAACTTAATATTTTTTTCGACTCATCTCTAATAACGATCTTAAGATCAATTTATAATACGAAAAACTAGTGATATTGACTTGGACTAGATTTTATAAAATTTACCTAACTCATTTGTTTAAGACCTAATACCTTAATTGGGTTAATATTGGTATTGAGTTTAAAACTTTAGGCTTTATACCTAACTCGTGCCTTTTGTCAAGCTCATAAATAGTAATAGGTAAATTAGAAAAATGTTAAATTAACATTCATCATAGATTATAAATCAATAAGGAGTATTAAATTGCTAATAAACGAATTATATTCTATTATATGTATTATTATTAAAGTATAATACCGGCTACCTTACTTAAAAACTTAATTTGATACTAATACTTTACTTTAAATAATCTCTTAATATTTTGGTCTGGCACTTATATTTTTATTCATATAATAGAAGTCTATAAATAAGAAATAACTACGACATTGGAGTTTTAATACTAGTACTTATTAATTAATAAATTTAAAAATAAATGTGTACTAAATATTTAACCCTTATTTTATAATTATCGGCTTAGGTATATTTAAGGTCTAGTCGACTTAGTTATATATATAAGTCTATGTAAAAAAGATAGTTCCAATTAAAATCCCATTTTTAG
>Ga0153955_100719_pt1 | contig 11741 bp, 16 predicted proteins | sample TSFL039MetaG_FD_104744 | JGI IMG/M metagenome (GOLD analysis project Ga0153955, IMG submission 104744) | Attine ant fungus gardens microbial communities from Florida, USA - TSFL039 MetaG | ecosystem: Host-associated > Fungi > Mycelium > Unclassified | place: USA: Florida, Wekiwa Springs...
AAAAATCGTGCTGGCTAACATATGGGTTTTCATCAATGCATAGCAATATATGGTCAAACACTATGTCATGCACGCATCTTCCATGTCATTCGTTTCAGCGACCGTCCTAGGATGACTTGTCCATTCGCTCGTAGGTTAAATAAGCACTTCACCTCATGTTTCATGATAACAAGCCAAGAGTACAGCAGGTGAAAGCAATGCAGAATCAAGCATTGGTATCTGTCCTCCTCTCATATCCGTAGTTCGATTCAACAGAGATGCATACAGACCCGATAACATATGCGAAGGCAATGAAATGGCAGATGCCATATTCTCGGTGGAAGAACTAGAGGACGGTTCTCCGGAACCGAAGGGAACGCATCAAACAGATTTATATCCAACGCCTGGCACGAGGCTGAAGATGCCCATTGACAGAAGGAGATGTGATCACTACGGTTCTATATGCAATGGATAGATTCTGACAAAATGCCAGGGGCACCTGGACTATACGGCCTGTGCCTATGAGTTTGTAACCCTTTATCTACGAAGCATTTGCTTGGGTCCATATCAAATAAAATATCTGAGTTTTGAGATGAAAGGGAAGGCGCAGAAGAACTTGATGAACATGGCAGGAGAGGTATGTTTGCTCATAGGAAGCAGACCTAACATATCAGCTTCCCCGTTCGACGCCATCAGAGTGTTGGGTAAAGGCGGCAATACGGATGGTGGGCCGTGACACTGAATGACAATCAACTTTCGGCTAATGAGACTCACCACGCAAATTCCGCACACTCCCCGTCCTTGCTCTCTTGCCCGCAGATATCACAGCTCTCGAAATATGTCTATCATCCCCTTCAACATTATCCATATCATCTCCGCCCTTCTTGTTTTGAGGCGAACCTATATTCAACCACGACCGTACTCATTTAACCCAAAGTGGTGTGAATGGTTTGCATTAATAGGCACCGGTCCTGAATTGTCCCTGAATTATACAAAGTACCCAGGTTGAGATTAGGATCCTGTATAGATAGGTCAAAATAATATTTTTTTAGAGGTTAGCCTACGAACCTCATATTGGTTTCTGTGAGTCAGAATCCGCTGAATCTTGATAATCATAGCGTATGTTAGTAATTGTGGTGATGTGACAATTGGATTGACTTCAAATAACAATGGTAATCCTAATGTGATCCTAATTAGGTTGTTTTGAACAAAGTTTCAGACGGTCGTAACGAAATCAGACTTGGATTTGAATTCCAAGTGTTGAGATTTTGAAAATAACTGTGAAGCAGTACATATATAGAATAATCTATGAGTAAACATCCGTGTCAAGGCTCGAGAGCACATATTATAAGGACCTTTGGGCGTGGTCCATTTAGATGATCACTCAAATGGTCAATCATCACCTGCTCGCGAACTAGCGGCGTCACTGTCCTCCCCCTCCTCATCATCATCATCGTCATCAGCCCGTCGATTTTCTCGTTCCACCCTGGATGATGATGCAGCAGCGACAAAACCTGATAACATACCACTCGTCCTTCCACCATTACCAGCAGCAATAGACCTTGCCTTCCAAGCGTGCGCCATCTGCAAGAACTTGAAAGAAGTGGGATTTGCCTCACGTTCATCATCAGCGAAAACGAGGTCCCAATCCTCCACAGTTTGACCCGTTTCTTGATCGACTTGACGCCGCTTACTGACGATTGGCATCATGGCTTGAACCTTTGCGACATCATCTGGTGTACCATGTGTTTCTTCAAAGGATTTCCAAGTTTCAAGAAGCGCAACCCGCTATAAAAGACCGTGTAAGCGAGGTAAACATAGATCAATGAATCAGCATACCTCGCTTTTGAGATTCCTAGCCTTCAAATCCTTGTAGCCCCTTTCAAATACCTGTCTTGCAAGGATGGGATCACCAGGCATCATCTTAACTTCAGCCTCTTCATCTTCTTCATCTTCATCTCTTTCGGCTCGTGGGACTGGAATAGATTCACCCTCAAACAAGGCATATGAAATCCAAACTTTGACATGTCCACTCTGTTGTACCAGTTTCTCGTACAATTCTCTGGCATTCTCACGCTCGCCTTCTTCAATTTCGAAATCAATGTAAGCCTTCCATAAAAGCTCAGGCATCGACAATGGCGACTGTGAAACACCAAGGTTGAAGATAGCTCTGGTGCGAGGGAAATCCTGAAGCTGGGCTTCGAGTTCAGCGTACTTGATCCAAGCAGCCGAGTTTGAGGAATCGAACTTGCGCCAGTGATGCCTCAGGGATCGCGAACAATTCAATAAATGAAGAAAACTCATACCTCTAGATATTTCTCGTAGAGTTGTCGGACGCGATCAAACTCGCGGAGCTTGGAGGAACTGTCAGGATATGCCATCAAGAGAGAATGAGCTACTCACTTCCACTTCGAAATCAATATATCCCTTAAATAGTGCTTCTTTCGGACACATACCGATCGCTGCACCGAGGATCTTTCTGGCCGCAGAAAGATCGAGCCTCCGTACTTCAAATTTGGCAAACATCAACCATAACTTGGCAAATGTGAATTGTTTGTGAGGAACTAGCTTAAGAGCAGTCTGGTAGATCTGCCGTGTACGACCATAATCCTAGGCGTGATGTTCAGTTAATGACTTGACATGAAGAGGGACATACTCACCTTCGTCTCAATCTCTTCAAATAATGCGTAATCCAACCATAGAAATATATACCGCCTCCAGTGTCTCTTTTCACCTCCCGGTGGCACCTGGGCTACTGCTCGTTCGTAGACTTCTCTGACGCGACCCGCTGCAGCATCCATTTCTTCTGCTGTAGTACCTTCGTCCTTGAGGTCTCTCCAAGCACTCTCCTCCAGCCGTGCATAGTCAAACCAGACATCGTAGTTGCGACCATCGTGCACGAGTTCTTCCTCATACTGTATCCGTCTCTTACCCAGCACAGTGTTTTCTAATGTTGAACGAGTCCCATGCTGTTTCTCGAATTTAGTGTATGAAGCATAGAGTCCAGCGGACTTGGACCTTGGTATGCGCTCGAGGGCAAACTAACAAAATCCTGGATCAGTATCGAGACGATGGCAACATATGGAGAAAAGCTCACCTTGTAGATTACTCGTGCACGCTCGTACTCTTTTTGGCGCGTTTCCATTTTTGCAAATGCGCCAAACACTGCTTGCGCTTTTTCAATCTGCTCCTCATCATCACCGAAGAACTCTAGTGCTGTTTGAAACACGTCTCGCGCCTTATCAAGTCTCATTCGCTCTTCTTCAAACTTCGCCCACTTGACCCATACTCTAGGATCCGGTCTTACGGCAACCCAACGTTCATAGATAGTACTGGCTCTATCCAGCTCATTGTATCGCTGTTCCATCTTAATGTACGCCTGCCATGACTTGTCATCAGGTTCCCACTGCATCCAACGCTCGAACACCTGGCGAGCCCCAGGTACATTTTGAAGTAATTCCTCGAGATAAACATATTTGTACCACAATTGGTCCACACGAGGGAGGAGAGTGACTGCACGGTCAAAGAGATTACGCGCATGTTGTACATTACGCGACTTGAGTTCCATTTCGGTATAATTGAGCCATAACTGGATGCTCCGCGAATCAACGTCGAGGGCACGTTCGAACACGGATCGAGAGCGATCAAAAGCATTTTGACTGGCCTGAAGAAAAAAATTCTAAAACAGATAAATGGGGGACAAGCTTTGGTGTTCATACCTCCCAGTTCGCATACTGAAGCCATTCTTTTCTGACCAACCAAGTGGGTTATTAAGGTTGAAACGTTGAGACCGCTCTCACATACATATTTCCCCTGGTTCTTCTAATGCGTTCCTCAAATTCCTTACGCTTCCGACCTTGATACTCGCTGAGTTCTTCAAAGTCCTCTACTCGCTGTTTTGGTGCTCGGAATGTCGGCTCCTGTCGTTCTTGAGCCTAATAAGTTGCTTTTTTTTGAATATGTTCTGATGATTTATATACAGATGAGTACGAACTTCACGCAAGATTTGCTCGGCTGTGATCTACAAGGACCAATGGTCAATAGGAACAAAACTTCGATCAAGGTTTCGTAAGTGCGTACTTGGATTGCAGCTGGTGCACGATTTTTTACCCTGAGCGCTTATGAGCAGTGAGGAGTTCTTTCTTTTCGCATCACTCACCTGGGTGCCCGACCGTCTTGCATGATGATTTGGAGTGTTGACCTAACCGGGTGTTCACTACAAAGAATGATGTTGCCTTTGGAACACAATAATAGCAAACAAACAATACAAGTATACCGCGAGGAATCTATCTGTCGACACCAGATTGTTTGTCTGAGTCACCGTTGATATTGGACACCAAATCGTGGTCGATAGCTCTAAATTTCGAAGATAGGCAGACACGTACGCGTCTTTCTGAACCAGAACCCTTCTAGATCAGTGTCTTAATCCAACTCATACTTTTTTTTAAAAAAAAAAAATAATCCAACTCATACCTAGCTCATACCTAGCAAGCACAACAAAATAAATAAATAGATAGATATATAAAATTATTATTTAATTATAAACAACTCACGAAAATCAATGAAAAAATCAAAACGAGCGATTGAGAAACAAAAAGAAACGCGAAATATGTTAAGTGCAGCAGCAAGGGAGAGAAGAGGAGGAAAAACGGCAGCCAGATACCGAACCAAAAGCGGAGCTGGCCGTTCATACCACATATCGTGAGACGATTTGATAGACGATACAGTACATGAAAAGGGTCAGGAAAGATCGAAGGCAGGAAACAAGGAGAGAAAAAACCAATCGCAATAGTAGCACATACGTACACTTCCTTGGAGCTGTCACGTACCATATCCAAGCCCGTGTACACACTTTACAACTATCACTCCTCACTTGAATTTAGCAGCTCCCTCTCCACCTCTCATAATTGCCTTCATAAATGCTACAAACCTATCCCCATATTCCTGCGGATTGACCTGACTTATCTTCTTCCTCCTCTCTCCATAACTCTTGCCTTCCCCTCCTTCCCCTCCCCCTCCTGTACCGGCACCGGCCAACAATGTACAACACTTCCAAAAATGTTCTGCACGTTTCGCAAATCCATAAGGCGTAAGTATATCAATCACTCCAAGATAATATATCGTCCCCCCTCTAGCAGTGTCGCAGTCGTTAGTAAGAGGAAAGTTCTCTTCATCCGTGGCTTGTAATCCACCTTCATCCTGGTAAAAGATAAAATGTTGTCGATCGGAAGTGGTATCTTGATCCAAAAATAATCCAGGTTCTTCTTGCGCTGCAGGTACGATTTGTCCGCGTTGCACAAAGTGGGGGCTGTGCATGTCGGTGGCACTGGTAGTAGTATCGGTGTTCTGGGGAAGCAAAATGCTAGAAGAACTTGCTTCTGCATTCGATAACTTGGGAGAAGGTGAAGGCGAGCCTAAAAACGTATTCGTATTGGCGATCATCATTATTGGTGGATGTAACGTTTGCACACCCGCTGTAAACACATCAATCATGGGAATTATTTAACAGGTCCTTGACTCACTTGGCGCAGGGCTATTTGTAGCCGAACTCAACGCTTTCGGGTCCGATGACCTCATTGCTCTTCTCATTGCAATTGCCTCTGGGGATTTTGTCCCTCTCATTTGTTTTGACCTCTGCATACCTTGCGGTAGCTCAGGCTATGAAAAAACCCATTAGCCATCTATCATGGAACTTTGTTATTACACTCACCTCAAACACTTTCAACGTATTTCTCCTTACATTATCTCTATTCCCTCTCCTCATACTGTGCACTCCAACGAGCAAACTATAATCCATCACATCCACACTCTTCAAATACTCGACATCCCTTTTCAACTGTTCTGCAAGCAGTGCTCTCTTTTCAGGTCCCAACTCCAACCTCTTCCCTCGATTGATCCAATTCAGATCTTTCAGCACAACTCTGGGGTTTTTCTCCGCTCTCGACTCAGGGTACTCTCGTCCGATCGTAGATCCTTTTAAATCGTACGTTTCGTGAATGTCTTTATGCGGTGGAAAGAGATTATTCATGATCACGAAATGAATCTTTTTCCCTCTTGGTAATTTCACTCTGTGTAATCCATAAAACCTCGAAAGTAAGGTGTGAGGATTATGTTTCACATGTTTGTAATATCGTTGCAACGTGGAAAGGAGAAATTGATGTTCCGAATGTCGGATGGTTTTGATGATGAAGCGATAATCTCGGGAAAAGTAGAAGAAGGACCCCGATTTTCCTGGGGAGCCGAGTTCAGAAAGGATATATTTGGCGGTGAGCGAAAGAAGGTAATCTGCTGGGTCTAATCGAAAGACATCCTCGCGGAGAGTACGAAAAACCCAAGGTGCGTAGTCTTTAAATTTGAAATCGTATTTTGCGGACGGTGTGAGTTCGTTCCCGACACTAAAATGCATGAGTTGGGGAAGTAAGGACAGGAGAAATGGGTGGAACATACATGTCAAACGAATATTTGTGCTTGGCCGTAAAATCCTCGTTTGTCAAAGCCTTCCTTATCTTCGCTTGGCACCTCGATACACCAATCCTGATTCCTGTCAACATGTTGTACATCAACACATAATTGACATGATCCTCTCCAATCACATTTCCGACATGTGGTTTGGAATCATCTTGTTCATCTCCTTTCGTCGCCTTAGTCCCCCTGGTATCGGTTCGTGTCAATGCGGCGACAGCCTCAGCCTCTGCTTGGGCTTTCGCACGTTTTGACTGTCGTTCCCGACGAACTTGTTCCGTCTGAATGTCAATGTCAGATTGAAGATCTTGTGTTGCATCATTAAGAATGGCTATATCATCTTGCGCATAATGAGAGCGGTGAGGATGTAGGAGCACTGGTGTTTGTGGGACTTGAGGATGGTGCAAATTATGTTGATGAGGAGGAGCGAAGCTTTGATAGTGGCGCTGTTGTTTTGAAGATGATGTAAGTCGAGGAGGCTGGATTGGTAACGCTGTTGCGATAGGCACGGGCATTACGACTTCTCCTGATGCAGTTGTAGGCTGTCCAGTTGACGATGTCTTTGTATTGACAACCATCGTAGTATTGAGGTAGAGATGACCATCCTGCCTAGAAACCGGCTCCGGGAGGGGCATAGAAACTAACGAGGGCTGCGGCTGAGGGTTGGAATGCGATGCCTGGCATAACGTCTGGACTCGGACGGCAGACTCACTCTGGGAGGGTATCGTCAGCCGAGGCAGATGAGGACTGAGTATTCTGTTGCCGTCGTGGTAGTTATCGTGGTCATTGTTAACACTAGCTGGGGGCGAAGGTGGTGGTGGGCCTGCATGGAAGGACCGCTCTGGAGAGCACAAAGCCGTAGTCATCGACGTTGTTGGGAACAGGCCCTTGGCACCTCAAACCACTGGGAAGTGGCTGTGCATGCACGTGCTCACGGTAAAAAAGATGGATTATTCCAAATCATTTTAACCCACATGGCCCATACTTTGTCATTTCAAGTATAGGAGTTATTGCATGTAGTTTTTTGTACAAAGAACGATAAATAGAATCAGAAAAATCCGTCAGCTAGCTTCCCACAGCCATGAAATTTAGAATTAGATTCTTTTGCAAATTTCTGGATCCTCCGACATCATTTCCATCTGCTCGGATGGTAGCGAAGTTCTCGATGTTTCAAACCTCAAAGATATGGTCCACACGAAATATGAAATAAAATTTGAAAGGGCCAGTGTTGACCTTAGCGATCGGGGATGCTTCTTATCAGTTTGTGTACGAACAACAGATTGATCAGAAGAGGGTGTTCATTGCACATCTTCGAGACAATCCAGAGGACAAGATATTTGTCAAATTGGCTCGCCGCTATGGTGAGGATGCGCATAGAGTTGCACATGCCCATGATTTTTCTCCAAAGTTCCAAGCTAATGAGCGCTTTGCGGATGGCTGGGTGGTCATGGATGCTGTCTCGCATCAATATTCAAGGGGAGACCGCTGAGGACGAATGTGTGTCAAGCAGCTCAAAATGTTCTTGCCTTATTGCACGCAGATGGATTCGTCCATGGTGATATGCGTGAAACGAACATAATGATCAAAAAAGATGGAGTCGACAACAAGGATCTGGGTGACATTATTCTTATTGATTTTGATTGGCCCGGGAAAGAGTGTGGAGGCTGGATTTGTTCTGCTCATGATGACGAGATGTTGGAATTCCTATCCTGGTTTATATCATTGTAAAATTAGACGCTTTTCTCTCTGGCAGTCTCCTTGATATATTTTGGCCCCCAATCGACCGACTTCGAATTTGACACCGATCCAAGTTTCATTGATCTGGTCCTAGCTTGGTGCTCTTCAATGATTAGGATGGTGATTGTTGCGATTCGAATAATTCAAGAAGCCCATTGTGGAACAATACTGGTGCACTTACAGAAACCTGACAAATTGGAAGGTGTCAACCAGCCCTCCCTGAGTTCGACTATACCAGGTATTAACCAGTACATGGGCGGCCTGAAAATCCCTATACGCTTAAAGACGAATCTGACAGATACAGAGAAGCTTGAATATTACAAATACGTAATTTGTGATGATTTCCCTCGTGAACTAAGCTCGAGAGTGAAGTCAGACAGATATATTTCGTCGAACATACAAAGAGAATAGAAGCTCTCTTGGATCAACCCAACCAAATGGCATGGCTCCCACCAATCATCCTCTCTTCGCCTTCGTCCTCATACGACCCATCACTCTCAACAATTTGAGGAGGTCCAGGCCACTCAGCAACAACACCCACACCTTTTCCCCACCCACCCCACTCCAGAACCTTCACACCACCCGTAGACGATGCAACATCAGACCCAGCCGCCGTAGTTTCATCATCGTCCGTGAGTAATATCCATACACCCTCTTCCACTTCTTCCCAGTTACGGTCGCTCAGGGTCCCATTCATCCTCAATGGTGGATATGCTGCTCTATATGAGTGGGTGTCGAATTTGTTATGGCCATCGCCATTGATACTCGTTACGTTGTCTCCCTCATCACCGTTATCATCAGCTCGTGCTAAAGTCATGACCGAGGACTGGATCTTGCATCTCGTCAGTAAGTCTATCGCATTCGCTTTCCCTCCGGAACTATGAGTCTCATATCGAATCTCGATTTCTGCAAAATGATTTTCGTTCTTTGTCGCGAGATAACCATCCTTGTCCAGTGCAAAAATTGATAACCACCCACGGGAAGCCGATGTACTACCACGTGTCGTCGTAAAGAGTGCATATGGTGAAGGATGGGTATGAGTCGGTGGTGTAAGCATGAGGGTGTCACCTCGAAATTGCTTCAAGGGTTCTGAAGCAAGGTGACTGGGAAGAAGTGAGCGGGAATCGTTGTATTTCAAGAAAGGAAATCCTGTAGCACTATCTGTGGTGGTGATCTCATACAAGTCTAAAAAATTAGCTGGATTAAGAACAGTCAATATAGACAGAGAGAAAGAAAATGATCAAAACAAACAATGTTCTGTAACGCAATAGAGGACCTTCCCGTTCGGATGAATTTTGACATGTCGTGGTCCATCATGAGCAGTAGGTCCACGAGGTGAAGGAGACGAAGAGATATGGGTCAGTTGCCCAGAAGTGGTATTACGGGAGTAAACTTCAATAGTATCTGTCCCAAGAACAGGTACAAAACTCAACGAATAAGATGGGGTTGACGTTGATTCAATTCCATGAGAGCCATATCTCTGAAAAGAACATCATAACATTAAAGCAAAGAGAAAACCGACATTACTTACAAGTGCAACTCGTGTTTTATCTGCCTGAGATAGCTCCGATTCTGGAACAAACAAAATTTCTTGTATTTTCTGCCCGAAGCCTCCAGTATTTTGGTCAACCAGATGAACCTCTCCTGTGGGTCCCCCAATAGAGTATATGTGGCTGAATGGGGGTGGAATGTCAATATAGGATGAAGTAGCAGCTTGATAAGTGACTCAGCACCGCCCGTAGACCAGTTTGCCCCCAAGCTACTTACTGACGGGTACAGTATTAATATGGGACATATGCCATGGCTCAGATGTAGACTTTTGAAGAGCCCAACTCTGTAAAGACGGTGGCTGAGCCCAGGTAGTCGTGAAAACCCGATCCTTGTGCTGATTTGCAACTAAGTATTGGTGAGGGCCAAGTGTCGAGACAGTTTGTACATGATGAATCACCCGGCGAGCCGGGTCAAAAGCCAGAAGAAAAAGAGAGAGCGAACGAAACGATCCAGATATAAAATGAAAAATGTGAGAGGTTGAGGGTAATTCCATGAGTATTGTAATTGGTCATTATGTCCAAGGGATCGTGGCTGTGCGAAGCGGAAAAATTCTGTCTGTGCTCGATGTTGTGAAAGCAATGATTTTTGCGCACACTAAACCCACTGTCTTTGATCTATAAATGGGACCGTTAATCACCAAAGGACTAGTAGAGAAAGCAAGAACCAAAATTGACGTTAAAATCCTAGGAACCACTACTCCACTATACTGCCACTACTACCCGGGGATAAGAGAAAGACCATGATGGGAAGCATGGACACATTGACTGAGAACGCATAATGTAGTAGGTTGAATCTCAGAAGGTATGGAAAGAAGAATTTTCTTGTAGAGAACAAAGGGCGTGGAACGGATGAAATGTGCCGGGAACGAGTGTATGACCGATCAAGGGCAAAGTTCAGATTTCTCTATCTATCTTCATCTCCAACGTAATACACTCAACATCTTTCAAGAGGAAGCACAAACAAATAATGGAACTGGTCGCGCAGGTTCTCCTAATGTACGATCTGCCAACACTTGAGCATTAATCAGAGCATGATACTCTGGGAGCAAGCTGATATGCCGGAGTGGCAGCCTTCTAGAGAAAGGGACATGCAATTATCTGATATAAGTTGCTGCTGCAACAACAGCCATATCGATGACAGATAAGATCCACTGGTAGACGAGGTATAAATGGGAGAGAGGATTACCCTCTGTCCAACAACCGGAATCGTCAACGAATTCCAAACAGTCTGCCCTTCCGGGTCCTGGCACGTTGCATCTGCAATGAATTGAAAAACGCAAGATGTCACCATACAGTATCCAGACGCCTCCTTCGCCAGCTTGTAGTCTGTATTCCAGGAGGCCACTCTTCACTACCGTTTCCATTCTACCTGGATGTTTTTCAAAATTGTCGATGAAAAGCATCTGTTCGACTTGAAAATGATTCCCAACCAATGAGGCACAGGACGGTCAGCTATGATCCATCAAAATGGGTACTTTGCCCTGGATTTATGAATGTGAGCTGAAGAAGCTCGGTTTGCGAAGAAGGTTGATGATCAATAGTTCCTGTCTCTCAAATGATTGAAAGACGCGAGATCTGAAAACCTCTCCTGGCTCTTCAATGTTTCTGGAGTTGTAAAGAGAGGCTTCGCTCAAAAATCTCGGGGTCGTTCCCTGATTACAGGCCTGACTCGGTCGGGAGATTTGAGAAGAGATGAATTATCTTCAGGACGATTGGCGTGAGATAGGAGTACAGGTAGTGTATATAGCGATGCTGGAGGAACAAGTGTATTTGTACCTGTATTCAGTCCACCCTCAATCTACCGCATTACAAAACCAACCTACATTGGCCAGTAGCATCTGATCCACAAGTAGTTCTCAGCGTATCATAATGAATGTTCAATATGCTATCAACATCTTAATCACACATAAAGACCACGACAAGCATAGCATAATGGATTCATAAACGAGAGTGCGACATAGAAAACAGAACATACGAGACACAACGTGCCATGAGATGCATAATTTGATAGCG
>Ga0153955_100722_pt1 | contig 11716 bp, 12 predicted proteins | sample TSFL039MetaG_FD_104744 | JGI IMG/M metagenome (GOLD analysis project Ga0153955, IMG submission 104744) | Attine ant fungus gardens microbial communities from Florida, USA - TSFL039 MetaG | ecosystem: Host-associated > Fungi > Mycelium > Unclassified | place: USA: Florida, Wekiwa Springs...
TATTGCCGCATTCTTAAGAAGGTGATTAGTATAGAGATCTCCTCCTTGGACTGATAGCCAAAGTAATATTAGAGTAGTAGTCAGTAAGGCAGTAGGCACCTGGCTAGGGGAAGATCTGTGTACCCCAGCAGATGTACTGTGAGCCCATAGAAGAAGACAATGCATCACTAACAAAAATATAATCCTTTTCTTTACATACACATTCAAACTTTGTCCAAAACATAACACAATATCTTTGGACCAATATAATAAACTTATGAACAACATGCTCAACCAAAGGTATTAAGAGCAGAATTAGAGGGAAGAGAGGGGAGGTTGTGCAGATGATGTGGGAGGTTCAGGCATCTTATCCAGAAGTGTAGAAGTGGAGAAGAGCAGAAGAAAGAGATGGTGGTAGGGAATAGATTTGAAGCATTAGGGAGTCAAGTAATACAGTATGAGGTGAAGGAAGTAAGAAGGCAGGAGATAGTGGTGGAAGGAGTGAGATGCTTCAGGTGTGGAAAAAAGGGGCACAAGAAATGGGAGTGTCCACAAATGAAAGAAAGAAAGAGAGAGGAGGTGGCACTGCTGCACAAAGTATAGAGAAAAGTAAAGGAACACTGTGAGGCAAAGGGGTTTCCCCCAAGAGGAGTGAGAATGAGCATGGAAGGATAGATGACAAAGTGAGAGGTAATGACCCTTGTGGAATGTAGGGGATGCGATTACAAGGGAATGAAGACTCAGGAGAATAAGGGACAAGGTTTCTTGAGTAAGGAGCAGTTGAGCAATATGTGGTGTAGAAGTTGCAAGGAGGTGTGGAATTGGAGAGATAGAGAAGCAGAAAGCAGAAGAGCCAAAAGACTGAAATGCAGTATGTGTGGAGGAAAGGATGCAGTAATATGGAGAGTGGAAAGGAATGCAAAGGAAGAGATTTTCTGTTCACCTTGCAGAACAGGAAAGAAAGTATCATAGTGAAATTGGGGTGGAGAGTTGGAATGGTCAGTGCTTAGGGCCCAGAAGGGGAGAGCTGGAATCACTGATCTGGGGAGAGTTACAGGAACTGTCAATTAGAAGACAGTGCAGAGAAGGAAAGCAAGAGAAGTAAGGTGAATATTTAAGTCTCTAAGAGGAAGTATAGATGAACATGGGTATTGAAAGGATAAATACCCATGAGGGAAGAACAGTGAAAGCATTGTTAGATAGTAGAGTGATGGGGATGTTTATGAGCAAGAAGTTAGCAGAGAAGGGAGAATATAAGCTGATTAAGTTAGGTCAGCCAATACAAGTAAGAAATGTGAATGGTACTGGCAATAGTGGAGGTATAATCACCCATAAGGTAGAGGTGAACATGTTCTACAAAGGACATGTAGAGAGAGTTCAAATGGACATCTGTGAATTAGGAAAGATAGACATGATTTTGGGTATGCTATGATTAGCAGCTCATAATCCAGAGATAGATTGGGAAAAGGGAGAAGTAAGAATGACAAGGTGTCCACCACTGTGTAAAAAGGCAGTGAGAATAAAGAGGAAGAAAGAGATAAAAGAGAATGAGAAGAAAATTGTTAGATGGGTGGTGAACAAGAAAGAGGATTGGGAAAGAGAAGAAGAAATAAAAGCAGACCATAGGAAGGTGGAAGAAATGGTATCTAAAAGGTTCCATAAGTGGTTGAAAGTATTTGGGAAGGTGGAGTCCAAAAGGATGCTAGTTAGGAAGGTATGGGATCATGCGATTGATCTCAGAGATGACTTCAAAGCAAGCAAAGCGAGAGTGTACCCTCTTTCCAGAAACGAAAAGGAGGAGGTACAGAAGTTTGTCAATGAGCACTTAAAGAAGGGATATATTAGACCTTCTAAATCACCTCAAATCTCTCCAGTATTCTTTGTAGGGAAGAAAGATGGGAGAAACATATGGTTACAGACTATTATAGGTGTTATAAAATGGCAGACGAGCTAGACGATCTGTGGTGGCAGATTCTTTAATTAGATAATACTGAGTACACATAGGATACTATGACTCAAAAGGGATGTGCAAAATAAATTAGCTAGACAAATACTTGTAAATACACATTTGTGTATAAGTAGCTGAACCAATTAGGAGGAACTCTAATGAGTTCTCTTTGTCTACTCTGGCTTAGAGTTAGGAACCACCTACCTGAGTTACTTGGGTAACCGTTTCTTATAGTAGGTTTAACAAGCAAACAATGAAGAACAATTATCCATTACCCTTAATTACAGATCTAGTGGACAGTAATAAGAGAGTATTCACCAAGATGGACTTATGATGGGGCTATAATAATATACGAATAAAGAAAGAAAATGAGTGGAAGGTGGCCTTTACTATACATATGGGATCATATAAACCAGTTGTAATGTTTTTTGGGATGACAAATTCACTGGCTACTTTCCAGGGCATGATGAATGAAATACTAAGAGACTTAATCAATAAGAGAAAGGTGACAGCATTTGTGGATGATATTCTGGTGGGAATAGACTCAGAGGAGAGACATGATGAGATTGTAGAAGAGGTGTTGAGAAGATTGGAGGAGAACGATCTATATGTAAAACCAGAGAAATGTGTGTGAAAAGTACAGAGAGTAAATTTCTTGGGAGTAATAACGGGTCAGGGGAAAATAGAGATGGAGGAAGATAAAGTAACAGGAGTGCTGAACTGGCCTACACCTAAGATAGTCAGGGACGTTAGAAAGTTCCTGGGTCTCGCCAACTACTTTAAGCAATTTGTAAAGGACTTTGCTAAGATAGCCTAATCCTTAAATAATCTGACAAGAAAGGAAGAAAGTCCTCACTGAATTGTATATGCTACTTATACAAGTCCAATTATTTGTACATGTTTACTGATCTGATGTTATTACATAATTAAAGAAAAAGAAAAAGAAAAGAAAAATAGATAATGACTTAGAGGAATTGAGTGGTTCATGACATTCATTATCTTCTCTACTTTGTACTCTTTTTCTCTCTCTATTATTACTAGAGGGGCTGGTTGCTTCTTTTGTCCTGGGACCTGCTCCTTATATTTCCTAATTTGGCTTATGTTTACTACCAGGTGGATTCTGACTGTTCCTGGTAACTTTAATTCCACCATATTGGTTGATATAATCCTTTTTACTTTGTAGGGTTCCACAAATCTCTCTGTTAGCTTTTCCATTTGCCTCTCTTTTATTTGCTACTTTAGATCCTTTTTACTTAGTAATACTATATCTCCTTCTTGGTATTCCTTTACTTCTCTCTTTTTTCTATCTACTTGCCTTTTCATCTCATTCTATGTCTTCTTTAGTACTGCTTGTGCTTTTTCCTATATCTGTTTCATCCTTTCTATAAATTCCTTCACTCCTTCTGATTTTCCCTTCTTTCTCATCTTAAATCCCATCCTTGGGTCTCTTCTGTTGTTGACAATTTTGTTGATGTATTTACTTTGTTTGTAATAAAATGGCAGGTGAGCTAGAGCATCTGTAGTAGTGGATTATTTTATTTCTTTTTCATTTTCAATTATTATGTAATAGTATAAAGTGTGTGGGACATTATGACTCAAAAGGAGTCCACAAGATAATTCAAGTAGACAAATACTAGCAAATACCAATTCATGTATAAGTAGCTAGATCAATTAGCGAGGACTCTAATAAGTTCTCTTTGTTAACTCTGACTTAGAGTGTGAGCTTAGATTATCTCAATCAATGTTCACTATATTGTTATTGTAAACAAACTCTGCTGTCCCCAGCTACTTAGGCCACTACTCTTGTTAGTGGTCAATGAACATTCTTAGGTACTGTTCTAGTTCCTGGTTGGTTCATTTCATTTATTCATCTGTTTGTAAATGAAAGGCCATTGATAGTTTTGTCTTAATTCCTAACATTTGGTTTAGCTTCTTCATTAGGTTTGTCACAAACTGTGCTTCTCTGTTTGAGATAATACTTTCAGGCAATCCATGTAGTTTCTACATATGATCCCTAAACAGTCTTGCTAATCCTTTTGCCAACATTTTCTCTGTTGTTGGTAGAAAGTATACTATTTTTGTTAGTCAATCACATACTACCAAGATTGCATCATATCCTTGGGCCAATGGCAGCTTAGTAATGAAATCAGCTGTTATGTGTGTTCAAGGTTTCTCAGGGGCTTTATTAGGTATGAGTTTTCTTACAGGTACTGCTGTCTTATTTTTGTTTCATTAGCACAAGTCACATTCTTCTACATATCTCCTAACCTGGTTACTCCTGGCCACCAGAAGTTCCATGTGACCATCTTCACCATTTTCCATTGTCTGTCATGTCCTCCTACTAGTATATTATGATGTAACCAGATAATTTCCATTTTCAGCTCTTTGTCTCTAGACATATATACTTTTTTTTCTTTCAACATAAGTCCATCTTCCTCTCTCCACTCCTTATCCCTTAACATCTTTACTCCTGCCCACTTCATCTCCTTTACTGCTTTGATGACTTTGTCATCTTTTACTTTTGACTCTTTCACTCTCTTTAGTAGGTCTACTTCTTTGATCAACTGTCATGATAGTAACATCGTGATGCACACTGCATGCATAGATTAGTCATCTTATTATCAGCTACTTCAGAACTCTCCAAATTATTTAAGTAATTCCATTTATTGTAGATACCTTAGTTTTGTTCTCTCTTGGGTAGACTCCACTCTGCTTAACACTCTTATCCTTTCTCCTTAAAATATAATCCTATTGAAACTCAAAAGGGGCAAGTGTAGAGGTAGGCACAACTTATAGTTGAGGCCAAGCCCCCTAGAGTAAGGTCCCCTCCCAAAGTTGTTCCTGATAGTAGAACAAAACTACTAACTTTTATACTACCATCAACCCTACTTCTCTTCTCCAAAGAATACCTAGTTATGTCCCAAACTTCAAATCCAGACCCTTGACTGAAATGTTGCCTGAAAAGAGATGTTGTCTAGTCTATTATTCCCAGAGAATTCATAGTAACCCCTGTAGAATGCCCCTTTACTGTCTCCCAAGCCTGAAATCAACAACTGCTCTCACAGGAGCCAGCTGATGATATAGCCAAAGAACTGGTCTCAGAAGGGGTAGAATATACCTTAGAAAGTCATAATTAGCAACCAGATCATTGACACGACACCTCTCAAATTCTATATCCAAATACCTCTGGATTAGACTTACAGGCTATATTGTTGGCACTAGCTAGGTGACCAGATTCACAACCAAAAAAAAAAAAACAAAGGAGTCAAAGAACTAGACCTATTTAGCAGAGGCAGCCCTAATGAACTTCAAGCATTTATATTCCAATGTCAAATCTATTTTTGTGCTTGGGAGGGAGAATTCCTAGAAGACACCAAGAAAATATTCTTTGCTATTTTTTATCTCCGAGGTGTGGTCCTGGATTATTTTGAACCTTTTATCAATGAGGCTAAAGCTTATCAAAGTTTTGACTTCTTAGAAGAGTGGTCAGCTTTTGTCCAAAAGCTTTCCAATCTATTTGGGTCATACTCACCAGAAGATGACAATGAAGATGCTATCATTGCAATCCCCTTTCCAAATAACAGCAAGGCTATCAACTACTTTATTCAATTTGCTAAGTTCCAAAACTGGATCCACTGGGATGATAGGGTCCTTAGAAAAGTAGTGAAGGATGTCATCCCTAACTGCATTTGCAATGAGCTGAGGTTCAGCTACAAGGATATCTCAATGTTTGAAGGCTTAAAGAGGGCTGTGATGGGGATTGATAATGACTTCTGGAAGCATCAACAAGAAGAGAAGCATAAATTTCAAACAGTGAGGGCCATATAAGGCTATACACCAAAAGCACCTAGACTTATCTAAGAAAGACCTTCTCCCACTTCAGAAAGCCCTATATTAACTAACAAGTTACCTCGAGACTGCATCTGGAGATCATTATTTCAGACCTCTTTCTCATCTCATCCTGAATAGCTACTGTCTAGTACCAGTAGCATTCTGGGCCCAGATAGTTGACTTACACCCACAGAACATCAGTGTCATATGAGCTTAGGGCTCTGCATATACTGTGGCCAATCTGGTTACCTTACAAGATCCTGCCCCAAGCAGGCTTACTAATCATCAGAGGTAATAGAGGTCCATGTGTTCTATGTCAATCAGTCAGTAGATTCTCTAGAGTTGTCAAAAAATAACATGGCAGTCACCTCACATCCTAGAGAGTTGACTACTTAAATCCAGCTAGGAAAACAGTACTATATCTAGGCACAGCAACACTTATCTACTTGAAGTCATTACAGATTGAGCTTTCACTCCCTTCTATCCTGATGCCTGTTAATGCCTTGGTAGATTTAGGGTCTTCTGACTGTTTCATGGACTCTGCTCTTGTATCTAAGTATTGCTTACCATACCAAGAGATCAATCCCCTCCCACTTGCCCTAATACATGGGACTATTAACCATCTTGTGAATCATATTGTGTTTTTGCCAATTAGATTTTCTTGCTTGTACTCTTGCTAGATTGAGTTTTTTGTGACTAAACTAGAGGGCACTTACCCTATAGTATTAGGGCACAACTAGTTGACCCAACACAATCCTTTGATTGACTGGAGGGAAGGAACCATGGAATTCAACCCCACTAAACTAACAGATCAGCCCACTAGCTTGCAACTGGATCCAGAATTCTAGAATCTTCCATTAGCAACATCTTTGCTTTCCAAGAACTTGCTTATTCATCTAATAACCATGCTATATGCCAATTCTTCAAGTATTCAACACCCAGTAAAAAACCATCCCAGTGAAGATCAACTGTTAAACAACCAGATAACATCTGACAAACCCTAAATCTCCCTAGTGAATGCTACCACATTCAAGAACACTTGTAAATCTAAAGGAGCAATCAGCTTCCAGATCATGTCCCTCCCTACTATAGTTACTGGTCTCACTGCACAGACAGGAGAGACTATTTCAGAAATACTTGTCAAGATCAGTAGAACAGTCCCTGATCCCTCTCTAGGGTTATAGAGATTAAGACAAAGAGAACTTGACAGAGTCCCTTTATGAATTGACTAGCTATTTATATGTGTAGATGTGGCTGTGGCTAATCTATTCTAAGAGTGACTACAGTATCTATGTACTACCATCTGTCAAGTCCTGAGTAATTCCCCATGTTAGACAGCTTCTGCCCACATGTTCTTCTATACATGGTGGCTGCCTGATTGGCATGCGATCAACCTCAGATCATCATCTGATCCTTTCCATGCTTGTCACTTTTATGTTCATAATGTTCCCACATCATAGTCATCATGCCATAATATCATTAATAGTTAATTAATTAAAGAAAAAGAATAAGTGCCAGAGCAAATCATGACAATACTTGGACTTCCTGAGGACTACCAGGAGTATAGGAATATCTTTAGCATACAAAAGGCCAAATAACTCCCAGAACATTGACCTTATGGCTTAGCTATATAGATTAAGGGAGACAAGATACCTTCTCTAGGCCCCATATACTCCCTATTAGTACTAGAACTAAAAACCCTGCAAGAGTTCTTTGAGGAAAACACTAAAACAGGCATTATATGCCCATCCAAGTCCTCTTATGGTGCCTCAGTACTGTTTGTCAAGAAAAAAGATGGGACATTATGCTTATATATAGACTATCGCAGCCTAAACCAAATGACCTGTAAGGACTGATACCCAATTTCTCTCTTAAACAATCTCTTGGATGCCCCCAGAAAGGCACAGTATCATGCCAGACAATTAATTTTTTTTGGCAATATAAGTGACATTCGGAACCTAATAATCATAATAAATGGCTTTCAAGAGAGAATCAGTTCCCCAGACATAACTACTAGAAGTCTGGTCATGTACTTGAGAACACTATCTGAGTAGTGGAGTAGTGGCTGCAATCACCACTATCAGTACCTCATAACGCTTTCTGGATGGTCTCATATCATATCTATAAGACGGACTCCCCTCTAGAAGTGCTCTTGAGAGTGAACTCGACCTTAGAAGCATTTCCCTTGATAATAATGTCACCCAATAACTGAGCCCTAATTTATAATAGGAATACTATCAGAGGCTATGCATCAGTCCTGATTGGCAATCCAAATATAGAAGAATAAAATGAGGATATACCAAGAGTCATCAGGAAGGAATAGGAAGAAGAAAGACCTAAGAGATGTGAATAGGAAACAGGAGAGAGAGTAGAGGAAGGTTTAGGAGAGGAATTAGGAGAGTTGGAAGCAGAGAGGAATGGTATCAATGATGAAAATGTGCTCGAGAGTGGTCAGACCAATGTCCAAAGTACCTCTCAAGCACTCTAGAACACTTAGAATAGACTCAAGGTCAGCTGACAAGATAAAAAAAGTTGGTAGGAAATGGACAGGGAGTACGGAGAGCAGCTGTTGCATGATTGGATGTGAACTCGACTTATTCTATCTGCCTTTTTGAGTAATCAGGAGAATTTCTTTCTTATCTTGTTTGTTATATTTTGGGCTTTGTAATACTAATATAATACTCTAGTAGTATGGAGAGGCACAAGATGTAAGGATTGCAGTTGCAGTTAGGTAACCTTAACCTTAATCCCACTCTTTATTAGAGTTTGACAAAGAAAACTTGTTAGAATCCTCGCTAGTTTTTGTACACTACTTATATATATTTGACTATTTGTTCTTGTTTCCTGATCTGATGATATTACATAATTAAAGAAAAGAAAAATCAATATTGACTTAGAGGAATTTGGTGGTTCATGACACAAAAAAAAGGTCTCCCATCTTTGCCTTTTGTTGCTCTAGAGCTGAAACTTGACTTGAGTGACTAAGAGCTCTTTTTCTCTTTTTCTTTTTTATAAAACTCTATAAAACTTTCCTCAAGGGATACCCACTCTAAAGGAGGACTTGGGCATTTGTTTAAACTAGGAGCTAAACTGCTTGCTACATGTTTTTGGAGTAAGTTGCCAACTGTATGGTCAGTTGAGAGCAAGCTTGCACAAGGGCAATGTGAGATCTAGGTAGGACTGCTATATCAATGGCGAGCTAGCCTACTAGACTAGTACCTTGGACAGTAGTGCTACAGTATGAGAGGAATACACATCTTTGAGATCCGACCAGTGAGAGGAATACACATCTTTGAGATCCAACTGGTAAGAGTGCTCTCGAGCGGAAACTAAAAACATTTCTTTCATTCTAGTGTCTAATAACAAGTGTTTACTATCTTGTGAGCTCCTCCCTTTTATATTTGATCACCTCCCCAGTACCTACTCGATTATACACAATTGTGGAACGACTTGGAGATTTTGATTCTCTGACTTGGTAGTATCCACTTTTGTAAGGACAGTAAATCACATTTATTTTCTTATTCAAAATCCCATTTCCTCTCTCTACAAATCAAATCTTAAATTTTCTTTACCACCCCCCATCAATAGATATACTCAAAAATAGACCTAAAGAGTGCTTACCATCTGATGCACATTGCCAAGGGGAACAAGTGGAAGATGGCCTTCTGCACTCGTTATGGTTCATTTGAATAGCTTGTGATGCCATTTGGCCTGTCAAATGCCCCATTGGTCTTCCAGCATTTTATGAATAATATCTTCTCTGATCTCTTAGACATCTCCATAGTCATCTATTTGAATAATATCCTGATTTACTCAGATAATATGGATGACCATAAGAAGTATGTGAAGGAGGTTCTAAGAAGACTATGAGAGAACTGGTTATATATATCACCTACCAAATGTGTCTTCTACTAGGACAGGATTGAGTTCCTAGGTTTTGTCTTGGGAGCAGACAGCCTGAGGATAAATGAGTCAAAGATACAGACTATCCAGGATTGGCTGACCCCACATCAAGTAAAGGATGTATAGTCCTTCTTAGGATTTGCAAACTTTTATAGATGCTTTATCAACAATTATGCTGAAGTGACCTTATCACTTATCTACCTAACCCAGAAGAATGAACCCTGGGTCTGGATGATAGATTGCTAAGTAGTGTTTGACAACCTCAAAGAAGTATTTACTACAGCGCTGTCATGAACTGCTCATTCTCTCCAAGTCAATATTTATTTTCTTTTTCTTTTATTTTATTTTATCAGACACATGAGAACTTATTACCAAATTTGGAACAGTAACTCAATAGGAAAACACAAGAGAAACATAACATGTACAAATAATTAAATTGTATAAGTAGTGTAGAACAATTAGTGAGAACTCTAATGAGTTCTCTTTGTCAAACTTTGACTTAGAGTGCGAGTGAGGTTAAGGTTATACTACCTAAGCTTTAATCATTACAAGTACCCATACTGGGACATTAAGATCCTAAATCACTGATGATCTTAGAGACTAATACCTCTAACTGTGCCCTAGCAGCTATTCTTTCTACCCAATCTAACAGTAAGATTTGCCCAATCACCTTCTACTCAAGAGCCTTCAGTGCAGCAGAAATTAACTATGATGTGCACAATAAAGAATTATTAGCTATCATCAAAGCCTTCAAGAAGTGGCAGTACTGCCTTGAGGGAGTTGTCATTCCAGTGGAGGTGTATACAGATCATAAAAACCTCATCTATTTTTCTGAGACTAAAACACTCTCCTAGCATCTAGCCAGGTGGTTGGAATTTCTCTCACAATTTAACCTGTTCATCAAGTTTTGGCCAGAAAGATTGGGTAAGAAGCCAGATACCTTAACCAAAAGATGAGACATTTATGGAAACAATCCATTGAAGAACCTTCTAGCCCAGAGACCAGTCTTTGCTTAAACCCAATTAACACCCTTTGATGTAGACTTGGGAAATCAGCCTCTAATCTTGTGGACAGCCATCATAACTGACCTCCAATCACTTATTTCTGATATTAAGGAAGCCCAGAAGTCAGACCAATCACATACAAACCCCCTAATAAATAGGGGAACAACAAACAATCCTCATTGGACCAGGGGTGAGGACGGCACATTGTACTATGAAGAACAAGTCTTTGTACCTGACACTAGCAATCTTCAGCTACAAGTACTCAAAACTAAGCATAATCATGTGTTGGCAGGCCATCTAGGACAGTCAAAGACCTACCAGCTAGTGTGCCGAGATTTCAACTGGTCAAATCTTTGAGAATTTGTGTTAGACTACGTCAGGTCTTGTAACATCTGTGGAAGAAATAAAGCAAGACATTATAAGCCATATGGACTACTTAAACAGCTCTTAATCCCACTAAGGCCCTAGGAATCTATCTTGATAGATTTCATCAAACAACTACCTCTGTCAGAAGGCTACACAGACATCTTAGTTGTGGTAGACCAACTCATCAAATAGACACTGTTCATTTCAACCATAAGATTACTTGATGCTGTTATACTAGCAGAGTTGTTCATCAAGTACATCTTCTTGAAGCATAGGGTACCCAGCTATGTTATATCTGATCAAGGAATGGAATTTGTATCTAAGTTCTTTAGATCCTTGGCTAATGCACTGGATATGAAGCTACACTTCACCTTGGGATACTACTCAGAGGCCAATGGCCAAACCAAGCATACTAATCAGACACTTGAACAATTCCTGAGGATCTATTGCAACTATCAACAATTAGATTGGTCACGGTTACTCCCCTTGGTTGAGTTTGTCTATAACAATACTGTAAGGAACAGTCATCCAAGTAACTCAGGTAGATGGTGATGGGGATTTCAAAGTAAAGGGAGGGATTTGTGTTTGTAATAGGTATGTAGATAGAAATATCAAAGTGTTTTACTGTCCTTACAAAAGTGGGTACTACTGAGTTAGAGAGTCAAAATCTCCAAGTCATTCCACA
>Ga0153955_100723_pt1 | contig 11716 bp, 16 predicted proteins | sample TSFL039MetaG_FD_104744 | JGI IMG/M metagenome (GOLD analysis project Ga0153955, IMG submission 104744) | Attine ant fungus gardens microbial communities from Florida, USA - TSFL039 MetaG | ecosystem: Host-associated > Fungi > Mycelium > Unclassified | place: USA: Florida, Wekiwa Springs...
GTCTTCGTCCCCTTGTAATCGCACCCTCTGCACTCCACAAACGTCATCACTTCTCTGGGTGTAGTCCACCCTTCCATGCACATCGCTGCTCCCCTTGGGGGCAGTCCCTTTGCTTTACTGTGCCTTTTCACCTTCTCCCATACTGCCTGTTGTGGTGCCACCCTTTTCTTTTTGTTCCCCTCGTTCTTCTGGGGACATTCCCACTTCTTGTGTCCCTCTCTTCCACACCCAAAGCACTTCACCACCTCCCTCACTACTTCTTGTCTTCTCACTTCTTTCACTCCACATTGCATTACCCTGCTTGTCAGGGTCTCGAATCTGTTCGTCGACTTCTTCTTCTCTTTTACCCTTCCTCCCTTATTCCTGCAGTTCTTGGCCAGGTGGCTGAACTGCTTGCATTCCCAACACTTCCTGCCTTCTCTTCCTTCTAATTCTGATCTCATTTTGGCGAGCGCTCGCCGAGTGTTGAGCATTTTGCTCAAGATGTCGTTGTACACTTCTAAGGACATTGTGTGTTGTACTTAGAAGGGCGAATTGTTGTTATGAAAATGTATTTGTTATTTGCCGGTTGACTGACCCTTTTCTTCGGCTTTGACTACTGACTACTTACATCTGCTGGGGCGCAAATCTTCATCCAGCCAGGTGCCTACTGCCTTACTGACTACTGCCCTAATACTAGGGTTATACTATCACTTCTCAGGGAAGATCCCTACTCTAATCGTCTTCTTAAGGATGCGACGATGTTTCTCTGCGTGTACTAGTCACAATGAACTAGCAGCACAAGACTGATAAAGTGAAAAGTTTTACAAGTAATCCACTAAGCACCACCTGTCGTCAGGTCTGGTCTATGTGTGCACTCAGGTATAGTGCCCACAGTCCACCTTTAGGGTCTAAACTTCCTGGTCAGTCCACTTAAGCCTGTGGCCCAGCTATAGGGAGGTTGGGAGTGATCTGAGTCGATCACCCACCGAGAGAGAGTGATGAGAGTAAGAATTGCTCGGGACCGAGGAGGTCGAGAGCTAGCAGTGATAAACAAGTTCTAGTGTAGTGGACTCAAGTTAGGGTTAACTTAAGTGCACACTCTTTATCAGAGTTGACAAAGAGAACTCGTTAGAGTCCTTGCTAATTGATTTAGCTACTTATACACGAATCGGTATTTACTTGTATTTGTCTACTCGAATTATCCCGTGGATTCCTTTTGAGTCATAGTGTCCCACGCATTGCAAACTATTACATAATAAAAGAAAACAAAAAAGAAATAAAATAGTCCGCCGCTGCGGATGCCCCAGTTCGCCTGCCGTTTTATTACAAGGGTGTTGGGGGGAAAAGGAGCAGCGCGGGTGGCTAGGCCACCAGAAGCGCAGCTGTCCAGAGGGTTTAGACCTCCCTGGAATAACGGGAACCAAGGAGGTTTCCATGGAGGACAACGAGGAGGACTTGGTGGAGATTTGAGGAGGAGAGAAGGGGGACAAGGGGCTCGAGACCCCAATGCAATGGAGGTGGACAGAGGCTAGGGAGGAGACAGGAGGTGTTTTAACTGCGGAATGTTCAGGCACATGGCCCGACACTGCAGAAATCGAAAAGAAGTAAGGGGAGGGACGCAGGAGGCATCAAAAGATCAGGGAGACCAGTGAGCCCTCGGCCGGCCTCCCATAATAAATAAAGTGTATTATACGGTCAGAATAAACTAGACTCTGATCGTGACACTGAGAGGGAAGTGAGACGGACATTCAAACTGTTAAGAGAGGTCTGGCTCAATGTCGGACTAGAGAAGGTGGACACCCACGAGGGAGTGTCAGTAAAAGCGTTGCTAGACAGTGGAGCAACGGGCCTATTCATGAGCAAAAGGCTAGCAGAGAAACAAGGCTTTAAGCTAGAAAAGTTGAATAAGCCAATAAAAGTAAGAAACATGGATGAAAGTGATAACAAGAGAGGGTCGATAACTCACGAGATGGAAGTAAACCTGTTCTACAGGGGACATGTAGAACGAGTCCAGATGGATATATGCGAGTTGGGGAAAACAGAAGTAATCCTGGGAATGCTATGGCTTGCGGCACATAACCCGGAAATAAACTGGGAAACGGGGGAAGTGAGGATGACCAGGTGTCCACCCCTGTGTGGTCAGTCACCGGAAAAGAAAATAATAAAAAGAAAGCAAGGGACAGAGGAGGATAAGAAGGACCTGAGGTGGACCATAGAGGAAAGAGAAAAGAGGGAGGAGATTGAAGAGGACCATAGAAAAGTGAAGAAACTGGTGCCCAAACGCTTCCACAAGTGGAAGAAGGTGTTTGGGAAAGTAGAGTCAGAAAGGATGCCAACGAGGAAACCCTGGGACCATGCCATCGACCTCAAAGAAGATTTTGTACCAAAAAAGAGACAGATCTATCCTTTGTCCAGAATAGAGAAAGAAGAAGTACAGGCATTTGTGGACAGCCAGTTAAAGAAAGGCTACATTAGACCTTCCAAGTCTCCACAGACATCGCCAGTACTATTCGTACCTAAGAAAGATAGAAAAAGGAGGATGGTACAAGATTATCGATATGTGAACAAAGGGACAGTCAAGAACAGCTACCCGCTACCCCTAATATCAGAACTAATAGATGGCATGGGGACCAAAAGGGTGTTCACCAAGATGGACCTGCGATGGGGTTACAACAACGTTTGAATTAAGGAAGGAGACGAATGGAAGGCAGTGTTTACAACGCATCTAGGATCGTTTGAGCCCACAGTAATGTATTTTGGGCTCACAAACTCACCAGCCACCTTCCAGGCCATGATGAACGACCTTTTCAGGGATATGATTAACAAAGGGGACGTAGCGACCTTTATTGATGACATCCTAGTGGCAACAGAAACAGAGGAGGGGCATGACAAAATAGTGGAAGAGGTGTTGAGACGACTAGAGAAAAACGACCTCTATGTAAAACCGGAAAAGTGTATGTGGAAGGTTAAGGAAATAGGGTTTCTGGGAGTAATAATGGGACCAGAAGGGTTCCGAATGGAAAAGGAGAAGGTGGAAGGAGTCACGAACTGGCCAATACCATAGTGTGTCAAGGATATACAGAAGTTCTTGGGTTTAGCAAACTATTACCGACAATTTGTAAAGGACTTCACAAAAATTGCCAAACCACTTCACCAGTTGGTCAGAAAGGAAGAAAAGTGGAGATGGGGGGAGGAACAGGAAGAAGCATTTGCCAAGTTAAAAGAAATCTTCACAACCGAACCAGTACTGGCAGCACCAGACTTGGATAAGAAAATGAGGGTTGAAGCAGACACATCGGACTACGCTACAGGGAGAGTGTTGTTGGTGAAAGAAGAGGACGAAAAATGGAGACCAGTGGCCTTCATCTTCAAATCGTTGAATGATACAGAAAGGAATTATGAAATTCACGATAAAGAGATGTTAGCCGTGATCAGGTGCTTGGAAGCGTGGAGGCACTTTCTGGAGGGAGCAAGGACCAAGTTCGAAATTTGGACGGACCACAAGAACTTGGAGTACTTTATGATGAACCAAAAGTTGAACAGACAACAAGCAAGATGGGCATTATTTCTATCAAGATTCGACTTTATACTAAAACATGTCCCAGGAAGTAAAATGGGAAAGGTAGATGGACTTAGTAGGAGGCCAGACTGGAGGAAGGGAGTGGAGAAAGACAACGAGGATAGAACATTAGTAAAAGCAGAATGGTTGAAAAAAGTGGGAATAGAGGAGGTCCTAATCGAAGGAGTGGACCTGCTAAAGAAAGTAAGAGAATCGAAGGCAAAAGATGACGAGGTCATCAAAGTAGTGGAGGAAATAAAACGAGCAGGGATAAGAATGCTAAGAGATGAAGAATGGAGGGAGGAGAATGGGCTCATGTTAAAGGAAGGGAAGGTGTATGTACCAAAGAACGAGGAGTTGAGAACAGAGATAATCCGGCTACATCACGACACGCTGATAGGAGGACATGGAGGACAGTGGAAGACGGTGGAACTGGTAACGCGGAACTTCTGGTGGCCAGGAGTGACAAGGGAGATAAAGAGATATGTAGAAGGATACGACGCCTGTCAAAGGAACAAGAACCAGACAACTGCACCAGCAGGAAAACTTATGCCAAATGAAGCACCAAAAAAACCATGGACACACATCATGGCAGATTTCATCACCAAACTACCCTTAGCCCAGGGGTATGACGCAATTCTGGTAGTATGTGATCGATTAACGAAAATGGCGCACTTCGTTTTGACGACAGAAAAGACATCGGCAGAGAGGTTAGCAAGACTGTTCAGGGATCATGTGTGGAAACTGCACGGGTTGCCTGAAAGCATCATCTCAGACAGAGGAGCACAATTTGTGGCAAACCTAATGAGGGAGCTAAATTGGATACTAGGAATTGAGACAAAGTTGTCGACAGCCTTCTACCCACAAACAGATGGACAAACAGAATGAACAAACCAGGAACTAGAACAGTACCTAAGAATGTTCATCGACCACAGACAAGAACAGTGGCCCGAATGGCTAGGAACAGCAGAATTCGCCTACAATAATAAGGTGAACACCTTGACAAAAGTATCGCCCTTCAGAGCAAATAGCGGGAGAGACCCAAGAATAGGGTTTGAAATGAGGAAGCAGAGGAAATCAGAAGGAGCAAAGGAATTTGCAGAAAGAATGAAGAGAATACAGGAAGAAGCCCAGACAGCGCTGAAAAAGGTGTAAGAAGAAATGAAGAAACAAGCAAATAGAAAGAAAGGAGAAGCAGAAGAATACCGAGCAGGGGACTTAGTACTACTAAGCACGAAGGACTTGAAATGGCAAATGGTAGGGAGAAGAACAGAGAAGTTGACAGAGAGGTTCGTAGGACCCTACAAAGTAAAGAGGGTGGTGTCAACCAATGCGGTAGAATTGGAGCTACCTAAGGCAGTCAGGATCCACCCAGTAGTGAACGTAAGCAGGGTTAGGAGGTATAAGGGACAAGTCCGGGGACAGAAGAAGCAACCGGCCCTTCCGGTAATAATAGAAGGAGAAGAAGAATACAAAGTAGAAAAAATAATAAATAAGAGGAAAAGATATGGAAAGTGGGAATATCTGGTAAAATGGAAGGGATATACAGCGGAAGAAGACTCGTGGGAGAAGGAGGAAAACCTGAAGAACGCTCAAGAAGCAGTAGAGGAATACGAGAAGGAATACAGCAAGGAAGGAAGGAGGGTAAAAGAAGAAAACAGAGAAATGCCGGGAAGGTTCACGGCAAAAATGCTATATGGATGGGATGATGGGAAGTTCGATCGGGAATATTTGAAGAAGCTGGAAAAGAATTGGAGGCGATGGAAAGGAGCAAAGTTCTTCCAGAGGAAGAACCTTAAAAAGGGGGGTAATGTCATAAACCACCTACCAGAACCCAAAATAGTATGGCTAGAAGGATGGGAAGAACGAGAGCTATTCTCGGACAGACTAGATAAGGGTTTCTAAAAAAGAGAGATAAGATAAGATAGAGCTGGTCACGTGACAAGTCACATGATGGAATCTTCTGGAAGGTTTGGTAGTTACTTAAGCATACACATAGACAAATAGAAAAGGTGTATAAGTAGGTAGCACAATCACAAAGGGACTCCATCGAGTTCTCTTCATTCTCTCTTAACGTTGAGTGTGATAAGTCGGTCGTCTCGACTAGCCTATCATTACATTATCAGCCTTGTGCTGCTAGTTCATTGTGACTAGTACATGCAGAGAAACATCGTTGCGCTCTTAAGAAGACGATTAGAGTAGGGATCTTCCCTAAGAAGTGATAGTGTAACCCTAGTATTAGGGCAGTAGTCAGTAAGGCAGTAGGTACCTGGCTGGGTGAAGATTTGCGCCCCAGCAGACATAAGTAGTCAGTAGTCAAAGCCAAAGAAAAAGGGTCAGTCAACTGGCAAAACACAAATACATTTTCATTTCCTTTTCATAACAACAATTCGCCCTTCTAAGTACAACACACAATGTCCTTAGAAGTATACAACGACATCCTGAGCAAGATGCTCAACACCCGGCAAGCACTCACCAAAATGAGATCAGAATTAAAAGGAAGAGAAGGCAAGAAGTATTGGGAATGCAAGCGGTTCAGCCACCTGGCCAAGAACTGCAGGAACAAGGGAGGAAGGGTAGAAGAGAAGAAGAAGTCGACAAACAGATTCGAGACCCTGACAAGCAGGGTAATGCAGTATGGAGTAAGGAAGGTGAGGAGACAAGAGGTAAAGTGCTTTGGATGTGGAGAGGATGGACATAAGAAGTGGGAGTGTCCGAACAGGAGGAAGAGAAAACAAGAGGAAGCGGTACCCCCATGCAAAGTCTGGGAGAAAGTGAAGGAGTATAGTGGAACAAGGGGGCTGCCCCCAAGGGGAGCGGCAATGTGTATGGAGGGGTGGACGACACCCAGAGAGGTCATGACGTTTGTGGAGTGCAGAGGATGCGATTACAAGGGGATGAAGATGGAAAAGAATCAGGGGCAAGGGTTCCTGAGTAAGGGGCAGTTGTGTAACATGTGGTGTGGAAGCTGCAAAGAGGCTTGGAATTGGAGAGAAGAAGAGACAAAAGGTAGTAGAGCAGAAAGAGTAAAGTGTGGCATATATGGAGGCAAAGATGTAGTAGTAGGAGGAGAGGTGGAAAGAAATGAGAAAGGAGAAGTGTTCTGTCCACCCTGCAGGACAGGAAAGAAGACGTCATGATGGAACTGGAGTAGAGAGTTGAAACGGTCGATGCTTAGGGCCCAAGTGGAAGTGGCTGGAATCACTAACCTGGAGAAGAGATAAAGAGAAGTCTGAAGGACCTTGAAGGGTCTGCAGGAAGTGTGGATGCAAATAGGAGTAGAAAAGATTGATACTCATGAAGGGGTATCAGTGAAAGCATTGTTGGACAGCAGAGCCACAGGACTCTTTATGAGCAAGAAGTGTGCAGAAAGAGGAGGTTTCAAGTTGATAAAACTTGGAAAACCAATAATAGTGCAAAATGTGGATGGCATAGGAAATAGTGGAGGATTGATCACACACGAAGTAGAAGTAAATCTATACTTTAAAGGACACGTAGAAAGAGTAAGAATGGATGTGTGCAATCTAGAAAAGACAGAAGTGATATTGGGAATGCCTTGGCTACAGGTACATAATCCAGAAATAGATTGGGAGAAAGGGGAGGTTAAAATGACGAGGTGTCCACCAATATGTAGGCGATACATGGGAAAGAAGGAAATGGGCCCAGAAATTTAGAGAAAAAGAAAAGAAAAGAAAGAAGTCCAAGGGGATGAAATCGAAAGGATTAGATGGGCTGCAGATGAGAAAGAAGACTGGGGAAAAGAGGAGGAAATGGAATTGGATCATTGAAAGATAGAAGCAATGGTACCACAAAAATTCTACAAGTGGCTGAAAGTTTTTGGAAAGGTGGAGTCAGAGAGGATGCCAACAAGAAAGATATGGGATCATGCCATAGATCTCAAGGAGAAGTTCAAGACCAGCAAAGCACGAGTGTATCCACTCTCTAGGAACAAGAGAGAAGAGGTTCAACAATTCATTCAGGACCACTTGCAAAAAGGATATATAAGGCCTTTGAAGTCACCACAAACTTCTCCAGTTTTCTTTGTAGAAAAGAAAAATGGTGGAAAGCGTATGGTTATGGACTATCGTAGACTCAATAAGCAAACGGTGAAAAATAACTACCTGTTGCTATTGATTACCAATTTAGTAGACTCAATGGGAAACAAGAAACTGTTTACTAAGATGGATTTATGATGGGGCTACAATAATGTACGCATTAAGGAGGGAGACGAGTGGAAGACGGCCTTCACTACACATGTGGGGTCATTTGAACTGGTGGTGATATTCTTTGGGATAACAAACTCACCAGCAACATTTCAGGGGATGATGAATGAGATCATGAGAGATCTTATTAATGAAGTGAAGGTAGCAGTGTTTGTGGATGATGTGTTGGTAGGGACAGACAGTGAGGAAGGACATAATGAAATAGTGGTGGAAGTGTTGAAGCGGTTGGAAGAGAATGACTTATACGTGAAACCAGAGAAGTGTTCATGGAAGACAAGTAAAGTGAACTTTCTGAGAGTAATAATAGGTCAGGGAAAAATCAAGATGGAGGAAGAAAAGGTAGAAGGAGTGTTAAACTGGCTGGTACCAAAAATGGTCAAAGATGTTAGGAAGTTCTTGGGGCTTGCCAACTATTATAGGCAGTTTATTAAGAATTTTGCGACACTAGCAAAACCTCTAAACATGCTGACAAGGAAGGAAGAGAAGTGGAAGTGGGAAGAAGCACAGCAAAAGGCATTTGAACAGTTAAAGGGGATCTTCACGACGAGACCATTACTAGTAGCACCCAACTTAGACAAAGAATTCAGGGTTGAGGCAGACGCTTCCAATTTCACAACAGGAGGAGTTTTGTTGATCAAATGTGATGATAACAAGTAGAGACCGGTGGCTTATATTTCAAAATCTCTAAACAAGACGGAATGTAATTATGAGATTCATGACAAGGAAATGTTAGCAGTAATTTGATGCCTGAAGGCCTGGAGGCACTTCCTAGAAGGAGCAAAGGGAAAGTTTGAGATTTGGTCAGACCATAAGAACTTAGAATACTTTATGAGCAACCAGAAATTAAATAGGCGACAAGCTAGATGGGCTTTGTATTTATCTAGGTTTGACTTTATCTTAAAACATGTACCTGGACAAAGGATGGGGAAAGTGGATGGATTGAGTAGAAGGCCAGGTTGGGAGGTGGGAGTAGAAAGAGATAACAAAGAGCAGACATTGGTGAAGAGAGAATGGTTAGAGGCCAGAGCAGCACAAGTAATAGAAGTAGTGATCAAAGGAGTAGATATACTAGATAGAATAAGAAAGAGTGAGGCAAGGGACGATGAAGTCGTAAAGGTAGTAGAAGAAATGAAGTAGGCAGGAGTCAAAGTCCTAATGGATGAAGAGTGGAGAGAAAGTGATAGATTAATGTTGAAAGAAGGAAAGGTATACGTACTCAAGGACGAGAAGTTGAGAGCAGAGGTGATCAGGCTACACCATAACATGCCTGTAGGGGGACATGGAGGACAGTGGAAGACAACAGAATTGGTAACCAGAAACTTCTGGTGGTCAGGAGTGAGTAGGGAGGTGAAATGATATGTAGAAGGATGTAATGCATGCCAAAGAAACAAGAATTGTACGCAGACACCTACTGGCAAGTTAATGCCAAATTCAATACCAGAGAAACCATGGAGTTACATATCAGCTGATTTCATTACGAAGCTGCCATTGGCACAAGGATATGACTCGATCTTGGTAGTTGTAGATAGGTTAACAAAAATGGTCCATTTTATACCTACTATAGAAAAGACAACAACAGGGGGATTAGCTAGATTATTCAGAGATAATGTCTGGAAGCTGCATGGCTTGCCAGAAAGCATTATTTCAGATAGAGAACTTCAGTTCGCAGCAGGAGTGATGAGGGAGCTGAATGCGATGTTGGGGATCGATAGCAAATTGTCAATGGCGTTCTACCCATAAACAGATGAACAAACAGAAAGAATGAATTAGGAATTGGAACAGTACCTGAGGATGTTCATTGACCATCGACAAGAACAGTGGCTGGAATGGCTGGGAACAGCAGAATTTACCTATAACAACAAGGTATAGACAAATACAAAAGTGTCACCGTTTAAAGCGAATAGTGGACGAGACCCAAGGATGGGATTCGAGTTGAGGAAGAAGGGAAAGTTTGAGGAGGCAAATAAATTTGTGGAAAGAATGCAGGAGATACAAGAGAAGGCAAAGGCAGCGCTCGGTAAAGTGCAAGAAGACATGAAAAAGTATGCAGATAGGCATAGGAGAGAAGTGGAGGAATACAAAGTAGGAGATCTAGTGCTGCTCAGCACAAAGGATCTCAAGTACCAGATGGTGGGCAGGAGAATGGAAAAACTTATAGAGAGATTCATCAGACCTTATAAAGTCAAGTCAATAGTTTCGACAAATGCTATAGAATTAAAACTACCTAGTACAGTAAAAATTCACCTGGTAGTTAATGTAAGTAGAGTACGAAGATACACCAGTCAGGTGGAAGGACAGAAGAAGGAAATGCCACAACCCGTGGTAATCGAAGGAGAAGAGGAGTAGGAGGTAGAAAAGATAATGAATAAAAGACGGATACGAGGGAAAGATAAGTACCTGGTACAATGGAAGGGATGTACAGCAGAGGAAGACACTTGGGAGAGTAGGGAAAATCTTAAGAACGCAAGTGATCTTGTAGAAGAGTTTGAAAAGGAATACGAAAGGGAAGAAGAGGAAGAAGCAAGGCAGCAAGAAACAGAAGAAAATAAAAGGGTGTTTAGCAGAGGGTTGCCTGGGAAATATACAGCAAAATTATTGTATGGATGGGGAGAGAAGAAATACGAGCAGAAGTATTGGAAGAGGTTAGAAGAAAATTGGCAGCAATGAAAGAGGAATCCATTTGCTAAAATAAGCCGTAATCTATTCTTATGGATAAAACAACAAGAAGAAGATGAGATGGGGAACATTGGGGATTGGGATAGCGAGTTGTAAAATCCTCGAGGATGAGGAAGCTTGAGAGGGGGGTGGTGTAATGAAACGACAGGCGAGCTAAGGCATCCACTACGGCGGATTATTTTATTTCTTTTTCATTTTCTTTATTATGTAATAGTTTGAAGTGCGTGGGATACTATGACTCAAAAGGAGTCCATGGGATAATTTGAGTAGACAAATACTAGTAAATACCAATTCGCATATAAGTAGCTAGACCAATTAGCGAGGACTCTAACGAGTTCTCTTTGTCAACTCTAATAAAGAGTGTGCACTTAAGTTAACCCTAGCTTGAGTTCACTATAGATAGCAAACTCAAGTTGTGTTACTTAAGATGTGATCCTACTCTAAGTCAGAGTTAATAAAGAGAACTCATTAGAGTTCCCAATATTTATTGTATACTACTTATATAAAATAATTATTTGTACATATTAGGTTAATCTCTTTTTGAGTCACTATTCTCAATTTTATAATTAGTTCTTGTATATCCAAAAAATAAAATAAAATAAATATTACTTAGATAAAGTAGTGATTCATGATACTATTTCTTTCTCAAGAGTTCTTATTCCAAGAACTTTTTTTTATAACTCTTTATGTGGGTCTCTTAGATTACCTATATTGTTTTTTTTATTTCTCAATTCTTCTAAGTACTTTCTATTTCTTTAATCCTTCATCAATCTTTCTTGTTCTCTTTTTTGTTCTACTCTTTTATTATTCCTTTCTTATATTCATTTTTTCTTTCTTAACCCTTTTTAGGAATATGTCACAAACTTCATTTGGCTAATAACTCCATGAATACTTGCACAATTCCCACGGTCTAAAATGCATCCGAAAGCCCTCATGAAGACCTTCCAAATGATGTCCAAAACGTATCAAAGAGATCAGTACTCATTGAGATATCAGTCAATCAGTACCAAACACTGATCAGCAGATATCTCGGAAACCGCTGAACACGGATGTTCGCTTCCATGTGCACATGGAAGCTCTCTTCAATACGCTTCTGAAGACCATAAATAGACCTTAGGGCAATAAGATCCTGTGGAGATACAAGGACCTCAATGTTTGGCATGACACTGATCTATTACCCATAGATACACATCAATCCTTGAACACAAACAAGGACAGCCCCTTATATGGTTAAGTTATTGCTATTCTAGACACAAAAGGACTGCCATATGTAGAA
>Ga0153955_100725_pt1 | contig 11681 bp, 17 predicted proteins | sample TSFL039MetaG_FD_104744 | JGI IMG/M metagenome (GOLD analysis project Ga0153955, IMG submission 104744) | Attine ant fungus gardens microbial communities from Florida, USA - TSFL039 MetaG | ecosystem: Host-associated > Fungi > Mycelium > Unclassified | place: USA: Florida, Wekiwa Springs...
GAACATGTATAAGTAGTGTACAACAAATTAGCAAGGACTCTAACGAGTTCTCTTTGTCTAACTCTGATAAAGAGGGAACTAAGGTTAAGGTTACTCAACTGAGACTTAAGTTCTTACACCAGAACTTGTTTTCACTACTAGCTCCTGACCTCCTCGGTCCTGAGCAAACTAACTCTCATTGCTCCCTTAGTGTATGATCAACTCCAATTACTCCCAACTTCCTCATAGCCGGGCCACAGGCTTAAGTGGACTGACTGGGAAGTTTAGACCCTAGAGGTGGACAGTTAGGACCAAACTCAGGTACTAGCCCAGACCAGACCTTACAATTGAGTGGGCTTTGTAGTATACCTGTATTCGTTCGTCATATCAACTTTGTGCTACTGGTCTATTGTGATCAGTCTATGCAGAAGAATAGTAGTTGTTCTTTAGGAGGTTACTTAGAGTAGGGATCTTCTCCGTGAAGTGACAGTCTACCCTAGTATTAGGGCAGTAGTCAGTATAGCAGTAGGCACCTGGCTAGGTGAAGATCTTGTGCCCCAGCAGACATATGAGTGAGATAGGTGAAGAACATGACGAGCTTCTCAACATATATATAAACTTTTTTTTTACAACAACAAACTCGCCCCTCTAAGTACAGCACATAATATCCTTAGAAGTGTACAACCAACTCATGAGCGACATGCTCAACCAGAAGCAAGCCCTCGCTAAATTAAGGGCAGAATTAGAGGGGAGGGAAGGAAGAATTTGTAGGAAGTGTGGGAGGTTTGGGTACCTTGCCTGGAAGTGTAGAAATAGGGAGGAACCAAAGCAGAAGGCAGTAAGGGAAAATAGGTTTGAAGTATTGAGAAGTCAAGTGATGCAGTATGGGGTCAGAGAGGTGAGAAGGCAGGAAGTGATGAGAAATGTAGTAAAGTGTTTTGGATGTGGAGAGGAAGGGCACAAGAAGTGGGAGTGCTTACAAAAGAAAGAAAGAAAGAGGGAAAAAGCAGCACCACCGTAAAAAGTATGGGAGAAGGTGAAGGAACACAGTGGAGCAAGGGGGCTGCCTCCCAGAGGAGCAGCAATGTGCATGGAGGGATGGACAACACCCAGGGAGGTGGTAACATTTGTGGAGTACAGGGGGTATAATTATAAGGGAACAAAAACGGAGGAGAATTGGGGACAGGGGTTCCTGGGGAAGACACAATTGTGTAACATGTGGTGTGGGAGTTGTAAAGAAGCATGAAATTGGAGGGACAGAGAAGCAGAAAGTGGAAGAGCAGAATAGGTGAAATGTAGTGCATGTAGAGGCAAAGATACAGTGATATGGAAAACAGAGAGAAATGAGAAAGGAGAAATTTTCTGTCCACCTTGTAGGATAGAAAAGAAAATGCCATGGTGGAATTGGGGTGGAGAAATGGAATAGACAGTACCTAGGGCCCAGAAGAGGAGGGCTGGAATCACTGATCCGAGAAGAGTGGCAGAAACTGTCAATCAAAAGGCAGTACAGAAGAAAGGGGAAGCGAGAGAAGTGAGGCGAACATTTAAGCCTCTAAGAGAAGTGTGGATGAGCATAGAAATAGAGAAGATAGATAGATATACATGAGGGAAGAACAGTAAAAGCATTGTTAGACAGTGGGGCAACAGGATTGTTCATGAACAAAAGCTTAGCTCAGAAAGGGGGGTATAGGCTGATCAAATTGGATTGATCTTTGCAAGTGAGAAATGTGGACAGCACTGGAAATAGTGGAGGTGCAATTACTCACAAAGTAGAAGTAAACATGTTCTACAAAGGACATGTAGAAAGAGTCTGAATGGACATCTGTGAATTGGGAAAGATGGACATAATCTTGGGAATGCTGTGGTTGGTGGCTCATAACCCAGAAATAGATTGGGAGAAAGGAGAAGTCAGAATGACGAGGTGTCCACCACTGTGTGGAAAAGCAGTAAGAATAAAGGGAAAGAAAGAGATAAGAGAAGATGAGAAGAAAATCATTAGATGGGCAGTAGATGAAAAGGAGAACTGGGGAAGAGAGGAAGAGATAGAGGCGGATCATAGGAAGGTAGAAGAGATGGTGCCTAAAAGGTTCCACAGGTGGTTAAAAGTGTTTGGGAAGGTGAAGTCAGAAAGAATACCAGTTAAAAAGGTATGGGATCATGTGATAGATCTTAATGACGATTTCAAAGCAAGCAAAGCAAGAGTATACCCTTTCTCCAGAAACGAAAAGGAGGAGGTACAGAAATTCATTGATGAACATTTAAAGAAGGGGTATATTAGACCTTCTAAATTGCCTCAGACCTCGTCAGTATTCTTTGTAGGCAAGAAGAATGGGGGAAAGCACATGGTTATGGACTACAGGAGACTCAACAAGCAGACGGTTAAGAACAATTACCCTCTGCCATTGATCACAGACCTAGTAGACTCAATGGGAAATAAAAGAGTATTTACTAAGATGGATCTCCAGTGGGGCTACAACAATGTGTGAATTAAAGAAGGGGATGAGTGGAAGGCAGCCTTCATTACTCATGTGGGGTCATACAAGCCAGTAGTTATGTTTTTTGGAATGACCAATTCATCTGCCACATTCCAAGACATGATGAATGAAATTCTAAGAGATATGATTAACAAGGAGAAGGTAGCGGCATTTGTAGATGATGTATTGATAGGGATGGAGACAGAGGAAGGTCATGATAAGATTGTAGAAGAGATATTAAAGAGATTAGAGGAAAATGACTTATATGTGAAACCAGAGAAATGTGCCTGGAAAGTGCAGAAGGTGAATTTCTTGGGAGTAGTAATGGGTCAGGGGAAAATTGAAATGGAGGAGGATAAAGTGGCAGGAGTATTGAACTGGCCAGTGCCTAAGACAGTCAGAGACGTTAGAAAGTTCTTGGGACTTGCAAATTACTATAGATGATTTGTAAAGGATTTTGCAAAGTTGGCTAGACCCTTGAACAATTTAACAAGGAAGGACAAAAGGTGAAGATGGGAAGAGGAGTAGCAGAAAGCATTCAAGCAGTTGAAGACAGTCTTCACAAGTCGACCTCTATTAGTTGTACCCAATCTAGATAAGGAGTTTAGGATGGAGGCAGATGCCTCTAACTTTGCAACAGGAGGAGTGCTATCAATTAAATGTGAAGATAATAAATAGAGACTGGTAGCATACATTTCTAAGTTGCTAAATGAGACTGAAAGAAATTACAAAATACATGACATGAGAACTTTTCTTTTCTATTTTTAGAATGGACTTACATAATCAGTGAAGTCACATGACATGTCACATGATCACTGTGGGAAAGTAGTGCACAGACCAAGTAGAATAGATATAAGTAGTGTACTCAAATCTAGCGGGGACTCTAATGAGTTCTCTTTGTCTACTCTGACTTAGAGTTGGGATCCACCTACCTGAGTTACTTGGGTAACCGTTCCTTACAGAAATGCTAGCTGTGATACAATGCTTGAAGGCATAGAGACACTTCCTGGAAGGAACGAGGAGTAAATTCGAAATATGGACGGATCATAAAAACCTGGAATATTTCATGAGCAATCAAAAGCTGAATCGATGACAAGCATGATGGGCTTTATATTTGTCCAGGTTTGACTTTGTACTGAAACACATCTTGGGGAGTAAAATGGGAAAAGCAGATGGATTAAGTAGGAGACCAGATTGGGAGGTAGGAGTGGAGAAGAATAATGAAGAACAGACATTGGTCAAGAAAGAGTGGCTGGAGGCAAAGAGGATCAGAGTAGCAGAAGTGATTATAGAAGGAGTGGACCTGTTGGATAAAGTAAGGAAGTGTGAAGCAAAAGACAATGAAGTAGTAAAAGCTGTGGAAGAAATAAAACAGGCAGGAGTGAAAATGTTGAGGGATGAAGAATGGCATCAGGAAGATGGTTTGATGTTGAAAGAGGGGAAAGTGTACATTCCAAGAGATGAGAAGTTAAGAGCAGAAGTGATCAGGCTATATCATAACATACCTGTAGAAGGACATGGGGGATAGTGGAAAAAGACAGAGTTGGTGACGAGGAACTTCTGGTGGCCTGGGGTCACTAGAGAGGTGAAGCAGTATGTCAAAGGATGCAATGCTTGCCAGTGGAACAAGAATTGAACACAACCACTGGCAGGAAAGTTAATGCCAAATTCGATTCCAAAAAAGGCATGGACTCATATTAGTGCAGACTTCATTACAAAGTTGCTCTTAGTGCAAAGTTATGACTCAATCTTAGTAGTGATAGATAAGTTTACAAAAATGGCACATTTCATACCAACTATAGAGAAAACGAGCACAGAAGGACTAGCACAGTTATTTAGAGATAATATTTGGAAGTTACACGGACTATCTGTAGTGATAAGCTAGTTGTGGCGACCATCTTATCACACTCAACGTTAGAGATAAACGAAGAGAACTCGATAGTGTTTCTCTGTGGATTGTGCTACCTACTTATATACAAATTCTATTTGTCTATGTGTACACTTAGTAACTACTGATCTTTCCAGAAGATTCTATCATGTGACCTATCATGTGACTAGGTCATGTGATCTTATCTCATCTCATCTTATCTCTATTTTCTATAATTAGAATCCCTTATCTAATCTATCCAAGAATAGCTCTCGTTCCTTCCATCCCTCTAACCTTACTATTTTTGGTTCGGGCAGGCAATTTATGACATTACCCCCCTTTTTAAGGTTCTTCCTCTGGAAGAACTTAGCTCCTTTCCATCTTCTCCAATTCCTTTCCAACTTCTTCAAATATTCCCAATCAAACTCCCTGTCATCCCATCCATATAGCGTTTTTGCCATAAATCTTCCCAGCATCCCTTTGTTTTCTTCTTCCATTCTTCTTTCCTCTCTCCCATATTCTCTTTCATACTCTTCTACTGCCTCCTTTGCGTTCTTTAGGTTTATTTCTCTCTCCCAGGAGTCCTCTTCTGCCATATACCCCTTCCATCTTACCAGGTATTTCCATTTTCCATATCTCCTTCTTTTATTTATTATTTTTTCCACCTCATATTCTTCTTCTCCTTCTATTATCACTGGGGGAGTCGGCTGCTTCTTCTGTCCCTTTACTTGCACCTTATACCTCCTAATTCTACTCACGTTCACCATGGGGTGGATTTGACCATCTTTGGCAATTCCAGTTCCACTGCATTGGTTGATATGACCCTTTTCACTTTGTAGGGTCCCACAAACCTCTCCGTCAACTTCTCCATTCTTCTCCCTTCCATTTGCCATTTCAAATCTTTCATGCTTAACAGCACTAAGTCTTCTACCCGGTATTCCTCTGCTTCTTCCCTTTTTCTATCCGCTTGCTTCTTCATTTCCTCCTGCGTTTTCTTTAGTGCAGCCTGTGCTTCCTCTTGTATCTTCTTCATTCTTTCCATGAATTCTTTTGCTCCTTCTGACTTCCCCTGCCTCCTCATTTCAAATCCCATTCTTGGGTCTCTTCTGCTATTTGCTTTAAAGGGGGATACTTTCGTAGAGGTATTTACTTTATTGTTGTACGCAAACTCTGCTGTTCCTAGCCATTCTGTCTATTGTTCTTGTCAATGATTGATGAACATTCTTAGGTATTGTTCCAGCTCCTGATTAGTTCATTCTGTCTGTCCATCCATTTGAGGGTGGAAGACCATTGACAACCTCATTTCAATTCCTAGTATCCAGTTTAACTTCTTTATTAGGCTTGCTGCGAATTGTGCCCCCCGATCTGAGATAATACTTTCAGGCAATCCATGTAATTTCCATACATGATCCCTGAACAGTTTTGCGAGTCCTTCCGCCGACATTTTTTCTGTTGTCGGTATGAAGTGTGCCATTTTTGTTAATCAATCGCATACTACCAGCACTGCGTTGTACCCTTGTGCTAACGGTAGTTTGGTGATGAAATCTGCTGTTATGTGTGTCCAGGGTTTTGCTGGGGCTTTGTTTGGCATTAGTTTCCCTGCTGGTGCTGTCGTTCGATTCTTGTTTCGCTGGCAAGAGTCGCAACCTTCCACATATCTCTTTACTTCCTTCGTTACTCCTGGCCACCAAAAGTTTCTGGTAACCAACTCCACCGTTTTCCACTGCCCTCCATGTCCTCCTACTGGAGTGTCGTGATGTAGCCAGATTATCTCTGTTCTTAATTCTTCATCTTTTGGCATATACACTTTTCCTTCCTTTAGTATAAGTCCATCTTCTTTCCTCCATTCTTCATCTCTTAACATTTTTACCCCTGCTTGCTTCATTTCTTCCACTGCCTTGATGACCTCATCATCTTTTGCCTTTGACTCTCTTACTTTCTTTAGCAGGTCTACCCCTTCGATCAGTACCTCCTTTACTCCCACTCTCCTCAGCCATTCTTTTTTCACCAGTGTTCTATCCTCGTTGTCCCTTTCTATCCTCTTCCTCCAGTCTGGCCTTCTACTAAGTCCATCTGCCTTCCCCATTCTACTACCTGGGACATGTTTTAACACAAAGTCGAATCTCGATAGGAATAGTGCCCATCTTGCTTGTTGTCTGTTTAACTTCTGGTTCGTCATGAAGTACTCCAAATTTTTGTGGTCTGTCCAGATTTTGAACTTGGTTCTTGCCCCTTCCAGGAAGTGTCTCTACACCTCCAAGCATCTAATCACTGCCAACATTTCCTTATCGTGAATCTCATAGTTTCTTTCCGTGTTGTTCAGCGATTTGGATATGAAGGCCACCGGTCTCTATTTTTCGTCCTTTCCTTTTACCGACAATACTCCTCCTGTTGTGTAGTCCAATACGTCTGCCTTGACTCTCATTTCTTTATCCAGGTCCGGGGCTGCTAGTACTGGTTCAGTCGTAAAGATCCTTTTGAGCTTGGCAAATGCTTCTTCCTGTTCCCCTTCCCACTTCCATTTCTTGTCCTTTCTAACCAACTGGTGTAGTGGTTTGGCGATTTTGGCGAAGTCTCTAATGAATCGTCTGTAGTAGTTTGCTAATCCCAGGAACTTCTGTACATCTTTAACACACTGTGGGGTTGGCCAATTCGTGACTCCTTCTACCTTCTTCTTTTCCATTTGAAATCCTTCCAGTCCCATTATCACTCCCAAGAAACTTATCTCTCTGACTTTCCACACACACTTCTCTGGTTTCACGTAGAGGTCATTTTTCTCTAGTTGCCTCAGCACCTCCTCTACTATTTCATCATGCCCCTTTTCCGTCTCTGTTGCCACTAGTACGTTGTTGATGAAGGTAGCTACGTCCCCTTTGTTGATCATATCTCTGAATAGGTCGTTCATCATGGCCTGGAAGGTGGCTGGTGAGTTCGTGAGTCCAAAGTACATTACTGTGGGCTCAAACGACCCCAGATGCATAGTGAACACTGCCTTCCATTCGTCTCCTTCCTTGATTCAGACATTATTGTATCCCTATTGTAGGTCCATCTTTGTGAACACCTTCTTGGTCCCCATGCTATCTATAAGTTCCGATATTAGGGGTAAAGAATAGCTATTCTTGATTGTTCCTTTGTTTACATATCGGTAGTTCTGTACCATTCTCCTCTTCCCATCCTTTTTAGGTACAAATAATACTGGTGAGGTTTGCGGGGACTTTGAAGGTCTAATGTAGCCCTTTTTTAGTTGACTTTCCACGAATGCCTGTACTTCTTCTCTCTCTGTCCTGGACAGGGGGTAGATTCATCCTTTCCTTGGCATGAAGTCTTCTCTGAGGTTAATGGCATGATCCCATGGCTTTCTAGTTGGCATTTATTCGGACTCAACTTTCCCAAATACCTTCCTCCATTTGTGGAATTGTTTTGGTACCAGCTCCTCCACCTTCCTTCATTTCCTCCTCTTTCTCCTTTTTCTCCATGGTCCACCTCAAATCTTTTTGGTCCTCTTCTGTGGTCTGCCTTTTCTTTATTTCTTTTCTTTTGAACTTTTTTCCACACAGGGGTGGACATCTGGTCATTTTCACTTCTTCCGTCTCCCAATTTATTTCTGGGTTATGTGCTGCAAGCCATGGCATTCCCAGGATTACATCTGTCTTCCCTAGTTTGCATACGTCCATTCTCACTCTTTCTATGTGTCCTCTGTAGTACAGGTTGACTTCTACTTCGTGGGTTATTGCTCCCCCCTAGTTGTTGCTTCCATCCATGTTTCTCACTTTAATTGGCTTTGCCAATTTCTCTAGCTTAAAGCCTTGTTTTTCCGCTAGCTTCTTGCTCATGAACAGGCCTGTTGCTCCACTGTCTAATAGGGCCTTCACCGATACTCCCTTGTGAGTATCTATTCTTTCTAGCCTGATATTGAGCCAGACTTCTCTTAACGGTTTGAGTGTCCGTCTTACTTCCCTCTCAGTATAGTTAATGTTTGTTTCATTTGGTCCGTTTAATACACTGTATCTATTGTGGGAGGCCAGCTGAGGGCTCACTGATTTCCCTGATCTTTTGACGCCTCCTGCGTCCCTCCTCTGACCTCTTTCTGGTTTCTGCAGTGTCGGGCCATGTGCCTGAACATTCCACAGTTGAAACACCTGCAATCTCCTCCCTAGCTCCTGTCCACCTCCATTGCATTGGGGTTTTGGGCCCCTTGTCCCCCTTCTCTCCTCCTCAAATCTCCACCAAGTCCTCCCCTTGGTCCTCCACGGAAACCCCCTTAGTTTCCATTGTTCCAGGAGGGTCTAAACCCTCTGGACGGCTGTGCTTCTGGTGGCCTTGCCACCCGTGCCGCTTCCTTATTCCCCAACACTCTTTCTTCTGCTCGACTCTGCCTCAGATTCCTATCCAACCTCACTGATCTTTCCCACCATTCTTCAATCATTACTGGAGGCGATTCTGCCTCTGCCAGCCTCCTCCTGATGTTCCCGTTTAATCCTCTTTTAAATTCCTCTATGAGGGGTTGTCCCTCATAGCCGCTCCCTCTTGATGTCTTTTTAAAAATTTGGACATACTCATCGCATGTCCGTCCTCCCTGCTCTAGCATCCTCAACTCATCTACTTTTCTTGATTCTTTATCAAACTCTCCGAACTCCTCCCGCATTTTTGTGAACAGCTCCTCCACTGTTTCCACCGCTGATGTTCCTTGCCTTCTCTCCTCCAAAATGTTCTCCTTCCATACTTCGGCTACTCCTCCCTGCACGTAGGTTAGTACCCATGAGATTTTTTCTTCCTCCCCTGTGCCCTTCATCCTCATACTGATGTACAGGCGGCAGGTGTTGATAAATCCTACCACCTTCTCCCTTTCTCTGTCAAACAAGGGGGGCTTGGCTGCCTCTCCTTGTGCTTGCCCCTTTGATAGGAGCTGTTCGATGGCCATGGTGTGTTGGGCCAGGTATTGGAGGATCTGGTCCATGGTTAGGACTGCCCCTCCTTGCTGTGGTGGTGGTTGTTGTTGTTGGGGTGGTGGGGGTGCTGGGCCCCGGGGTGAAGGTTGGTGATGGGACATATTGTCATCCTAGATTTCTTCTTCTTCTGTTGTTGTCTCCTCATGCGAGGAGTGATTGTCTTCTTCTGAACTAATGTTTTATGCCTACTGGGGAGCGTATCTTCTCCCAGCTAGGTTCCTACTTCCCTACCGACTACTGCCCTAGTAATAGGGTTAAACTATTGCCGCAAAGATGCGAACCCCTAAACTAGACAGCTTCTTAAGGAAAGACTGTCACTCCTCTGCATGTAGGAACTACAATGAGCTCCCAGCACAAGGTTTATAGTGTGAAGAAGAACAAGTATGTTAACGAGCCTGCTCAGTCCAGAGATCAGGTCTCGAGCGCAACACCTGAGCTTGGTGCTGTGTCTCTACTGTTAGTCCCTAACTGACTAACAAGTCCCCTGTAAGCCTAGGGCCTGGCTGTGGTTGTGGTTGCTGGTTGTGATAACCAGTGTACCGAGGGCGATGTAGAGTAAGAGAGAGATATGTAGGGTTTGTGACGAACAGTGCAGAGAGTGGGGTATCGAGTTCTAATGTAGTGACAAGCTAGTTGTGGTGACCATCTTATCACACTCAACATTAGAGATAAATGAAGAGAACTCGATAGTGTTTTTCTGTGGATTGCGCTACCTACTTATACACAAATTCTATTTGTCTATGTGTACACTTAGTAACTACTGATCTTTCCAGAAGATTCTATCATGTGACCTATCATGTGACTAGGTCATATGATCTTATCTTATCTTATCTTATCTCTATTTTCTATAATTAGAATCCCTCATCTAATCCATCTGAGAATAGCTCTCGTTCCTTTCATCCCTCTAACCTTACTATTTTTGGTTCAGGCAGGCAATTTATGACACTACCAGATAGCATCATTTCTGATAGAGGACCACAATTTGTGGTGGGTATTATGAAAGAACTCAATCACATATTAGGGATCAAAATGAAACTGTCTACAGCATTCCACCCACACACAGATGGCCAAACAGAAAGAATGAACCAGGAGTTGGAACAGTATCTCCAGATGTTCATAGACCATCGACAAGAGCAGTGGCCAGAATGGTTGGGTATGGCAGAATTTGCTTACAACAACAAAGTGCACACAGGAACTAAAGTGCTGCCCTTTAAAGCAAATAACAGGCAAGATCAAAGGATGGAATTCAAGATGAGGAAAAAGGGGAAATATGAAGGAGCAGAGAAGTTCACTAAAAGGATGAGAAGTGTACAAAAGAAAGCTAAAGCAGTACTACAGAAGGCGCAGAAAGAAATGAAGCAATATGCAGATAGAGAAAGAGGAGAGGTGGAAGAATACCAAGTGGGTAACTTAGTGCTACTCAGCACCAAGGATTTAAAGTACCAAATAGTCGGAAGATGTACAGATAAATTCACAGAATGCTTTGTAGGACCTTACAAAGTAAAGGCTATAGTTTCCAGTAATGTGATAGAATTGGATCTGCCTAGTACAATCAGAGTACATCCAGCAGTAAATGTTAGTCGAGTATGATGGTATAAGTTGCAAGTAAAAGGGCAGAAGAAGGAAATGCCACAACCAGTGGTAATTGAAGGGGAAGAGGAATGGGAAGTAGAGAAAATTATGAACAAAAGAAAAGTGTGGGGAAGGGATAAATACTTAGTACGATGGAAAGGATGTATAGCAGAGGAAGATATCTGGGAGAGTAGAGAAAACCTGAAGAATGCAATGGAGTTGGTAGAAGAGTTCAAAAGGAACTACAGTAGAAAAGAAGAAGAAGAAGTAAGATGGCAAGAGGCTAAGGAGGACAAGGAAATATTTAACAGAGAACTGCTGGGGAGGTATACAGCGAAATTGCTCTACAGATGGAGCAATAAGAAATACGATCGAGAATATTGGAAGAAGATGAAGGAAAACTGGAGACAATGGAAAAGGAATCCGTTCTCCAGATATAGCAGAAATATGTTCTTGAAAAGAATGGAAGAAGAGAAGAACAAATATAAGGAAGGGAAAATAGAAGAGTGGAATGAAGAAGAGGATAAGGAAGATTGACAGAGGATCGAGAAAGATAGAAAATATTTAGAAGAACTTGGGGATGAAAATTTCGATATGGGCAATCTAAGGGACCTATATGACAAGTTATGAAGAAGTCCTCGGGACGAGAACCCTTGAGAGGGGGGTGGTGTCATAAATCACTGAATCCCTCTAAGTCAATATTTATATTTATTTTCTTTTAATTATGTAATATGATTGGATCAGTAAATAAGGACAAATAGTCGAACATGTATAAGTAGTGTACAACAAATTAGCAAGGACTCTAACGAGTTCTCTTTGTCTAACTCTGATAAAGAGGGA
>Ga0153955_100732_pt1 | contig 11522 bp, 18 predicted proteins | sample TSFL039MetaG_FD_104744 | JGI IMG/M metagenome (GOLD analysis project Ga0153955, IMG submission 104744) | Attine ant fungus gardens microbial communities from Florida, USA - TSFL039 MetaG | ecosystem: Host-associated > Fungi > Mycelium > Unclassified | place: USA: Florida, Wekiwa Springs...
TCAGGAGGTACAAGAAGCAAGTCCTGGGACAGAAGAAGCAACTGACCCTTTTGGTGATAATAGAAGAAGAAGAAGAATACGAAGTAGAAAAAGTGATAAACAAAAGAAAAAGATATGGCAAGTAGAAATATCTGGTAAGATGGAAGGGATATATGGCTGAAGAAGATTTGTGGGAAAGGAAAGCAAACCTAAAGAATGCAAAAGAGACAGTAGAAGAGTATGAGAAGGAATACGGGAAAGAGGGAAGGAGGATAGAAGAAGAACACAGAGAAATGCTGGGAAGATTCACAGCAAAAACGTTATATGGATGGGATGATGGGAAATTCAATCAGGAATATCTGAAGAAGTTAGAAAGGAACTGGAGAAGATGGAAAGAAGCAAAGTTCTTCCAAAGGAAAAACCTTAAAAAGGGGGGTAATGTCATAAATTGCCCACCTAAACCAAAAATAGTACAGCTAGAGGGATAGGAAGAAAGAGAGCTATTCTTAGACAGGTTAAACAAAGGATTCTAATTATAGAAAAAGAGATAAGATAAAATAAGATGAGATCACATGACTTGGTCACATGACAGGTTATATAATGGAACCTTCTGGAAAGATTGGTAGTTACTTAAGCATACACATAGACAAATAGGAATTGTGTATAAGTAATCCACCAAGAGACTCCATCAAGTTCTCTTCGTTCTCTCATATTATTGAGTGTGATAAGGAAGTTGTCTTGACCTGCCTTGTCATTATATCTCTTAGAGGCTTAAATGTTTGCCTCACTTCTCTCACTTCCCCTTTCTGCACTGCCTTCTAATTGACAGTTTCTGCTATCTTTCTCGGATCAGTGATTCCAGCCCTCTCCTTCTGGGCCCTAGGCACTGTCCATTCCACTCCTCCACCCCAATTCCACCAGTGTTTTCTTTCCTGTCCTACAGGGCAGGCAAAACACTTCTCCCTTCTTGTTCCTTTCTACCTTTTCTCCTACTACTGCATAATGAACATGCTCAGAAACTCATCAAGGAGGGCTCCTCCCTCTCCAGAAAAAGCTTCTCTACTATACCTGTGTCCTTCCCATAGTGATATATGGATTACAATAGAAGAAACCAAATCTTAAAGTTCAACAATCTCACGTATGCATTAGCTGGGCAAACCCAAACCATTCTTATTGTTACTGATGCTAGTATCAGGAAAGGGCTCCATCACTCATGGATAGCACAACCAGGCACTTATTACATGCCACCATAAATGACACTCCAGCTGAAGCAGAAACTTCCACCATCAGAGATGGTGTCAATCAGGCCACTACCAAGTTGACAGCAAAGATGTGCAGGTAAGTCCTTAGATGCTAAGGAGAGAGAGATCCAGATGGAAATGACTGACTTGACTGTTTTACATACAAGTTCCTTAAGTGCTGTATTTACAAAAGACAAACTTAGGGTAGTGGGATGCTTTGCTAAGTAATAGTAACAAATGAGCAACAAGTAAGCATGTAAGTAAGGTAAGCAGAGCAGAGAGCATTAGAGAAATGAAAAAAGATCCTCAGAACATTCTTTGTCACAAATGGCCCCTACACCTCAGCAGCGTGTAATACAGTCTATGCTAAAAGATACAACAAAGGCCTAGTGCAAAAAGGCAGAGCCTAGTCTTCCTCCAAATAGCCCTGGAATATCAAGTGTTCGATATCGGCACGGCGAACGACGAATCTCTGACCCTTTTTAAAATCAATGGCGCCAAGCTCGGTTTGAACGACGCCACAGTCCCTGACTACCTTGACCTGGACATGGAGGTCCTTTGGGGGAGTGGTGATGCTGGCCATGATGTCGAGCTCGGCTGAGAACTGGGCTCGGAAGTGCATAGCGGATGAGTGATAGCTCCTGAGATAATCAACCTCATGGGGGCTCAATTTTCCTCTGGTGTCTGAGTGGCTGAGAATGGGGGGGAGTGCACCGCCGACAGCCCAGTAGAGATCTCTGAGACGATCGAGACGATGAGCATGGTATGCGAGGAGACAGCGCTTGTTGCGTAGAATGGCGGTCTGGAGGACGATGAGGACGGCAGGGGGCTGAGTGTGGGAGTGGTGTGTTATGTGGGCGAGGAGGGAGGACTCGAGCTGGCGCTGTTCACGGACAATGGAACGGACGAGGGCATCGTTGTACTTGATGAGAGAATTTGTCTGAGTAGAACGACGAGACTCGTGGAGTAGATCTACAGCGAGGAGACCGTACATGGAAGTAGCTAGGAAAAGTCACTAATGTGGGATGGGTGGAGGAGACGGGCGACTCTGTGGACGAAAACATCCATTTTGGACTGGTGGTGGTACTGCCAGGTGTTGGTGACATGCTCGGCGAGAAAGTCGAGGATTTCGAGGTGTTCAATCATGTTGTACGCCCACTCCCTCTCCACCCATTCATCGTCCACTGCCTCGTTCACAAACGCCTCCGACGACTTGTGCAGCTGCCCGAGAAGGCTCGCGTAGTTCCTCGCTGGGTTCACGGCCAGGCGGACAAGCGCCCACGACGGGTCAAGGGCTTCAATGCCGGTGTGGCTGATGCTGAACACAGGGTGGGGTCCAGTGGGGACCGTGGCAGACAGCGAGGGGACGAGGCGCCAGCTGTTGCTGTCGATGGCGAGGTAGAGAAACGCAGGCGGATGTGCTGGCTGGGGAGAGAGGATGCGTTCGTCGTCGTCGTTGTCGGCGAGCTCGACGACAAAGACCATGGTGGATCGTGAGAAGACACGACTCTGAAATGGACTCCAAGGCTCGTCGCTATGATCGTCAGCTCCGGCTGTGGGCTGCGTCGGGCCAGACTGCCCTCGAGGCTGCCCACCTCCTCGTCCTCGCATCGTCTGCGACCGCCACCAGCATCCTCAAGAACCTCGTCCTCCCCGGCATCGGCGCCTTTACCATCCTCGACGACGTCCTCACCTCACCCTCCGATGCCGGCAACAACTTTTTCCTTGACGGCCCACACAGCATCGGCAAGCCTCGTGCGCAACAGGCCGTCTCCCTGCTGCAAGAGCTCAACGACAGCGTGCGCGGCTATGCCGACCTCAGAACTATCGACGACTTGCTCCCTGCAGACCTTGCCAGGTACTCTCTCGTCGTCGCTCACAATCTCCCCCAACCTCAGCTGCGGCGCTTGTCCCAGCTGCTCTGGCAGGACCACCATGCTCCTCCTCTGATCGTCGTCCGCTCAGCTGGCTTTCTCGCAGAGTTTTTCATCCAGCAACATGAGCACACGGGCAAGTCCCACCCCTCCTTCAGGAGTCCTTGAACTCACAATTCTAGTCCAGTCATCGAGTCCCATCCAGAAACAGCCCCTTCCCTGCGCATCGACAACCCCTTTCCTGCCCTCTTGCAATATAGCCAAAACTTGGATCTTGATGCACTTGACCCCACAGATCATGGCCATGTTCCCTATGTCGTCCTCCTCGTCAAAGCCATGCATCAGTGGAAGCAAGACGTACGTGTCCTCTCTCTCTCTCACACACACACACCCGATGAAACCCTGGCAGCACGACGGTCTCCCTCCTCAATCCCAAGCAGAGAAAAAAGCTTTCAAAGAAACCATCAACACTCTCAAGTTCAGAACCGACGAAGAGAATTTCGAAGAAGCCCAAGCCCAAGCCTATCGTTCATGGACTGAATCCAAAGTACCTCCTTCCGTCGCTCAACTTTTTCACGATCCTCAACTGGACACTCTGGACGCATCATGTAAATGCTCATCCTTCCCTCTCTCTCTCTCCTCCCAGCGCTCATCCATGATCCATTCCAAGCACCTCCCTTCTTCCATCTTTTATCCGCTCTCAAGGCTTTTGCAGCACAACCACCTTATACGCTACCTCTTTCCAGCACCCTCCCCGACATGAAAGCCAGCACGCAATCCTACATCCATCTCCAGAATTTGTACAAAGATCAAGCTGAACAGGAAAAGGATGTTTTCAAGCGTTTGATTTCTCCTGATGTCTCGATCTCTGATGATCTCATTGACGCCTTTGTGAAGAATGCGCATGGTCTCAAGGTGATCAGAGGATCCTGCTGGAATGCGCTTGATGAGAATGCCACCGCCCTGGGTCAGTTTCTTCCTCAAAAAAAAAAAACACTTTTTTGAGCTTGGCTTTATATAGGTGAGGCAGCTACAACTTCACCCAAACAGCTTGCCATCCATCTTGCCCTCTCCGCTGCCTCTTCTCTCGCTTCCTCAAAAGAACTCAACGTCGAGACGCTCACTCAGCAAGCTCAATCACTATTACCCTCCGGCACAGAATTACCCCCGGAATTCGACTATACAGCAGCTGAAATGTAAGTTGTTACTTTCGTCGCGTTTTGATTAACACCTTGTATCACTTTCAGTGCACGATCTCCGACGGCCGATCTTCCCAATTCAGCAGCGTTTCTGGGCGGTTTGGTGGCACAAGAAATTATCAAGATCATCACCCAACAGTATATCCCCATTGCAGGCGTTTGCACTGTGGATTTGATAGAGACTTGGACGGGGATATTGGATGTGGTCTGAAAGTGTCTAGTATAGCAAAAAAGCATGGCTGTAGGCGTGGGCTGTCTACAGTGTTTCCAGTAGTGTGATCATTTGAAGGCAACACATTCCATTGATTATACTTATCATTACAAGTTGATACATCAATAACCCCACCGTCTTAACCCGTCCACCAATTATCATGGTCAGTACTCCCATTGACGCCCTGAAAGGGTATTACAAACTGATCTTCGATTGAGAATGGCAAACTTACCATCGTGATGTATCCAATCAATCCTTGCTTGACGACTCCACCAAGCAAATGTGTTTTGAAAATGGGATTGTACTTGCCGTCTGGGCCATGCGAATCTTCAAAAATGTTCAACGAATCACGCCAATTGCGTGTCCGTCCATGAGTGTGTCTGATAGGATTTTCCGTATAGGGATGCATCTACGGAAAGAGATAGGTGTTCAGAAGAGGAATCATTCTCGCTGACTCTGTCAAGCACCACGGGTACGAGAGAGAAAAGAGCATTACCTTGTCAACTACAAGGTTCATCTCATCCTCGAAAAAGAATTGACCGACGTGGGCAAGTCGTTTCCCACTGAACGTGCCATTCTCATGAGGTGTCCATTCCGGAAACACTTTGGTATGGATGTGGGTCGCTCGTCCAGTGTAATAGCCTGGGAAGATCGCTATACTCGTATTTTAGAGCGAGTCCAAAATTCGTGGTGGTGGTGGGCGGCACGTACTCGTGAATTGTGCAACACCGTTCTCGTCTGTAGGCCAGGCCCCACGTAACCAAGTTTCTTCCTGCACCGTCCGAGGAAAGGGTGGGAGGAGACCACTCCGTTTACCGCCAACTTGGGGTTTCGAGTCGACGTGCTCTGGTTTGGGCCAAGGGTGACCTATAATAGTGTATGAAGAGACGAGAGATATTGGAGAGAGAGAGAGAAACACACCAGCATAGTACCCAGTGGCGTTCGCTTGCCAGATATCAACCAGCACATTTGGTAAAGGTTGGCACGTATTGACGTCTATGACACCAATGTCGAGCAACTACAAATCAAACCATCAGAACCGTAGATAGAAGAATCGAGAGGGGGGGGGGGCGCACGCACCAACAGTAGCCCATCTTGGTGCTCTGCAATATTCTGCCGAATAAGATGGCCAGTTTGATGATAGTACGGGCCTTCGGTGACGACAGGAGTGAGAACACAGGTGTTGTTTTGAATTTTGGTGGTTGAGACCGGTGTACAGCCCATGATGGTCTGGTCCGAAGCGGGGAGAGTGTCCAGTTGGTCGTCATAGATGCCGGCATTGAATAGATCTTGGTCACCTGGAAGCCCTGGTTGCCCTGCAAGGACTTTGGTTGCCCATGCACGTTTGCGCGCTGCTGTGAAACGTTCCACTGCTGGTGCGCACTGGCCACGGATAGTATTAGACAGTGATGAACAGAGATGAGAGTGCTCACGTAGTATGCAGCCGCCTGCAGTGCTCGCTGAGCCTCGATCTCGTCGCCGGTCCTGGGCTCTTGGTGGGCAGCGACGGTGAGCGCGAGCGACAAGAATAAAACACGGCTGAGTGCTCGCATTGGAGTCGCCAAAGCAGAGATCACCGTATATATATAGAGACCGTGCATATATATATAGACCGTCGGAACAATGTTATTCCAGCGCATCTCACGCGGCAAAATCTTCTGCTAGTTACAAAATGGCCGAGCAAAGAGTCCCCATCTGGGCCGCAGACGCAGATCTCGATGACGACGACGAACTCAATTTTGTCATCGGAAACTTTGGTCAAAACAATTTTGAGGATGGTGCGCTGCGGACTGCTGATTCTCCGAATGCACCGTGCGCTCACTGTGAATGTAGCACCCGTCCAACATCCGCATCTCGATGGAGCTGCTGTGGCTACTATCCAGCAACATATGGCACAGCAAGCTGCTTTGTCGCAGGTGCCAGATGTTGTCAAGACGGTAAGTTTTCTTATATTTTTCTTGGACGTTCACTGATAACATGCTAGTTCATCGTGCGCTTTTACCAGGCCATCCTGGATAACAATCTCGAAGAAATCACAGTTGCATATGAGAGTGGTTGGAACAAATACACGGAAAAATTCTACTCGAGGACAGAATGGCCCGAGGCAGAGATCATTGCACCTCTCGTCAACGACGGTGAGCAAGCGTGTAGTCTCCCTGACCTTAGTTCCCATCTCGTGATGCTTCACAGACCCGATTTTCCTCATCCTCTACCGCGAACTCTACTATCGTCACGTCTACTCTCGTCTACAACCCAACGTCGACGATAGATTCCACTCTTACGAAAACAGCTGTGAATTGTTCAACTATATCCTCAGTATGCCCCTTGCTCGAGCAGTAGTCACCCAATGCTGATCCGTACATGTCGTTAGACTCTGATGGGCCCGTCAAACTTGAACTTCCGGAACAATGGCTCTGGGATATCATCGATGAATTCATCTATCAATACCAGGTTTTCTGCTCCTGGCGATCCAAAGTCAAAAACAAAACAGAAGATGAACTCGTCGCGCTTGGCGAGGGTGGGCCTGTATGTCTTGTTTTCGTTTCTCTCCGTTCCCGCTTTTCAAAGATCGACGACTCTAGATCTGGAGTTCCTACAGTGTCCTCAATGTTCTCTATTCCCTAGTGCAAAAATCCAAGATAAACGAATACATTATCGCCCAGAGAGAGGGAAAAACACTGGAAGAAATAGCGTGCGTTGGTATCTCGTACCTGCATCGGCTCACACACCTCACCTTTTTTTTTTTTTTGCTCAGGGAAATTGTCGGAGAGTATGGTCAACGCTCACTTTACAGGATGTTGGGCTACTTTAGTATCGTTGGTCTTCTCCGGGTACATGTTCTCCTCGGAGACTTCACACTTGCACTCAAGGTCATGGAGAACGTAGAGCTCAACCAAAGAGTGGGTATTTGAGATTATGTATCAAGATTGGTCTCAATGCTGACGTGTTCCCAGTCGCCTTTTAGTCGAGTGACGGCTTGCCATGTTACGACCTATTACTACGTCGGCTTCTGTTACATTATGTTGAAGCGATACCCCGATGCCAGTCGAACATTTGTCACAATTCTCAATTTCATCATGCGAATGCGCCAGTATCACACAAGAAGTTATCAGTATGACCAGGTCCACTCCGCATGCTCTTATCTACTACGTCTTTTTTAATTCGTTCATCAGATCAACAAAACTGCTGATCGCATGTACGCGCTCTTCATTATCTGCAATGCGTTTCTCCCAATGCGTCTGGATGATAACATCGCCAATATCTCTAAAGAAAGATTCAGTGAGCAGTATGCCAAAATCTCTCGTGGAGGGTCAGTGCATGTAGCTTGCCGTCGCAAAGAGTACCTCATTCTTATTAAACAGACAAGAAGGGTTGAGCGCTTTCGAAGAGCTATTCATATACGCCTGCCCCAAATTCATGACGGCGAATCCCCCTCCATACGAAGATCCCAATGCCATCAACGCCATTCTTAACTCTGTCGATGCCCTTTATGACTCAACACAACGGCATCTTGCTGTCTTTCTCTCAGACATTACAGCTCAACTGTCTGTTCCAACATTGAGGAGTTTCTTGAAGCTGTACACGAGCCTTGATGCGAAGAAACTTGCAAACTTTTTGGATGTTGATGAGGAGGAGATGGTGCAAGAAATGATGGTGTTGAAACAAGCAAGCAAGAGTCTGAGTCGAGTGCCTGGTATCGAGGGCAGTGGGCTCTTGAACGGACAGATGACCACTACGAGTGATCTTAACTTTGTTATCGACGAGGCGAGTCACTTGAAAAAAAACTCATACATTTGTCCATCTCACCTCTTTGACACTACAGAATATGGTACACATCGCTGAATCAACCGTCGGTCGTCGTTATGCGGGATGGTTCATCAAAAACACGGAACGTGCACAAAAAATATATGTCGACCTGATGTCTTTTTCTCGTCCCTCTCCTCCCAATGCATTTTCAATGAATTCGGATAGGGTTCATGCGGGAGTGACTGCTGTTGCTGTTGTTTCAGAGAGAGATGCTGATTCGGAGACGCAGAGAGTTCCGATGGCGGCAAGGAAGGTGGCATGGGCTGATGCAAAGGCTTGATTGAAGATATATATATTTTTTGTCGTCATTACTTATCCCTTTTCGGTCCCTGAGATGTGTTGTATGCAGTTGTTGCCCAAGCCAATCCGAGTGTTGTTACGGCTAGCACATTTGAGAAAAGACCGTCGTCCATCACTAATATCTGAAATTGAATTTCAATGGCTGATCTAGTTTCCCAATTGTGTGCCATCAAGTTTGTTGGTGTTGTTCATCATCGTGTTTATCATTTCTGGCTTCCCTCCCTCGAGCTGTAATTAATATATATACTCCCCCAAGTTCACCAGCTGCCCTTTCATGTCTGCCACCAACTCCTCTTCTCAGCAGTCCCACCCCCAAAGCACAGAGAATGGCGATGAGCGCAATAAGTGCGCGATTGGGCTTTTGTTTACTTTTTAATTCGCTCTGGCTGACCTGACCCTCTCCCCTCTCTCTCCAGTGTAGTTATCAAGGTCGGGATGGTCGGTGATTCGCAGATAGGAAAGACAAGTTTGATGGTCAAGTATGTCGAGGGCAGTTTCGACGAGGACTATATTCAGACGCTCGGTTCGCTTTTCCACACAACACCAGCCACACCTGCTTGACTGTGTTTCAATGTTTTTTCAGGTGTCAACTTTATGGAAAAGACCATTTCAGTACGGCGGACAACGATCACATTTTCAATCTGGGATCTAGGTGGTCAACGAGAATTCGTGAACATGCTTCCTCTCGTCTGCAACGACGCTGTCGCCATCCTCTTCATGTTTGATCTCTCACGAAAATCAACCCTCAATTCAGTGAAAGAATGGTATCGCCAGGCTCGTGGGTTTAACAAGGTTGGGCAAGTTTTCTTTTTACTTCCAAGGACTTTTTCTTTCTAAAAAAACACTATTTATTCCCTTCTCTCACATTGCACAGACCGCAATACCCTTTCTCATCGGCACCAAGTTCGACCAATTTGCTACATTCCCTCGAGACGAACAGGAGGAGATCACTAAACAGGTTCGTCCACCTTTCTTTCTTTCTTTTTTTTTTAAGAAAAAACCCATGGCATCGACTCAAGTTGAAAAATAATAATCACAGGCCAAACGTTTCGCCAGAGCCATGCACGCATCACTTGTTTTCTGCTCAACTTCAGCTTCCATCAACGTACAAAAGATCTTCAAGATCGTACTCGCGAAAGCGTTTGATCTCAAATGCGTCATACCCGAGATCGAGGGTGTGGGAGAACCCATTTTGATTTATGTGGATGTGTAAATTCTCTCTTGCCTTTCACCCCCCCTTCCTCCTCCCCTTGAATGCTGTCTCCCTCTCCTTTTCGCGGCTCCGTTTCTCCTGTGCGTGTGGACAAGTTTATATATGCGTTCCTTTTGCAATGCATCTCTGGGGTGTGTGTGTGGTGAGGTGAGGATATAGGGGGGGGGAGAACGGTAAAGGTGCGTCTTTTCGAACCCTAGCAGTGTGCGCATTTCATCTCAGAGAATGTAGTTTGAACAACTTCAAGGATCTGGAACCACTTTTTTTTTTTTGCTTTCAGGAGTTCTGGAGAGACAGAAGACGTGTGCTAGGAGAGACGGGGACCATCATCATCTATCCTTCCCAATATCGGTATATCTTGTTTCGTATTTTCTTTTAATACCCTGTTCGTATATCCCACTGTTTCTTCGTTTCTGAGGTCCGTGCGAGTCCTTCCACTCAAACAGCTTGATTATTCGGTTACCATCATCAAAGGATCTTATCATACCTCCCCCTTCCTCCCTTTATCTTTAGCATTCCGTGTTTGGCTTGATCGTCTCAGAGAAGTCGGCAGTAATACGATAATCTTTCTTTAGTTTTTTCTTTAGCTATATGCATGTGATAGCCAGATATCATGTTGAAGTCGTTGAAAGACTGACTAATCCACTCAAGAGCAGGGAAAAGCCACTGCGAAAGAGGAGCGGTAAGCCAGGTTTGGATTCTGGATTCAATATTCCTAATTCAAAAATCATATTGCCATCACACAGAATTATCTCTATTGATTCAATTGAATTCTCTTCACGGGATTCAGACAGAGGGATCAAAGACAAGAAGAGATGATCCTAGACTAGATAAGCGTCGTCGAGCACGGTATGACACGGGCAAGTATAATTTGAAGACTAGGATTTTAACAGACAGAGATCGTGCTCGTCTTTGATGACGGCTTTGTACGGCTTGTCACTGCAAGAGCAATTTCCCTCCCTGTTGCCGATCTCTGTCGTAACTCACAAGACAAACATAAGCTTGTATGGAAGTACAAGTATTCGACCACCATATCAGTCATTGATTCATTGATTCATCTCTATTAACATTTCCTTCGATAAAACAATTCACAATAAAGCTAGCAACCTCTCTTTTGACACAGACTCGATGTGTTCCTTGTACTTGCTGATGCCCAGGGTACCACAGACATGATCAGGCATAGTTCACTCTTACGTCAAACTCAACTCAACGCTCGGACTAACCGAGAGTGTGGGTGGGTTAGCATGTTTGGATCTCGTCTGATGAAACTTTGGGTTCTTTGGATCTCAAATTAGAAACTATCCCAGGCGATGTGGTTCTCATTCCCAGAATCTGTCCCTTGTCATCCTGATGAACAGCTTTGGAAATAACATGGACAATCGTTTATCCTCGTCCCCCAGAAGTAACCCCCCACCTTCAGTGGTCCAATCTCTCTCAACACAAGCTCCTGCATCAGCGTCTGGTGACCATCTCCATATTGATTCAAGGGCAACAAAATAACCTTTATTCCTTCTCAAATCGAACCGAACTTGTGGATTCTGGATTGTAAAAATATCTTCTCAGATCGGTTTCTGATAGAAAATGATCCAGCAGCAGCAAGACTTTGAATGGACCCTGGCTGAGCCAGGTGGTTCAATAAACGACATGCATACACACAGCGAGGCGGTAGAATCTGAACCGAGAGTTATTCTAAATCAA
>Ga0153955_100733_pt1 | contig 11481 bp, 19 predicted proteins | sample TSFL039MetaG_FD_104744 | JGI IMG/M metagenome (GOLD analysis project Ga0153955, IMG submission 104744) | Attine ant fungus gardens microbial communities from Florida, USA - TSFL039 MetaG | ecosystem: Host-associated > Fungi > Mycelium > Unclassified | place: USA: Florida, Wekiwa Springs...
AGATAGTACGGTTGGAGGGATGGGAAGAACGAGAGCTATTCTCAGACGGACTAGACGAAGGGTTCTAAAAATAGAAAAGGGAGATAAGATAAGATAAGAAGGTCACACGACTTGGTCACATGATGAGTCACATGATGGAATCTTCTGGAAGGTTCGGTAGTTACTTAAGCGTACACATAAACAAATAAGAAAAGTGTATAAGTAGGTAGCACAATCCACCAAGAGACTCCATCGAGTTCTCTTCGTTCTCTCATAACGTTGAGTGTGATAAGACAGTCGTCTCGACTAGCCTTGTCAGTACAAATTGCCCCTTCTGATGATTGTACAGGGGATGGCCCCTACAAGTCAATATATACTCTTTTCAGAACCTCTTTCTCTCTTGCTAGATTTTCATAGTAGAGTTGCACAGTTTGTTTTCTAAAGATACAATCTTCACATAAACCTTTTACCTTTAACTCTTCTACCACCTCTAGTTCATCAACCATTTGACACTAGATCATATCTCAGATTTTTCCCATTCCTGCATGGGCTAACTATTGATGCTAGGTTTCAAAATTAACTAGTACATGATTTGATCAGGCCAAAAATAATATTGGCAAATTTTTTTCAGTTTTGACCAGATATAGTCTTCCTATCTTGATCACAGTTATAATAATATTTCCCTTCAGTAATTTTATCATTGCCCATTCATTGTCAAAACATACTTCTAAGTTGTTTTCACTTAATTTTGCCATCAAAATCAGGTTTGATCTCAGATTAGAAATATACAAGACATTTTTTAAGATAACCTTTCTTATATTTCCATTTATGCTGTAGTTAACCTATACTGTTTCTTTTCTAACTATTAAGTTTGCAGAAAGTCTACTTAGATGTTGCAAGAATAGAGTACAAGAGATAAATATATCTCACTGTTTGAAATAATATTCACTAGCTCCAGTATAATGACAAGCTAGTCGTGACAATCTTCTTATCACACTCAACGTTAGAGATAAACAAAGAGAACTCAATGAAGTCTCTTGGTGGATTGTGCTACCTAGTTATACACAATTTTTATTTGTCTATGTATATACTTAAGTAACTACTAAACCTTCCAGAAGATTCCATCATGTGATCTGTCATATGATCAGGTCATGTGATCTTATCTTATCTTATCTCTTCTTTTCTATAATTAGACTCCTTCATCTAATCTGTTTGAGAATAACTCTTATTCTTCCTATCCCTCTAGCTGTACTATTTTTGGTTCAGGTGGGCAATTTATGACATTCAGAGTCAAAGAAAGTAAACAATTTATTATTCTCTTTTGGTTGATTTAAAGCAATGAGTCCAAGAACAACATCTATTATAACTCTAGCTACTCTGACCTTCATATTATTGCATTATGGATTTTTGGTTGAGTTAGAAAAACTGGTATATTGCATAATCATTAACCACAAGGAATGGAGTAACTACCTTGTATTGAGTATTGTTTATTATTATGAATATATATAGAGCTTCCTCTTTATGAGCCATTTCAGCAATATTCTCTAATAGTATTACAGGTTTATACCCTCCTTGGTATGTACCTATCATTGATCCTCTGACACCTTCTCTTTTGCCAAAACTAGCAGGAAATTAGGTTCTATTGCAATGGTAAGAGTTTGATACTTATAAAGCTATAATAATCTTTTAAGGGTTTTTAGTGCAGTTTTAGTATACTTGAAGCTATTAGGCTTGTAGTCTCATAATAAGGTTACTGGGTGATATATTCTTCAAAACTGTTGTAATTATTTCATTCTATGATGGTAGAAGAGAGTTTATAATAATAGCAGTAAAGTTTTGATCTAGTATATCAGCTCCTAGAGCTCTAGTATAAGTTAACTTTTTTCTCAGCAGGTTTATATATGTTAGAATATTGGTCCATATAGAATTTCTATGTAGTTGCCACATTTCTACTCATATTAATCCCAAGGCCAGCAGGTTCTATTATATTAAATAGCAATAGCATTTTTGTCTAAGCATTCCAAGATTTCCATTCCCTAATTATTAGATTTAGAGAGTCCTATAATATTTCAGAGATTCAAGAATTGGGATGATGTAAGATATATATTTTCATACTTTATATGCTTAAATGTCAAGACTAGGGCCCATAACTAATTAAGTCAAAGTTGACAAAAAGAACTCATTAGAGTTTTCACTTAATTGTTTTATACTACTTATACAATTTAATTATTTGTACATATTATATTTCTCTCGCATTTCTCTTTTGAGTCACTGTTCTCAATTTGATAATAAGTTCTTACATATCCAATAAATAAAAGAAAAGAAAAGAAAAATCAATATTAACTTAGAGAGAATAGACAATTCTAACTTTATCGTGTTACTAGAGATAATTGCTTTAACTTTGTAAGGTTCTACAAAGTGCTCTGTAAATTTTTCTATACATCTTTTAGTCATTTGGTACTTTAGGTCTTTAGTGCTAAGTAGCACTAGATTACCTACTCTGTATTCTTCTACTTTTCCCCTCTCCCTATCCACATACCTCTTTATATCATCTTGTACTTTCTGTAGCACCACTTTAGCTTCTTCTTGCACACTCCTCATTCTTTCTGCGAATCTCTTTGTTCCTTCATATTTTTCTTTCTTCCTCATCTCAAATCCCATCCTTGGGTCTTGTTCTTAGTCTGCCTTAAAGGGCGACACTTTGGTTCCAGTGTGTACTTTGTTATTATAAGTGAATTCAGCTGTCCCCAACCATTCCGGCCATTGTTCTTGTTAGTAGTCTATGAACATACAGAGGTACTGTTCTAACTCCTGGTTCATTCTTTCTATCTGGCCATCTGTTTGTGAGTAAAATGCTGTAAACAACTTTGTTTCAATACCTAATATGCAATCTAACTCCTTCATAATATCCGCTGCAAACTGTGGTCTCCTATCGGAAATAATGCTATCTGGTAGTCCATGTAACTTCCAAATATTATCTCTAAATAGTCATACTAACCCTTCTGCACTCGTTCTTTTGGTAGTAGGTACAAAATGTACCATTTTTATAAATTTATCTACTACTACTAGAATTGAATTATATCCTTGAACCAGAGGTAACTTTGTAATGAAGTTCACACTAATATAGATCCACACCTTCTCCAGAATCAAATTTGGCATCACTTTTCCTATTGGTAGTTGTGTTTGATTCTTGTTGTGTTGGTAAGCATCATATCCCTTCACATATCACTTCACCTCTCTAGTGATCCCTGGCCACCAGAAATTCCTCATTACCAACTCTACTGTTTTCCATTGCCCTCTGTGTCCTTCTACAGGTGTGTCATGATATAATCTAATGACTTCTGCTCTTAACTTTCCGTTCTTAGGGATATATACCTTCTCTTCTTTCAGCATCAAGCTATCCTCTTGATGCCACTCTTTGTCTCTCAACATCTTTATGCTTGCTTACTTCATTTCTTCTACTGCTTTCACCACTTTGTCATCTTTTGCTTCACATTTTTTCACTTTGTCCAGCAGGTCTACTCCTTTTATAATTACTTCTACCACTCTAATCCTTTTTGTTTCTAACTACTCTTTATTTACCAGCATCTGTTCTTTGTTATCATTCTCTATGCCAACCTCCCAGTTTAGTCTTCTACTCAATTCATCTGCTTTTTCCATTTTACTTCCTGAAATGTGTTTTAACACAAAGTCAAACCTTGATAAGTATAAAGCCTATCTTGCTTGTTTATGATTAAGCTTTTGATTGCTCATGAAATACTCCAGGTTTTTATGGTCTGTTCAAACTTTGAATTTGCTTCTAAATCCTTCTAGAAAGTATCTCTATATTTCCAAACAGCATATTATAGCTAGCATTTCTTTGTCATAGATCTTATAATTTCTCTCAGTTTTGTTTAACAACTTAGAAATATATGCTATCAGTTTCTATTTACTGTTATCATATTTAATCAACAGTACTCCTTCTATTGCTGTCACAAACTTCATTTGGCCATAACTTCACAGATACTTGCACAATTTCCATGGTCTAAGATGCATCTGAAATCTCTCATGAAGACCTTTCAAACAATGCCCAAAACATGTCAAAGCAATCAGTACTCATTGAGATATCAGTTAATCAATGCTGGACACTGATTGGCAGATATCTCAGGGCTGCCGAATATGGACATTTGCTTCCATGTGCACATAAAAGCTCTCTTCAATATGCTTCTGATGACTATAAATAGACCCTAGAGTGATAAGATCTTGTGGAGATACAAAAACCTCAAGGTTTGACATGACATTACTCATAGATGCACATCAATCCTTGAACACAAACAAGGACAGCCCCTTTTATGGTTAATTTATCACTATTCTGGACACAAAAGGACTACCATATGTAGAACAATAGATAGTAGAACATGTGATGCTCTGTCCAGGTATACAGATCATCTATTCATGTATATAAGGCTTCCTAGTCTGAGGATTAGACCTCAGACTTAACAATATCTTTTGTTGCTTAAACTACCTTGCTTGAGAATCATCAAACCATCAATCACAAATCTAGTAAGTAACCATTTGTGATGATTGCAAAGTTAGAAGCATCTGCCTTTACTCTGAACTCCTTGTCTGGTGCAATCAGTAAGGGCCTACTTGTAAAAACCTTCTTAAGCTATTTGAATGCTGTTTGCTGCTCTATTCCCCAATTCCACCTCTCCTTCTTTCTTGTCAGATTATTTAAGGATCAAACTATTTTTGCAAAGTCCTTTACAAATCTCCTATAGTAGTTTACAAGACCCAAAAAATTTCTAACATCCCTGACCATCTTAGGTGCAGGCCAATTTAACATCCCCACCACTTTATTTTCTTTTATCTCAATTTTTCCTTGATCTATCACTACTCCCAGGAAATTCACCTTCTGCACTTTCCAAGCACATTTCTCTGGTTTTACATGGAGGTCGTTCTCCTCCAACCTTCTCAGTACTTTTTCTACAATCTCATCATGTCCCTCCTCTGTTTCTGTCCCTACTAAAACATCATCCACAAATGTTGCCACCTTTCCTTTATTGATCATATCCCTCAAGATCTTATTCATCATGCCTTGGAACGTAGTATGTAAATTTGTTATCCCAAAGAACATTACTACCAGCTCATATGACCCTACATATATAGTAAAGACCACCTTCCACTTGTCTCCTTCCTTTATCCTCCTCATATTGTTATAGCCCCATTGGAGATCTATTTTAGTAAACACTCTTTTATTTCCCATAAATTCTGCTAAATCTGTAATTAAAGGCAGAGGATAATTGTTTTTAATCGTCTGCTTGTTGAGTCTCCTATAGTCTATAACCATGTGTTTTCCCCCATCTTTCTTGCTCACAAAGAACACCAGCAATGTTTGAGGCAACTTGGAAGGTCTAATACATCCCTTCTTTAGATGCTCATTAACGAACTTCTGTATCTCCTCCTTTTCATTTCTAGAAAGAGAGTATACTCTCACTTTGCTCACTCTGAAGTTGTCTCTAAGATCAATCACATGATTCCATACTTTTCTAACTAATATCCTTTCAGACTTCACCTTTCCAAACACCTTCAGCCACTTATAGAACTATTTAGACACCACTTTTCTATGGTCCACTTCCATTTCTTCCTCTCTTTCCCAATCTTCCTTTTTATCCACTGCCCATCTGATAATTTTCTTCTCTTCCTCTCTTGTCTCTTTCCTCCCTCTTATCTTTACTGCCTTTCCACACAATGGTGAATATCTCATCATTCTAACTTCTCCCTTTTCCCAATCTATTTCTGGATTATGAGCTACTAGCCATGGTATGCCCAAAATTACATTTGTCTTTTCCAACTCACAGACATTCATTTGTACTCTCTCTACATGTTCTTTATAGAACATGTTCACCTCTACCTCATGAGTAATTGCACCTCCACTGTTATCAGTGCCATCCACATTTCTCACTTGTATTGGCTGATTCAACTTGATTAGCCTATAGCCTCCCTTCTGAGCTAAACTCCTACTCATAAACATCTCCATTGCTCTACTATTGAGCAATGCTCTCACTGTTCTTCCTTCATAAGTATTTATCTTTTTGATGCCCATATTCATCCACACTTCTTGTAGAGGTTTGAATGTTCACCTTATATCTCTTGCTTCTTTCTTCTGCACTATCTTCTGATTGACAGTTCCTGTTACACTTTCTGGATCAGTAATTCCAGCCTTTCTCTTTTGGGCCCTAGTATTATGAATTGCCCAGTTCTCTCTAAGTCAATATTTATTTTTCTTTTCATTTTCATTTTAATTAATTATGTAATAACATTGGATCAGTAAATACAGACAAATAGTCAAACTTGTATAAGTAGTGTATACAATCCAGTGAGAACTCTAATAAGTTCTCTTTGTCAACTCTGATAAAGAGTGGGATCAAGGTTAAGGTTATACAACTGAAACTAAGATTCTTACACTCTGCAAATCTTTCTGCTCCTTTATACTTCCTCTTCTTCCTAAACTTAATTCCATTCTGGGGTTTTGCTCATAGTTCACTTGAAAAGGTGACACCTTAGTTCTAGTGTGCACCTTATTATTGTATGCAAACTCTGTCATTTCCAACCATTCTGGCCACTGTTCTTGTTGATGATCAATGAACATTTAGAGATATTGTTATAACTCCTGATTCATCCTCTCTATTTGCCCATCTATTTGTGGGTAGAACACAGTCAACAGTTTGGTGTCAATCCCTAACATATAATTCAACTTCTTTATAATCCCTACTGCAAACTGTGGTCCCCTATCAGAAATTATACTATCTGGTAGTCCATGTAATTTCCAGATATTATTTTTAAATAGTTGTGGTAGTCCTTCTGTACTTGTTCTCTCTATAGTAGGTACAAAGTATGCTATCTTTGTGAATCTATTTATTATCACTAAGATTAAATCATATCCTTATGTCAAAGGTAACTTCATAATCAAGTCTGCACTAATATAGGTCCAAGCTTTCTCTGGAATTAAATTTGGCATCAACTTCTCTGCTGGTGGTTGTGTTCAATTCTTATTGCACTGATAGGTATTGCACTCTTCTACATATTATTTCACTTCTCTAGGGACATACACCTTCCCATTCTTTAACATCAATCTGTCCTTCTGATGTTATTCTTCATCTCTTAACATCTTCACTCCTGCTCTCTTTATTTCTTCCACTGCCTTTACTACTTCATTATCTCTTGCTTCACACTTTCTTACTTTATCTAATAAATCTACTCCTTCTACTATAACTTCTGCCACTTTAATCCTCTTCTCTTCCAACCACTCTTTCTTTACCAATATTTGCTTTTCATTATCCTTCTCTACTCCAATCTCCTAATCCGGCCTCTTGCTTAATCCATCTGTCTTCCCTATTTTACTTCCTGCAATGTGTTTTAACATAAAGTCAAACCTTGACAAGTACAAAGCCCATCTCACTTGTCTACAATTAAGCTTTTGATTACTCATAAAGTACTTTAGATTTTTATGGTCCATCCAAACTTTGAATTTACTTTTGAATCACTCTAGGAAGTGTCTCCATGTCTCTAGGCAGTATATTACAGCTAGCATCTCTTTGTCATGTATCTCATAATTTTGTTCAGTTTCATTTAATGATTTAAAGATGTATGCCACTGGTCTCCATTTGCCATCTTCACATTTAATAAATAGCACATCCCCTGTTGCAAAGTTAGAAGCATCTGCTTCAACTCTCAGTTCCTTATCTAGGTCTGGTACTACCAACAGGGGTCTACTCATGAAGATCTGTTTCAGCTGCTCAAATGCTGTTTGCTGCTCCACTCTCCAATTCTACTTTTCCTCCTTTGTTAAATTATTCAAAGGTTATATAATCCTTGCAAAGTCTCTTACAAATTGTCTGTAATAATTTACCAGACCCAAGAATTTTCTAACGTTTCTCACTGTTTTTGGCATAGGCCAATTCAGCACTTCTACTACTTTATCCTTCTCCATCTCAATTGTTCCTTGACCCATTACTACTCCCAGGAAATTCACCTTCTGCACTTTCCAGACATATTTTTCTGGTTTCATATATAGGTCATTCTCCTTTAATCTTCTTAATACTTCTTCCACAATCTCATTGTGTTCCTTCTCTGTCTCTGTTCCTATCAACATATTATCTACAAAAGCCACTACCTTTTCTTCATTGATCATGTCTCTCAGAATTTCATTCATCATGCCTTGGAATGTGATAGGCAAATAATGTCTAAGGTGATTTAGAAGGTCTAATGTATCCCTTCTTCAAATGTTCATTGACAAACTTTTGTACTTCCTCCTTCTCATTTCTTGAAAGGGGGTATACTCTCACTTTACTTGCTCTGAAGTTGTCTTAGAGATCAATTGCATGATCTTATACCTTTCTAACCAACATTCTTTCTGATTCTACTTTCCCAAACACCTTCAACCACTTATGGAACCTCTTAGGTACCATTTCTTCTACCTTCCTATAATCTGCTTCTATTTCTTCTTCTCTTCCCCAATCCTCTTTCTTGTCTACTGCCCACCTCACCATTTTCTTTTCATCCTTTTTGACTTCTTTCTTCCTCTTTTTCTGTATTTGTACTGATTTTCTATACAAGAGTGGGCACCTCGTCATTCTCACTTTTCTTTTTTCCCAGTCTATCTCTGGATTATGGACAACTAACCATGGTATGCCCAAAATGACATCTATCTTCCTTAGCTCACAAATATTCATTTTAACTCTCTCTACATGTCCTTTGTAGAACATGTTTACTTTCACTTCGTGAGTAATTGCACCTCCACTATTACCAGTACCATCTACATTTCTCACTTGTAAAGGTTGATCCAACTTGATCAACCTATACTCTCCCTTCTGAGCCAAACTTTTGCTTATAAACATTTCAGTTGCTTCACTGTTAAGCAATGCTTTCACTATTCTCCCTTTATAGGTATTTGTTTTCTCTATTCTCATATACATCCATACTTTTCTCAGAGGCTTGAATGTTTGCCTCACATCTCTCGCTTCCTTCCTCTACACTGCCTTCTGATTGACAGTTCCTACCACTTTCTCCAGATCAGTGATTCCAGCCCTCCCCTTCTAAGCCCTAGACACTGACCATTCTAACTCTCCACCTCAATTCCACTATGATACTTTCTTTCCTGTCCTACAGAACAGACAGAACACCTCTCCTTTCTCATTTCTTTCTACCTTTTCTCCTACAACTGTATCCTTTTCTCCACATGCACTACATTTCACTCTTTCTGCCCTTCCACTTTCTGCTTCTTTCTCTCTCCAATTCCATGCCTCCTTGCAACCCTCACACCACATGTTATACAATTGTGCTTTACCTAGAAAACTCTATCCCCTATTCTCCTAAGTTTTTGTTCCTTTGTAGTTGCACCCCCTGAACTCTACAAATATCACCACTTCTCTCTGTGTCATCCATCCCTTCATACTCATTACTGCTCCCCTTGGGGGCAGTCCTTTCACTCCACAATGTTCCTTCACTTTCTCCCACACTTCTCATGGTAGTGCCACTTCCTCTTTCTTTCTCCTTTCTTCCACCTTTGGACACTCCCACTTCTTGTGTCCTTCTTCCCCACACCTAAAGCATCTTACTCTCCCCTCCACCTTTTCCTGCCTTCACTTCACACTACATTACACGACTCTTCAATACTTCAAATCTATTCTCCACTACTGTCTTCTTCTTCTGCTCTTCTTCACTCCTACACTTCTGGGTAAGATGCCTGAACCTTCCATATCGTCTGCACAACCTCTTTTCTAACTCTGCTCTTAGTTTGGCCAGGGCTCACCTTTGGTTGAGCATGTTGCTCATAAGGTTGTTATATTGTTCCAGAGACATAGTGTTATATTCTGAATAGTGTTTGTTGGATGTATATAAAAGGAATATGTATTTGTTGAGAGTGCATTGTCTTCTTCAAAGAGCTCACAGTATGTTTGCTGGGGTACACAAGTCTTCTCCCAACCAGGTACCTACTGCCTTACTGACTACTGCCCTAATAGTACTTTGGCTATCACTCCAAGAAAGAGATCCCTACACTAATTGTCTTCTTAAGAATATGGCAATATTCCTCTGTGTAAACTGATCACAATGGACCAGTAGCACAAAGTAGATGCTAAGAAGAATTTACAAGTAACTAATGAGCACCACTCAATTGTAAGGTCTGGTTTAAGCTAGTATCTGATCTTAGTCCTAGCTGTCTACCTCTGAGGTCTAAACTTCCCAGTCAGTCCACTTAAGCCTGTGGCCTGGCTATGAGAAAGTTGGGATTGGTCTGAGATGACCACATACTAAGAAAGCAATGAGAGTTAAGTTGGACAAAGATTAAGGTGATTGGTGTTCTAGAAGTGAAAATAAGTTCTAGTATAAGGAACGGTCACCCAAGTAACTTAGGTAGGCAGCTCCCAACTCTATGTTAGAGTAGACAAAGAGAACTTATTAAAGTTCCCACTGGATTTGAGTACACTACTTATACCTATTCTATCTGGTCTGTGCACTACTTTCCCACAGTGATCATGTGACATCAATGTGACCTCCCATATGACTTCTCTGATTATGTAAGTCTGTTCTAAAAATAGAAAGTGAAAATAGAAAAGAAAAGAAAAAGTCCTTGTATCATAATTCATGATAAGTAGAAAAATTTAAGAAGAAATACAACAAAAAAAAGAAGAAAAAATATGATGATAAAAAACAAAAGAAAATAAAAAAATATACAATAGAAAATTGCTAGGAAGATATATAGTAAAGTTAGTATATAGATAGGAAAATAAAAAATATAACAGGAAATATTAGAAGTAAATGGAAAAGAACTGAAGATGATAGAAAAGAAATCTATTCTCAAAATATAGTAGAAATCCATTCCTAAAGAAGATAAAAAAAGACAAAGAAGATTGACAGAGAATTGAAGAAGATAGAAAGTATTTAGAAGTACTAAAAGATAAGGAATATAAAATGGATGACATAAGAGATCTATATAGTAAACTATAAAGAAAAGTTCTTATCTTGAGGACTTTTGAGAGGAAAATAGTGTCATGAATTATCTTTTCTCTTTAAGTTAATATTTTTCTTTTAATTATGTAATATAGTTGTATTAGTAAATAAGAACAAATAATTAGACTTATATAAGTAGTGTACTTGAATTAGCAAGAACTCTAATAAGTTCTCTGTAAGGATCTTAGTTGCAGTTGAGTAACTTTAACCTTAATTTCACTTTAAGTCAGAGTTAACAAAGAGAACTCGTTAGAGTCCTCACTAGATTGTATATGCTACTTATACAAGTCTAATTATTTGTTCTTGTTTACTGATCCAATGTTATTATATAATTAAATAAAAAGAAAAATAAATATTGACTTAGAGGAAAAAAGTGATTCATGACCGATCCCTTCTTTCCCTCTAACCACCACCATGGTTAAGTCGAATATTCCTAATAAATCCTTCGCTTTCAGAGCTTATCCCCCTGACCCCCAGGCCATCCCTCCCAGTGTTGGTGAGTCCCCAGAC
>Ga0153955_100734_pt1 | contig 11475 bp, 13 predicted proteins | sample TSFL039MetaG_FD_104744 | JGI IMG/M metagenome (GOLD analysis project Ga0153955, IMG submission 104744) | Attine ant fungus gardens microbial communities from Florida, USA - TSFL039 MetaG | ecosystem: Host-associated > Fungi > Mycelium > Unclassified | place: USA: Florida, Wekiwa Springs...
CGCTCAGTTGTAAGGTCTGGTCTGAGCTAGTACCTGAGCTTGGTCCTAGCCTTCCACCTCTGGGGTCTAAACTTCCCAGTCAGTCCACTTAAGCCTGTGGCCTGGCTATGAGGAAGTTGGGAGAGATCTGAGTCAATCTCATACCGAGAGAGATTATAAGAGTGAAGTTGAACAAGGATCGAGGCGATCAGTGTTCTAGAAGTGTAAATGAGTTCTAGTGTAATGATTGAAGCTTTGGTTGAGTAACCTTAACCTCACTCGCACTCTAAGTCAGAGTTTGACAAAGAGAACTTGTTAGAGTTCCCGCTAATTGGCTCGGCTACTTATACACAAATATGTTTTTACAAGTATTTGCCTAAACTATTTTATCCCGCGCATCTCTTTTGAGTCATGATGTCCCACACGCATTTATTATTACATAATTATGAGAAAAGAAAAAAAAAAAAATAATCCGCCACCGCAAATCGTCTAGCTCGCCTGCCGTTTTATAACACATAGAGTATGATTTGGATTAAGGTTACACAGCCTGAACTAAGAGTTATTACAATGACCACTCTTCTTGGAGGCAGTCCCTTCACCCTGCAATATTGCTTCACCTTCTCCCAAACTCCTTGCAGAGGTACCACCTCTTCTCTTCTTTTTTTGTTCTTCTTTGGACACTCCCACTTCTTGTATCCCTTCTAAAGTATCATAGCTTCTCCTCCATGACCTCTTGCTTCCTCACCTCTTTCACTCCACATTGCATTACCCAACTCTTTAGTACTTTGAATCTATTACCTCCTTCTGTCTTCTTCTTCTGTTCTCCTTCTCTTCTATAGTTCCAGGCAAGATGCCCAAACTTCCCACATTGTCTACACAACTTCCTTTCTCTTTCTTCCAACTCTGCCCTTAATTTGGTGAGAACACACCTTTGGTTGAGCATATTGCTCATGAGGTTGTTGTATTGGTCCAGAGACATCATGTTATGTTCTGGATGTGGTTTAAGTATGTAAAAAAAGGTATATATTGGTTGAGGATATATCGTTTTCTTCAAGGGCTCACAGTATGTCTATTAGGGTGCACAAGTCTTCTTCTAGTTAGGTGCCTACTGCCTTACTGACTACTGTCCTAATAATACTGTGGTTATCACTCCAAGGAGGAGATCTCTACTTTAATCGCCTTCTTAGGGATGCAGCAATATTCCTCTGCATAGACTGATCACAATGGACTAGTAGCACAAAGTATTTAAAGTAAAGAAGTATACAGGTATACTACTAAGCACCACTCAATTGCAAGGTTAGGTCTTAGACACAATACCTGAGCTTGGTACTGTGCTTCCACCATTAGTCCCTAACTGACTAACAAGTCCCCTTAAGCTTGGGACCTAGCTATGTGTTATAAAATGGCAGACAAGCTAGATGATCCACAGTAGTAGATTATTTTATTTCTTTTTCTTTTTCTTTTCTTATGTAATATTGAATGTGCACAGGACATTGAGACTTAAAAGGGATATGTAGGATAAAAGTAGTTAGGCAAATACTTGTAAACACATATTTGTATATAAATAGCTAAACCAATTAGCAAGAGCTCTAATGAGTTCTCTTTGTCAACTCTGACTTAGAGTGTGATTATAAGCTACCACAGCTAACAGTCACTACACTATATTGTAATGGTTATCAATTGCGATGATCAACATACTGAGGACTGAAGAGAGTAAGTTTAGACAGGGATTGAGGTGATCAGTGTCTGGAAGTGTAAATGAGTTCTAGTATAACAATTGAAGTCTTGGTTGAGTAACCTTAACCTCACTCGCACTCTAAGTCAGAGTTTGACAAAGAGAACTCATTAGAGTTTCTGCTAATTGCACTATACTACTTATACAATTTATCTATTTGTCCACATTAGGTTTTTCTTGCATTTCCCTATTGAGTCACTGTTCCCAAGTTGGTAATAAGTTCCCATATATCCAATAAAAGAAAAGAAAAAGAAAAAGAAAATAAATATTGACTTAGAGAGAATGGGTGATTTATGACAGTTCTAGTATAAGAGTTTAGTCTTTGGTAACTAGTTTCAGGCTTAACTCTACTCTAAGTCAGAGTTGACAAAGAGAACTTGTTAGAGTTCCTGTTATTTGGTGTACACTACTTATACATGTCTACTTATTTACTAATGTAAAATATATGACTAATTAAAGAAAAAGAAAAAGAAAAGAAATATAAATATTGACTTAGAGGAAAAAGGCAATTCATGACAACACTATTGATGGAAGAGTGTGTAGTGATCTGACTTTTCAACACTATCTGCTGTTCCATACAGACTGTTGGTGGAAGGGAACACAGTGACCTAACTTTCCAACACTACTTACTATATCATGAAAAGTTGGTAGAAGGGAGTATAGTGACCTAACAGCAATATTTACTTAATACCATTCAGAATTAGTAGAGGGATTGAGTTGGGCCAAAGGCCCAAGATAAAAACCTCATCTGAATAATAGAGCTATCATATTTGGCTGACAAATCATCTACAATCTGCATAGACTGCTTAGCAATGCCAATTGATTAAGGCCAACATTGAATAGTAAACTGTGACAAACAAAGATGATGTTATTGTGGTTGACTTCTGTAATGACTGAACGAAGGAACGAAGGAACCTGGTGTTTGTACCTTCAAAAGAACGAATGAAGTATTGTTCCCGGTGTGATGAAATGCTCATCTCATTGAAGTATTCTTCGTGGAGTACAGACAACTCAGATATGAGAGCATATCATACAATATTGCCCCACCCATGAAAGATTCCGCACCATATTATGCCAAGCATCACAAACCTGACTTTCTCGGTACCCAGGATGGCATACAAGCCATGGCATCCTTCCTTAAAAAATCCAGTGCCTTCACAAAGAATGGCTGCTCCCCTCCAACCCCAACACCACCCCACATTGCAGACAGATCCCTTACAGACTTCATAGAGTCAAAATCTCAAATCTCCAGCCAACACGAATCACATTAAGCAAGCATTTACCAACACATTCAAATACACTCAACTCACTATACAGAAGAGACCGAACTACTACATTTCCAACATTCACACCTGACTCGGAACGATCCCAACAGACCACCCCTGTAGCTCGGGTGTAGTCAGTAGTGTACCACTATGTAACGCACCCACCGCGTCTTAGCACCTGCTTGTTGCGGTATACAAATACAAAATTCTCTCTCTCGAGCACGGACCCGTGAGGTGACTAATCACGGGACTTTATGATGATTGAGTGTGACAGGGTGTGTTTAACAAGCATTGCTCTTTGACTTCCTGTATCATAGTCGCAAACAAGAACATGAACAAAAAAAGTGGAAAATCAGCAAAAGAGGTCTCTTCATATGAAATTCGCGACATTGTTCTTGGAAAAGTTCGGGGGTATCCCCCTTGGCCTGGCATGGTAAGCTTTATCGAGTCGCGTGTGTCATCTGAGATGGTATCGCTCATCAGCCATTTTGTATTTTCTGCTTTTCGTTTCTTTCAGGTCGTTGATCCTGAAAATGTGCCGGAGCAGGTCATGAAAGAGCGACCTACGACAAAGAAAACACACTTTTATTGTGTTCGTTTTTTCCCCACAGGAGATTTGTCTGTCGTCTCTCCTTCTTTACATCCATTGCGTACTTATCAAACTTACTCCTTCACAGCGCTTGGCTCGTGCCAAAGGACATCTCGAAGCTACAGTCTCACGAAATCCATTCATACATTAATGAGCCCAATAAAAAGTCTGAAGAACTCTTGCAGGGCTATCGCATTGCTCTGGATCCAACAAAGTGGGAAGAAGAGCGTGAAGCTGCTAGGCGTCTTGCTGCAGAAGAAGCGGCCAATGCTGAAGTCGATCAACTTGACAGTGAGGAAGACGGTTCAGGTGATCTTGATGAGGATGTCAAAGTTAAAAAGTCAAGGAAGAGAAAAAGGGATTTGGATGCTGCGTCAGTTTCGACTACTAAAGACAAGAAAGCACCAAAAAAAACCGATGCTACGAAGCAGAAGAAGTCGAGTGGAAAGAAGAATGGTCCAAAAAAATCAAATGAGATGGTTGAGAGTGAGGAGGAGGATGGGAATCTTGTTCCAGCCGATGCTACAGTTATGGGAATGAGTGGTAGAAGTTCGTCTCCCCTTCAGAAGAGGCCAAAACGCAGTGGGGCCGACGAAGGTGATGATGGTTAGTCTTGTTTATCAAATATGCTCTGTCTAACCTCTTAAAGAGGCCTTCCCATCTACTATTTCTTCCTTAAAAAGATGTCTTTTTGTTTTTTCGTTTTTTTATACCGACTTCAGCTGACGAGCCCTTTGCAGTGAAGGATCCTGAATCTCTGAAAGTCCGAAACTGGCGACACATGCTCCAAAAGTACTTTTTGGGTCATAAAGGTCTTCCAAAGAGCGAGGTGAAGTTATTTCCTATGTAGAGTGTGCTTGTTGTTGAAGGCATTTACATAGGATATGCCGGTCGTTGACTCTTTATTATCAATGGTGGAAAATCACGAGATCACCATTGAACAACTGCAGGTTATACTCATTCCTACTCCACCTTTCATGCTTTGCTTACATTCATGTCCTCCAGTTTTCCAAAATTGGCAAAGTCTTACGTCACATCGCCATGCTTGAGGACGAAAGAGTACCCCGCGACGACGAATTTAAGTTCAAACATCGAGCAGACGTGTTAGTCAAGAAATGGCAACTCATACTAAATGCTAGTAAAGCCAATGGTACATCCCTCGGTAATGCGATGTCTTCTGTTATCAGCAATGGACCTATTTCAAGTTCAGGGTTTGCAAAGGATGGTGCTTTGAAACCTGGTCATGGAGAGGCGGCGGATACGACCAGTGTTGCGCAGGGTACTGCTGCGATTGATTTGAATGGGAAGGGTGAAGGTGTGTTCTACTTTTGCCTTGGAACCTCCCCTTCGTGTGTGGTTCCTGACATATTCCCCTCCGTCAGCTAGCTCTGCTGCTGCATCTCATCCACCTCCTGCACAAATTTCGATGAATATATATCCTTCTGCATTTTCAAATCAAGACACGCAGATGGATGAAGGAGCGTAAAATAGGCTCTTGTCCTGTGGGTTGACAATGTTATCACCTTATCTGTCGTTCAAAAGTGATGGATGTCTTGACTCTAGCTTTATTACGAATCTGTTTCCTATAGTCTTCAACCTCTCAAATGTCGCTTGTGCTAATCAAGGTTGTTTCTTATCGTAGCGTCATGATGTATTCCAGATTTCTTTGTTGTTGGGTCGAAAGTTAGGTCTCCGGAGGCAATTGTCTCTGACTGATTTATCTTATGGTCCGATGTTGTTCTAGCCATGCATCCTATATTCTCAATGTCTGACCTGTGCAGAGTATGTCATACGTTCGATGTGGGGTGCTCAAAGGCAATGTCTTGTCATTTTTATGTTTATCTCACCTTCTTTTGATTTGACCTTTTTACTAGTCTGGGTGAAGGTAAGTATGGAAGTATGGAAGTCTTTTTCATGTGAACTTTTTTCTTGCATTTTTTTCTGATCATTCAAGTGATTGTGAGTTTTCCTTGACAGTGGAAGAGGGTGGGAAATGTGCTGATGAATTTGACCACGTTTACGTGGCAATTCATTAGTTGAATATTTGCTCTTGCATGTTCGAAGGAACTTATAAGCCCCTGGTGACTCAGCTCATTGTACTTATAAGAGTATAGAATGTTCTACCACGTCAGTGCCTCTTCACAAGGTAGGAGTGCTCAGTGAAGTGGTTCTTTCTTTCATAATTTGCAGTAGCAAAGTGTACTGAATGTGGAGGGGAAATCAACAATCTCGATCATGCTATATGGTTTCTATCCGAATAGAGTGGGGAGAGATGTAATGAAAAATCTTCATTCTTTATATTTATACTGAGTTGAGTGAGCAGTCGGATCGAGGGATCATTGTTTCGCCACCACATGACTACTATAGACCTAATTCAAAACCATCCTATCTCTGAACAAGCATTAGGAGTTTGATACTGCCGAAGTCAAAAGCATCACCGTACTGTAGATTTGTTGGAATATTGAGTGTTACACTCAAACGACTTGTGTTTTTGATATTTAATGTAGTCATGTTTTATGAGACGAGTTTTCACCCCCTTTTCTTCTACATCTTAACTTTTCAAGGTCAGGTAAAGGAGATTATTGTCTGATCTCTGTTTGTATTCTACGTTTTGCAAAATAATAGTATTATGTAATTGTCGCGTCCTTTGCGTTCGACTACATGGATGAATTCAGCTACAACAGGTGGGTTGTTGGTCCTTGCCATTAATCCGGAGAATGATTTACGTAGTTGGATTAGGGGGAATACACTGGGAAGTCTACTCTGGTCTATGTGGCTCCGCTTTCCACGTTGCATACGCCGTCGACTCTATCACTTCCTTTTCTTCTTTGCCCGACCCTCCTCCAACGCTCTCAAGCTTCCTTTTGGACTTTACGCAAAAGTTGGCGGGAACTCTGTCCTTCAAGAAGCCCTTTCTCTTCAGTTTGTCGCTGATTACACTACTATACCCGTGCCCCAAGTCTTGGACCTCATCTCGGCAGATTCAGTTATCATGCTCATGTCACACGTGCATGGAATGCCCATTTCTAGATTGGACACGTTGACGGAGGAACAACAAACTTTAATTGCGGATATTCTAAGAGACTGGCTGAACCAACTTCAATATCTCCGGTCACCTCACGGCCGCGTTCTATGTGGATACCTAGGTGGTTCATTCACATCATACCGTATTCATAGAACGTGTTTTGTGGGTCCTTTCCAATCTCAAGATCGATTTCATGAACAGCCTTGCTGTGCTATAACATCGAGTCATGATCCTAAAGTTTCTTCGCTCGCAGCGATCATTCGACAGAAGCGTTATGATATCTCATTTGTTCATGGAAATGTGTCACCTGCAAACGTATTGATAAATAATAAAGGTATACCAATCGGTTTAATTGGATGGGAATGTGCAGCTTGGATGCCGAGTTACTGGGATTTGATAGCAGGATCATGGAGTGCAAGAGGAAAAGTGGGTGAAGTGGTGTGGTCTCATATCTTAATTCGATGTTTACCACAGTATATGGATGAGTTAATAGTCGACAAGGAATTATGCAAGACTTATTCTACCTGATACACGATGTTTTTGCCAGCAGATAACAGTCCTACACGAGAGCCATAAGGAAAATTTTTGAAGACTTCACCTCAGTTTTTACTCTTCCCAGTGACTGGCAATACAAATGGTTGTTGTAGAAACTCAGAGTCATATTAAATTCTAGTGAACCAGATAAGAGGACCACCTCACTTGAATTAGGAAGAATGTAGGAAGAATGGTGCAGCTACATTAGATCTTTCTCTCCAGTCTTTCTTTTCACAAAGATATGGTAATATCCAAACTACACACTACAATTGGATTTGAACCTTAGCTATCTTGTAAGCTTTGGGAGCATGCAGTCACATCATGCTTGAAAATGGGCCCACCTTCACAATGAATGTGTAGATGATACTTTTCTATTCCACATATTGATACAGCTTGTAATAATCTTAACTTAGGTTGTGTGACCCTAACCTTAATTGCATCCTTTGACAAAGAAAACTTGTTAGAGTTCCCAATAACAAGGTTTTTATTTTGGGCCTTTGGCCCAACTCAATCCCTTTACTAATTCTCAATGGTATTAAATAAATGTTGTTGTCAGATCACTATGCTCTCTTCCACCAATAGTCTGTATGTAATGGCAGGTAGTATTAGAGAGTCAGATTACTGTGCTCCCTTCTACTAATAGTTTGTATATAAAAGCAGGTGATGTTGGAGAGTTAGGTCACTATACTCCCTTCTACCAACTGTCTGTATTATGACATATATTTTTTCTTATTTTCTTCTATTTTTTGGGATTTTCATGAATTTATATTGAATTTATTGAGTGAATTGGGTGAAAAGAGAGAATATGTGAAGAAAGTTGATTAGTCAAAATTTAACTCAGTACCATCATTCCCATGTTTGGTCTTGTATACTTACTTGATACTTATATACATTTATTATTTGTATATTTTCATTTTTATTTTTATTTAGATATGTGGGAAAATATTACTAAAGAGGAACATATAGAAGTCAATGACTCAAAAAAGATGCATGGTAATAAATAAATATATACAAATACAAATTGTGTATAAGTAGTATAAAGTATTATCAGGAACTCTGATAAGTTCTCTTTATTAACTCTGACTTAGAGTTTAGATCAACTTAATCAATATCAAATTCTTATACTAGAACTTGTTTGTATATTTAGAATGCTAATTGCCTCAATTCTTGTTCAACTTATTATTATTACTCTCTCAGATACACTAGTTATTATAATAAAGGGAGCAAAAGAGACTATTATCCTAGAACAAAAAATATAGTTTTAGGTCCCAATTGCATGCTAAAGAATTTGGAAGGAGGAATCCAGAATAAGAATATTTGTAACAACTTAGTTGAGATATCTAACTTAGGTTGTACTTAACATTATGAGAAAATGAAAAGAACTCAATGGAGTTCCTTTGTAGATTGCTCTACCTATTTATACATAAATACTATTTGTTTATATATATACTTAAGTAATTTCCTATAATCTTTCTAGAAGTTTCCATTATATAACTAGATTATATAACCTTTATCTTATCTCTTGTTCTATTTTTACAATGCCTCATCTAATCCATGAGAAAGAAGTTCCTATTCTTTCTATTTCTCTAACCAAATAATTTTAAGACTGAGCTAATCTATAATAATATTAAAAAATATAATAGAAACTTAGTATAAAATTATATTGTAAAATGTTTAAAAAGAGTATAAGATCAATTTAGAACCATCTTACATAATGTCTTCAAAGTATTAATCTTTACATACTATAACAAGTTTACTATCAAGGGTAGTTAGTAAACTACTTATAGACCTTACCAATTTTAACCAAGCCCTCATCTATACCCTATTACAAATGATCACTTATTAGTTTATGATTGGTAAAAATGTTCTTCAAAAGGGCTCAAAAAGCAAAGTAAAGTAAGTAACAAAAGATATTATTAAGTTTAAGGTCTAATCCTTAAACTAGAAGGGCTTAAATATATAAATAATGTAATGACAAGCTAGTTACAATGACTGACTTATCACACTCAACATTAGAGAAAAACAAAGAGAACTCAATGGAGTCTCTCTATGGATTGCTCTACCTATTTATACACAATTTCTATTTGTCTATGTGTATGCTTAAGTAACTTCCTGTAATTCTTCCAGAATGTTCTATCATGTGACCTGATTATGTGATCCCTATCTTATCTTATCTTATCTCCCCATTCTATTTTTAGAACCCTTTGTCTAGTCTGTCCAAAAATAAGTCCCATTCTTCCCACCCCTCTAACCATATAATTTTAGGTTCAGATGGGTTTATGACATTACCCTCTCCTTTTAAGGTTCTTCCTCTGGAAGAACTTTGCTCCTTTCTATCTTCTTCAGCTCATTTCCAACTTCTTCAGGTACTCCCAATCAAACTTTCCGTCATCCCATCTATATAGTATTTTTGCCATGAATCTCCCCAGTATCTCTCTGTGTTCTTCTTCCATTTTTCTTCCTTCTCTTCCATATTCCTTTTCATACTCTGCTACTGCCTCCTTTGCATTTTTCAGATTTGCCTCTCTTTCCCATAAGTCTTCTTCCACTGTGTATCCCTTCCATCTTACTAAGTATTCCTACTTGCCATATCTCTTTCTTTTGTTTATTACTTTTTCTACTTCATACTCTTCCTCTCCTTCTATTATTACCAGAAGGGCCGGTTGCTTCTTCTGTCCCTGTACCTGCTTCTTGTATCTCCTGATCCTGCTTACGTTTACTACAGGGTGGATTTTGACTGTTCTCAGTAACTCTAGTTCCACCGTGTTGGTTAATATGACCCTTTTTACTTTGTAGGGTCCTATAAATCTCTCTATCAGCTTCTCTGTTCATCTTCCTACCATCTGCCACTTCAAGTCCTTAGTACTTAGCAATACCAAGTCCTCTTCTCAATATTCCTTCCCTTCTCCCTTCTTTCTATCCACTTGTCTTTTCATCTCTTCTTCAGTGCTGCTTGGGCTTCTTTCTGTATCTTCTTTATTCTTTCTGTAAATACTTTTGCTTCTTCCAACTTCCTTTTCTTTCTTATTTTGAATCCCATTCTTGGATCTCTCCCACTGTTTGCCTTGAAGGGTGATATTTTTGTTGAGGTGTTTACCTTGTTGTTGTAGATGAACTCTGCCGTTCCCAATCATTCCGGCTACTATTCTTGTTGGTAGTATCATGAACTGCTTAATTTCTCTAAGTCATTATTTATTTTTCTTTTTCTTTTATTTTCATTTAATTATGTAATAACATTGGATCAGTAAACATGTACAAATAATCAGACTTGTATAAGTAGAACATACAATCCAGCGAGGACTCTAATGAGTTCTCTTTGTTAAACTCTAATAAAGAGTGGGATCAAGGTTAGGGTTACTCAATCATGACCAAAGTCCTTACAGGTGGTTGATGAACATTTTTAGGTACTGTTCTAGTTCCTGATTGACTTGTTCCATTTGTCCATCTGTTTGTGGGTGGAAGGTCATTGATAGCTTTATTTCAATTCCCAACATTTGATTCAGCTCCTTCATTAGGTTTGCTACAAACTGTGCTCCTCTGTCTGAGATAATACTTTCAGGCAATCCATGTAATTTCCATACATAATCCCTGAATAGCCTTGCTAGTCCTTCTGCTAACATCTTCTCCATTATTGGGACAAAGTGTGCCATCTTTGTTAACTGATCGCATACTACCAGGATTGCATCATATCCTTGGGCTAATAGCAGCTTGGTGATAAAGTCTGCTGTGATATGTATCCATGGTTTCTCCAGCACTTTGTTTGGCATGAGTTTTCCTGCCGGTACTGTTGTTCAGTTTTTGTTCCATTAATAGGAGTCGCATCTCTCCACATATCTCTTCATCTTCTTGATCACTCCTGGCCACCAGCAGTTTCATGTGACCAGCTCCACCGTCTTCTCTCGCCCTCCATGTCCCCCCTATTGGTGTGTTGTGATATAGCCAGATTATCTCTGCCCTCAGTTCTTTATCCTTTGGCACATATACCTTCTCCTCTTTTAGTATAAGTCCATCTTCCTCTCTCCACTCCTCGTCTCTTAACATCTTTACCCCTGCTTGTTTCATCTCCTCTACTGCTTTGATGACTTTATCATCCTTTGCCTTCAACTCCCTTACTTTCTTCAGCAAGTCTACTTTTTTGATTAACACTTCTTCTACTTCTGCCTTTCTTAGCCATTCCATTTTTACTAGTGTCCTATCTTTGTTGTATTTTTCCATTCCCTTCCTCTAGTCTGGTCTCCTGCTCAGTCCATCTGCCTTTTCTATTTTGGTTCCTGGAACATGTTTTAATGTAAATGTCATAAATCGCCCGCCAGAACCAAAGATAGTACGGTTGGAGGGGTGGGAAGAA
>Ga0153955_100736_pt1 | contig 11462 bp, 12 predicted proteins | sample TSFL039MetaG_FD_104744 | JGI IMG/M metagenome (GOLD analysis project Ga0153955, IMG submission 104744) | Attine ant fungus gardens microbial communities from Florida, USA - TSFL039 MetaG | ecosystem: Host-associated > Fungi > Mycelium > Unclassified | place: USA: Florida, Wekiwa Springs...
ACCATCATTTTCTGTATATAAGGCTTCATAGTCTGAGGATTAGACCTCAGACTTAACAACATCTTTTGTTGCTTATTCTACCTTGCTTGAGAATCCAAAACTCTTCAATCACAAACTCAGTAAATGACCATTTGTGATACCCATGTTATAAAGCCACCACCCAATAGACTTAGTATTTATTTTATTTTCTTTCTTTGATATGATGCATGATGTTACAACCTTAAGGAGTAACTCAGATTGCAACACTCAAGTAAAGGCTTGAGAATGAGGTTAGAGTAGAGAAAGGAATAGAATGATACCATTGGTAAAGCATAGTGTTAAGACTCCAGACCACAAGGTGAATATGTATCATGAGATAGATGTTCAGACTCTAGACCACAAGGTGAATATGTGTTTCAGCCTTGAGCCTATGTTAATACTTGATATCTCCTTGCCCCTCTTCAAAGGGGCCTAGTTAAGGTCTTCAAAGAAGTTATATCAAAAATAAAGAATATGAGACTGTAAGTCCTTGCAGACTTCACTGACTCAAGCTCCCAGACAGTTGACAACTCAACACTGTAATGCTTAATTGTAAATAATGAGAGTAAAAGTACAGTAGATAAGAGGAATATCACAGCTGTGCTATGGACCAGTAGTCACATATTGTATGGTTTACTATTTCACCAAAAGGGCAATGTTAGCAAGGCTACTTGCTAATAAGGGTCTAGCTATTTATGCAGTTCATATTAAATACTATATTTAATATAGCACTTTGACACTTATTAGAATGTCAACTCAGCTCTTTAAGTACAAAACTTGTATATTCTAAGTACCTGTCAGAATGTCAACTGGGTACAATTAATATTTGTAAATAGTCCAAAAAATAACTATATTCACTTTAGCTCTTTAAATATAGAACTGAGATATAAAAAGCATACAGTAGACAAAAAAACTTCTAGCTTACTAATTCACTGATAATAGCCATCAGTAATAAGAGAAATTTGACAAATAAGGCAAAAAACATTGTAGTAGGATATAAATATCTGTTATAAATCATGACACGAGGACTCTTTCTTTTTTTTTTCTATTTTTTACTTTCTATTTTTCTTATTTTTCTTTTCATTTTATTTTCATTTAATTATGTGATAACATTGGATCAGTAAACATGTACAAATAATTGGACTTGTATAAGTAGCACACACAATCTAGCAAGGACTCTAATGAGTTTTCTTTGTCAAACTCTGACTTAGAGTATGATCTGGGTTAGGGTTATTCTGCCTGAACTTAAGATCATTACATATGTTTCATATCACCTTAATATTTCCTTTCTTGTCCATTGTAATGTAACTTGAATTCCTCTTATTAACCTTTTCTATGTAACATTATATCCTTAGTTGTCTACCTTGATAGGTGACTCCTAAGGTAAGAACTATAGTATACCCTCTCATGTTAGTATATTAAACATACCCTGTAGACTTACATATCTACAGATAATAAAGAGTCATTTACCTTGATAGATAACTCCTAAGACTTACACATCTACAGGTTATGGACCCCATGCTCACAATCATATACACAAAACTGAACAACATACTATATTACCAAATTTACAATGACTTCATCTAGGGCAAATATACTACCCATATTCAATGATACAGATAAATTTGATGAAACAAACTGGTCAACTTGGAGTAACAACATCTTGTCCATTACAGTACTAAAAGGGGTATCTGGTTATCTCAATGACACCATTAATAAACCCACTAAATCCCTTACCAAACAACTCCCTAAGACTCCATGGAATTCCCTAAACTTATCAAAGGATAAATGGGAGACCAGAAATGTCAGGACAAAAATTTTACTTATCTTTAATACCAAGAATTTTATCAAACTAGGGATTGATGTGAATAGGACAGCAGCAGATGCCTGGAAAACCTATAAATCTGACTACAAAACAGCATCAGATATGGTAAGACAGAATACAGAACAGGAACTCTAAAATATGACCTTCTTGAATAGTAATGATTTCCAGAGTCATGTCACCATAATGTAGAATAAATTGTCCCAAGCAAGAGCCCTTGGTGCTAATATTACCAACAAAAACTTCAAAACAATACTCCTAAACTCCCTCCCAAGTTCCTGGGACCCTGTTATAGTGACTGTCAGCTGTGGTAGCTTATGATCACATATTGACAAAGAAAACTCATTAGAGCTCTTGCTAATTGGTTCAGCTACTTATACATAAATATGTGTTTACAAGTATTTGTCTAACTACTTTTATCCCATAGATCCCTTGATGTCCCACACATATTTAATATTACATAAGAAAAAAAAGAAAAAGAAATAAAATAATCCACTGTTATCCTGCCAGTGAATTTGCCATGAAACTGTGATATGGGATAAGCATTATAACCCTGCTTCTTAACTAGGATGCACTCTTAGGACTCTCTTACAAGCCCCAGACATGCCCTAGATTTCCAACAGGGTACTCTTACCAGATGGCTTCTAAGCTGTTATGGGCTGGAATAGTCTATTACCTCAAGAGGCAAAACAGATGAGCTGATAGCAAGGTCTTTAGAGTTGGAATATCTCATTGGGCTTCTGGGCACCAGGACTTTAGAATCTTCTCTGGAATGCTAGCTAACCTTGATCTAGAATGGACTTAGATGAACTTAGAACAAGTATAATGGATTAGAAGTCTATTATGGGTATGTGAGTTTATCACATATGGCCTAATATTTAGAAGCAAACACTATATGCAGATCAAAGATGAAGATGTAGTCATATGATACTAGATCTATTTCTAGATCGTGTTTGGAGCTAGGAGAAGCCAACTAATAGAGATGGAATGGACAGACTGAGAAGTCAGGTGGTAGTGGAGCAGAACCATATGAACAGCTTTAGGAAGATGATGCATAGTCAGGAGATGGTGCTACCAGTGCTTATATAGGAATATTTCAGAGGAGAGCAGTGAGAGAGGCTAGAGGACATTAGATTTTCCTTCTTTCAGTCTAATTGAGTCTCCTCCATTTGTAAACTTAAATATATTACTCAGAGTAGAAGGTGATAGAGAAGGGAGCCTTCTTAGCTCTTGTCTTCATCTCAAAAGCTCTAGAGGTCATTGTATGTGATGTTCTATGAGCATAAGAGTTGATCTTGATAAGAGACTAGTTAGAACAACTTGTACTATAAGTCCCTATTCATTCTAGAACCTAATGGTGAAGATAACTCAGATAACCTTCAGCAGGGTAGCAGGCTTGGAAAGCCTAGCTAATCCTTTACTTAGCCTGTATCACACCCATAAGGTTTGGTGTGGGGGTACAGATGAGGGATGGGTTGAGTGTGGTAAGGCCCAGAAGTGGTTTACTGACTACATCTGTTAGAGAGCTCATTACAGTGTGTAAAGGTGGATACTTTAGAGAGATTGTTTGCCAGGTGGATTTATATCAATCTTACAATCTTTATGCTATTTTTAGAACTACAACTAAGCCATCTTCATTTAATCTATTCTTTAATATCCTTTTTCCTTTCTTTTCTCCACTAACTCTTTACCATGTAATTGAGGGCTGTCTTATTATTTCCTTATTCTTAACGCAGTTAACAAACAATCCTCTTTTGCCCTCTTACACCACCACTGCAGATTGTCTAGCTCACCTGCTGTTTTATAACATCTGTTGTTATATCCTTGTACAAGGATATTCTAGTTAGTGAAACAATATCACAGCTTCAAGTCTGGTAGATAAGAATAAACCAAAACTGACCTGCCAACTTACATTGTGTAGTTGCAGCACTTTAATTAAATACATATAATCCAAAAAACAGATCGCAAGTTATATGTGCAAACCCTAACTACAGGCATTGTAGATACACAATCAATGTATGCTATTGGCCAGATAGAGAGAAGGAAGGTCAATTCCCCCCAGTTTTGGATGAAGAGGCAGTGTTAGAGGAACAATAACAAATACCCAACAGAAAGGGTCTAAACAAAGACCTACTGTAAACAAAGCAACAACTGAGGATGCCAATAACAAAAAAGTTCTGGCTTTCATGACAATGAGCAATACTGATTATGAGGTAATCGCCACTCTACCCCTCTGTACTCCCACATTCTCTGAAAAATCCACATCCAACAGTTTTAATGCAATTAGTAAACAGGAATATGGAAATTTGGGAGTATGAGGAAATAATGGTGGTTCTGATACAAACCCAATCATGTTAGATAGTATGCACAACAATCTAATAAACATTCCAACCTTGATTGACTCTGTGTAAGAGCTTAGTCTTTTGGTAAGCAACCTCAGGCTTAACTCTACTTTAAGTTAGAGTTAACAAAGAGAACTTATTAGAGTCCTTGCTAAATTGTGTACACTACTTATACAAGTCTAATTGTTTGTTCTTATTTACTGATCCGACTATATTACATAATTAAATGAAAAGAAAAAGAAAAAGAAAATAAATATTAACTTAGAGGGAATTGGGTGATTTATGACACTACTTCCCTCTCAAAGGTCCTTGTCCTGAGGACTTCTCATAATTCATTGTATGGATCCCTTAGGTCCTCCATATCCTGATTTTCATCCTCCAACCCTTCCAAGTATTTCCTATCTTCCTCTATTCTCCATCAATCTTTCTCGTCCTCTTCTTCATTCCACTCTTTTATCTTTCCTCTCTTGTATTCTTTCTGTTCTTCTTTCATCTTCTTCAAGAATGGGCTCCTATCATATCTAGAGAATGGATTTTTCTTCCACCATCTCCAATTTTCCTCTATTCACTTCTAATATTCTTTGTCATATTTCTTGTTGCCCCATCCATAGAGCAACTTTGCCATGTATCTTCCTGGTATTTTCCTGCTAAATGTCTGCTTATCTTCTTCTGCTTCCTATCATCTTACTTCTTCTCCTTGTTCTCTACCATATTCCTTTTCAAACTCTTCTACCAACTCCATTGCATTCTTCAAATTTTCTTTACTCTTCCAAGTGTCCTTTTCTGCTGTACATCCCTTCCATCACACCAAGTATTTATCCCTTCTCCATACTTTCCTCTTGTTCATGATCTTTTCAACTTCCCACTCTTCTTCCTCTTCAATCACCACCAGTTGTGGCGTCTCCTTCTTCTGCTCTTCTACTTGCGACTTGTACCTTTGTACTTTGCTAACATTGACTACTGGATGTGTTTTAACCATACTAGGCAGTTCTAATTCTATGGCATTGCTAGAAATGATTGCCTTCACTTTGTAAGGTCCTACAAAGCATTGATGGGGATGGTAAAGGAAATTTGGAATGTGTGTGTAGATTTGATTTGTAGAGAGGGAATAGGATTTCAGATAAAAATATAAATGTGCTTTACTGTCCTTACAAAAGTGGGTACTACTGAGTTAGAGAGTCAAAATCTCCAAGTCATTCCACAATTGTGTGCAATCAAGTAGGCACTGGGGAGGTAATCAAATATAAAAGGGAGGGACTCACAAGATAGTAAAAGCTTGTTATTAGACACTAGAATAGAAAAAATATTTTTTTAGTTTCCATTTGAGAGCACTCTCACCAGTCAGATCTCAAAGGTGTGCGTTCCTCTTACACTGTAGCACTACCATCCAAGGTACTAGTCTAGTAGGCTGGCTCACTATTGATACAACAGTCTTACCTAGATCTCACATTGTCCTCATGCAAGTTTGCTCTCAACTGACCATATAGTTGGCAACTTACTCCGAAAACACATAGCGAGTGGTTCAGCTCCTAGTCCAAGTGAATGCCCAAGTCCTCCTTTAGAGTGGATATCCCTTGAAGGAAGTTTTATAGAGTTTTATAAAAAGAAAGGGAGAAAAAGAGCTCTTAGTCACTCAAGTCGAGTTTCAGCTCTAGAGCAACAAAGAGCAAAGATAAGAGTTCTTCTTCTTGCACCTCTCCATACTACTAGAGTATTATATTAGTATTACAAAGCCCAGAATGCAACAAACAAGATAAGAAAGAAATCCCCCAGATTACTTGAAAAGGCAGATATAATAAGTCAAGTCTACATCTGATTATACAATAGCTACTCTCCATACTCCCTGTCTATTTCCTACCAACTTTCTTTATCTCATTGACCAACCTTGAGCCTGTTCTAAGTGTTCTAGAGTGCTTGAGAGGTTCTTTAGACATTGGTCTGACCACTCTCAAATGCGTCTTCGTTGTTGATATTACTCCTCTTTGCTTCCAACTCTCCTAATTTCTTTCTTAAACCTTCCTTTCCTCTCTCTTCTGCTTCCTGTTTACATCTCTCAGGTTCTTCTTTTTCCTATCCCTTCTCAATGATGCTCAGTATATCCTTGTCTTGTTCTTTTATATTTGGATTGCTGATCAGGACTGATGTACGACCTCTGATGGTGTTCCTATTATAAACTAGGAGTCAGTTATTGGGTAATGTCATTATCAAGGGAAATGCTTCTAAGGTTGAGTTCGCTCTCAAGAGCATTTCTAAGGAGGAGTCCATCTTATAGATATGATATGAAACCATCCAGAAAGTGTTATGAGGTACTGATAGTGGTGATTGTGGCCACTACTCTACTACTTGGATAGCATTCTCGAGTACATAACCAGACTTCTAGTAGTTATGTCTAGAGAGCTGATTCTCTCTTGAGAGCTGTTTACTATGATTATTAGGTTCCGAATGTCACTTATATTGCCAAAATTAATTATCCAGCATAACACCGGTAGCAGTGGAGGTGCAATTACTCATGAAGTAGAAGTAAACATGTTCTATAAGAGACATGTAGAAAGAGTACAAATAGATATTTATGAGTTAGGAAAAACAGATGTAATATTGGGCATACCATGGTTAGCGGCCTATAATCCAGAGATAAATTGGGAGAAAGGAGAAGTAAGAATGACAAGATGTCCACCACTATGTGGAAAAGCAGTGAGGATAAAAGAAAAGAAAAAAAGCAGGGAGAACAAGAAGAAAATTGTTAGATAGGCAGTGGATAAGAAAGAGGATTGGAGAAGAGAGGAGGAGATGGAAGTGGACTATAGGAAGGTAGAAGAAACAGTGCCTAAAAGGTTCTATAAGTGGTTGAAGGTGTTTGGGAAGATGGAATCCAAGAGAACGCTGGTCAGAAAAGTATGGGATCATGTAATCAATCTCAGAGATGACTTCAGAGCAAGCAAAGTAAGAGTATACCCTCTTTCTAGAAATAAAAAGGAGGAGGTGCAGAAATTCATGGACGAGCATTTAAAGAAGAGATATATTAAACCTTTGAAGTCACCTCAGACATCACTGGTGTTTTTTGTGGGCAAGAAGGATGGGGGAAAGCACATGATTATGGACTACAGGAGACTTAATAAGCAGACAATTAAAAACAATTACCCTCTGCCATTAATTACAGACTTAGTAGACTCTATAGGAAATAAGAGAGTATTCACTAAGATGAATCTCTAGTGGGGCTACAACAATGTGAGGATTAAGGAGAAAGACAAGTGGAAAGTGGCCTTCATCACTCATATGGGGCCATATGAGCCAGTAGTAATGTTTTTTGGAATGACAAATTTGCCTGCCACATACCAAGGCATGATGAATGAGATTTTGAGAGATATGATTAACAAAGAGAAGGTGACAGCATTTGTGGATGACCTATTGATAGAAACAGAGATAGAGGAGGGTCATAATGAGATTGTGGAAGAGGTCTTGAGAAGGTTAGAAGAGAATGACTTATACATGAAACCAGAGAAATGTACTTGGAAGATGCATAAAGTGAATTTCCTGGAAGTAATAATGGGTCAAAGGAAGATTGAAATGGAGAAGGATAAAGTAGCGGGAGTACTGAACTGGCCTATATCTAAGATGGTCAGGGATGTTAGAAAATTCTTGGGTCTCACCAACTACTATAGGTAATTTGTAAAATACTTTGCCAAAATAGCCCAACCCTTGAACAACCTAATAAGGAAAGAGGAGAAGTGGAACTAGGGAGTGGAGCAGCAAAAAGCATTTGAGTAGTTAAAAACGGTCTTCACAAGTCAACCTCTACTAGTTGCACCTAATTTAGATAAGAAACTTAGAGTGGAAGCCAATGCTTCTAACTTTGCAACAGGAGGAGTGTTGTCTATTAAATGTGAAGATAACAAATAGAGACTGGTCGCCTACATTTCTAAGTCATTAAATGAAACAGAGCGAAACTATGAAATATATGACAAAGAAATATTAGCAGTAATATGCTGTTTAGAGGCATGGAGGTACTTCCTGGAAGGATCCAGAAGTAAATTTGAAGTTTGGACAGATCATAAGAATCTAGAGTACTTTATGAGCAATCAAAAGCTCAATTGTAGACAAGCAAGATGGGCACTGTACTTGTTGAGGTTCAACTTCATCTTGAAACATATTTCAGGAAGTAAAATGGGAAAGACAGATGGATTGAGTAGGAGACCAGACTGGGAGATTGGGGTGGAGAAGGATAACGAAGAACAGATGTTAGTAAAGAAGGAGTGGTTAGAAGTAAAGAGGATTAGAGTAGCAGAAGTCATAATAGAGAGAGTAGATTTGCTAGACAAAGTGAGAAAATATGAGACAAGAGATGACAAAGTAATAAAAGCAGTAGAAGAAATGAAGTGAGTAGGAGTGAAAATGTTGAGAGATAAAGAATGGTAACAAGAAAACAGTTTGATGTTGAAAGAAGGAAAGGTGTATGTTCCCAAAGACAAGAAATTAAGAGCAGAAGTAATTAGGCTACATCATGATATACCTGTAGGGGGACATGAAGAACAGTGGAAGACCGTAGAGTTAGTGACGAGGAACTTCTGGTGGCCAGGGATCACTAGAAAAGTAAAGCAATATGTAGAAGGGTGTGATGTCTGCCAGCAAACAAAAATTGAACACAACCACCAGCAGAAAAGTTAATGCTAAATTTGATTCCAGAGAAGGCATGGACCCATATTAGTGCAGACTTTATTACAAAGTTACCCTTAGCACAAGGTTATGACTCAATCTTAGTAGTGGTAGACAGATTTACAAAGATGGCATATTTCATACCCACTACAGAGAGAACGAGTGCAGAGGGATTAGCACGACTATTTATAGATAACATCTGAAAGTTATATGGACTACCAGATAGTATAATTTCTGATAGAGGACCATAGTTTGTAGCAGGAATTATGAAGGAGTTGAATCACATGTTAGAGATTGAGACAAAATTGTCTACAGCATTCCACTCACAAACAGACAGCCAGACAGAACAAATGAACCAGGAGTTGGAACAGTATTTCCATAGATTCATAGATCATTGACAAGAACAGTGGCTAGAATAGCTGGGTATGGCAGAATTTGCCTACAACAATAAGATGCACACAGGAACTAAGGTATCACCCTTTAAGGCAAATAATGGACAAGATCCAAGAATGGGATTCGAGATAAGAAAGAGAGAAAAACATGAAGGAGCAGAAAAGTTTGCAGAGAGAATGAAGAGTGTGCAGGAGGAAGCTAAGGCAGTACTGTAAAAGATGCAGAAAGACATGAAGCAGTATACAGACAGGGAAAGAGAGGAAGTAGAGGAGTATAGAGTGGGTGACTTAGTGCTACTCAGCACAAAAGACTTAAAGTACTAGATGGCTGGAAGATGCACAGAAAAGTTTAGTGAATGCTTTGTAGGACCTTATAAAATGAAGGCAATTATTTCTAGTAATGCAATAGAATTGGCATTGCCAAGTACTGTCATAAATTGCCTGCCCAAACCAAAAATAGTATAGCTAAAGGGATGAGAAGAACGAGAGTTATTCTCAGACGGACTAGACAAAGGATTCTAATTATAGAAAAGGGAGATAAGATAAGATAAGATCACATGACCTGGTCACATGATGGAATCTTCTGAAAGGTTCAGTAGTTACTTAAGTATACACATAAACACATAGAAATTGTGTATAAGTAGGTAATACAATCTATTAAGAGACTCCATCGAGTTCTCTTCATTTATCTCTAATGTTGAGTGTGATAAGACGGTCGCCACAACTTACTTGTCATTACAAGTACAGTTAAAATACACCTGGTAGTTAACGTTAGTAGAGTATGAAAGTATAAGTCACAAGTAGAAGGATAAAAGAAAGAGATGCCATAACTGGTGGTAATTGAGAGAAAAGAAGAATGGGAAGTAGAGAAGATAATGAATAAAAGGAAAGTACAAGAGAAAGATAAGTACTTAGTATAATGGAAAGGATGCACGGCAGAGAAGAACACTTGGGAGAGCAGAGAGAATTTAAAAAACACAATGGAGTTGGTTGAAGAATTCAAAAAGGAATACTGTAGGGAAGAAGAAAAAGAAGTAAGGCAACAAGAGGAAGAAAAGGATAGTAAAATGTTTAGAAGAGAATTACCAGGAAGGTATACAGCCAAGATGCTATATGGTTAGGGAAACAAAAAATATGATTAGGAATACTGAAAGCAAATAAAGGATAATTGGAGACAGTAGAAGAAGAATCCATTTTCCAGATATAGTAGAAACCCATTCTTAAAAAGAATGGAGGAAGAAAGAGATGATTACAAAGGAGCAAAAATTGAAAAGTGAAATGAAGAAGATGAGAAAGATTAACAAAGAATAGAAAAGGACAGAAAGTATTTGGAAGAGTTGGGGGACAAAAATCAGGATATGGGTGACCTAAGGGACCCATACAACAAATTATGAAGAAGTCCTTAGGATAAGGACCCTTAAGAAGGGGATGGTATCATGAGCCACCTAATTTCCCTAAGTCAATATTTATTTTTATTTTATATTTTATTTAATTATGTAATATCATCGGATCAGTAAACAAGGACAAATAGTCAAATGTGTATAAGTAGTGTATGAAATCTAATGAGGACTCTAACAAGTTCTCTTTGTCAACTCTGACTTAGAGTACAAGTGAGATTAGGATCACTCAACCAGAGCTTTAATCATTACAACTATTACCAGTACCATTCACATTCCTTACTTGTATTGGCTGTTTTAATTTGATCAGCCTATATCCTCCTTTCTTTGTTAGGCCTCTACTTATGAACATTCCCATTGCTTGTCACGTAGAACCCTCTGGGAGGGCATCTTGACACATCTGACTATTATAAAGGGGGCTGGTCACCCTTGCACTGGCCTTCTCCTAGGGATTCTGGAGACTTGGTGACTCTAAGATAAGTTTTCTGAATTGAAAGTGGTTCTACTTAGTGAATGAACAAAACTAAGGTGTAAATATAGAGATTTTTCTTAAGTGTGAAGGTCTCAGTAAATAAGTGTAAAGTTAGGCACATGATTGTCAATAGATTGTGACTTGGTGTCACAGAGGTCTGTGACATTGCTCCACTATCTAACAATGCCTTTACTATTCTTCCTTCATGGATATCTATTCTCTCAATCCCTACATTCATCCACACTTCTCATAGAAGCTTGAACATTCACCTCACCTCTCTTGCTTCTCTTTTCTGCACTGCCTTTTGATTGACAGTTCCCACCACTTTTTCCAGATCAGTGATTCTAGCCCTCTCCTTCTGGGCCCTAG
>Ga0153955_100739_pt1 | contig 11390 bp, 5 predicted proteins | sample TSFL039MetaG_FD_104744 | JGI IMG/M metagenome (GOLD analysis project Ga0153955, IMG submission 104744) | Attine ant fungus gardens microbial communities from Florida, USA - TSFL039 MetaG | ecosystem: Host-associated > Fungi > Mycelium > Unclassified | place: USA: Florida, Wekiwa Springs...
ACAGGGAAATGGATATTTTCCTCGGACATGGGATGAATGTTCGGAGGATTGGATCGTTGAATGAATTCAAATCAAATCAGAAGCCAGTAGTGCCATGAGTTGTCTCCTGTGCTTAGCCGCCGTCAAACGAAGGTCATCAAATACGATAGGGCGTTTGAACTGTAGGGAAGAATTTGAAAACATGTAAACTAGTCTAACAGAGTGGAGAATAAATACTCCTCAGGTGGGACCTTCCTCCCTCTCTATCAGCCATACTGTCAGATAAAAAAATTCTCAATGGCAGGGGAGGGGTCGAGAGTTCATGAGCATGACTATGGCTGTTCACGTCAAGGGTCTAGAATATTATGGCAACCCTAAATATGGAATGAGAAGGCACGGCGAGGTGATAACCACGATTTTGTTACTGCGAAAAAATTGTACATGTCTACCATTCAAAATAACCATTGACCATCAAGTATGAAAATAGACATTCCATCTTCGTCGTCAGGTTCGTTTCACCCTCCTGCGCTGCATTAAGAGGGGATTACGACAGATATATCTCTCTAACGCCTGAAAAGAACAATAGCCTCAAGCTCAGGTGCAAGTATCGCCTTCTGATTACTTCCTCTGGGACATGGATAAGGCACACAGCAGTCGACTGGCCTCGGGAGATGTGTGTATCCTGGTGCGAATCATCCCAATAGCGGAGAAGGCGGAGATTCATACTATCCTACTCCGAGACCATATGTACAAATTTTCGTATTACATGAATTTCCGGTCAGAGGCTGTGTGATGCGGTCAGCATTACAGGGCGGACTTAGTAATGTCCTCAGAATAACCGATGTCCATACCCCGGTTGTCAAGACATGTGTCAAGGAAGAAATCAGCTCATGAGGAGCTGATCTGAGTGCCCTTTTGACCAATACAAGTGGGTCGATCCTGATATCCGTGTCACATATTGATTCAAATTTGTTTTGGAAGCTTGAATAGATCGGTTTCGGGTCAAGTCGTGCTCGGGAGTTCACGAAATGATTCATCATGGCAGTTGCATTTCCAAAAATTTTTTCTGTAACTGTGGGGAGGATATGAATTAACCATTTCAGAAATTATTTGAATCCAACTCGTGTGAAGTATTGCAGAATCTTTCCCGGGGAGACGAGATCATTAACCATTTTAGTACATGGCAGGGGGCTAGTGGCACTCACCCAGGAGGTTCGCCTTGGGTTCTTTCACACCGCGTTCTAACTTCTCAGCTTCTCGAATTCATATCCTTCTGTTCGATGCGAATGTCTACCAGCCACTCTAAGTTTTCAGTCAAAGTCAGGGTACTATATAAGAGAATTAGGCACCAGAGGTTATACCGAAGTTCTGGCGGTGCCAATAAAAATATACCCTCTAAGATTAAACAGTAGAACACGCCAAGTACGCAGGATTCATGGCCCGCGAATAAGGTAGACCTAGGTATACAGGAAGCTTGACTGCGATAACTCTTATCCCTTCTTCTTGTCGCTCTTCAAAACAGCTAGTACCACTTTATCGGATGGTAGGAAATGCTTATTATGGAGAATGTGTTAAGATTAATGGCTTGTCAGATGATGATAATGGAAGATACAACCAGCCTTAACCCCGACGATGGGGAGAAAGGTCGATCATGATGAATGGATAGGAACGATGATTTTTGGAAGGCAGACATATGAGTCCTCCTGACAAAAACTGCAATAACTTTATCACACTCACGGATTCATGAGTATGTATACAATTACTTAAATTAGTTTGGTGTTCACGGTGAAAAGACTAGAAGCATGCGCTGTGCCGTGTACTCGGTTGTCGGAAGAATCAGACGTGTGTTCAGTGTTTGTCGTACAAGGAAGATCACGTTCAAGCAAAGCCAACGGATAACTAACTGCCAGAGGCGAAAGTCTCCAAGCCCAATACGAAACTTTGAACATATCTCCGCAGACACGAATTTTTCTTCGTCCAATTTTAGTGAGAAGCTGAATACCACGTTCGAGCCCAGTCTCCCTTAGTATGAAACGCGGAAAAGCTCCACAAGCCCCACGAGGGCAATCGTTCGATGTCCTTCTACCGGTGATACCCAGTTAGTGGCTAAGGCTTGGGAGTATACAATGATGTTTGGGTAAAATCACAAGTGAGCTGAGAGGTTGACCCTCACAGATATTTTGACGAGATTAATAGATACCAGACAACGTGAGGAAGGTTGTCTTGATGAATTTGATTGTCAAAGGGGGAGCCACGCAGAACGAACCGCCTGGCTAAGGTGATTGAATGAACATACATGCACAGATGTGCTTGTCCTTTGTCTTAAACTTTGAGGAAATTAGCCGGGCTCTCCAGATACATCTTCAGACGAGTTTCACCGAGATTCAACATTTCAATGACATTGGCCGGCAGTGACACCGATCAAGTTTGTGTTTCTGTAGTTATATAATGTTTTTGGGAACGTCCGTTCCATCTGCTTGGTTTCCTGAATATTTGTTGACAATTTAACAGAGGCAGAAGAACATCGTATCATGTGTACAGTGCATCTTTCTATGGGTTTGCTGCAGGAAACATTGGTAGAATCGTGGTGGGTGTCACGATATGGAGAGCCGTGGGATCAGTCAGCACAGCGCTGTGTGCAGAGGTCAATGAACCCGCACTGTGCATGGGAATGACGTAAAGGGTGTTGGTCTATAATGATGGGGAGACGAGTATTTATATATATGGTAATAAGGGGCTACACTGCAATCTTGGAATTCCAAAGTTTGGACGTATTTGTGCAAAGTGCCTACACGCACACAGCGGAGTGGGTGATTGATCAGCAGCAAGCAACGTGGACGGATGGATGTGATGCTGATGCTGTTCAACGTTCGAGGGTATCGGACAGAGTGCCTGCAGCCCTGACAATGGAGGAACGTTGATACCCCGCATCTGCAGTCGGGATCTCGGACGAGATCTGGCGATCGCAGGCTGCAGAGCAAAGACAGGGAAGGGATGTCCAGGGAAAAGATGCACCACATGGGACAGAATTTGTTTTCGAGGAGGCGGAATTCAGGTGGTGTCCTCCGGCGTGCAGATGGTCCATTTCGGCGTGGGCCGGGCGCTTATCCGAGAACTTAGCAAGGACTTAGCAAGGACTTAGCAGGGACTTAGCAGGCTCCGAAAGTTAAAAAGTCAGTGCCTTAGTATCTTCCCCACATCTTCTCTATCTTCCCTCTCCCCATGCCAGACCTTGCCCCAGTCGACAAGCAGCTTGCAAGGCCCTTCAAGTGCCCCTATCCTCTTTGTGGTCGTGCTTTCTCTCGTCTTGAACACCAGGTATGTCCATCCCTTTGTGGTGTGTTTGCTGCTCACTCTACCAGACCCGCCATATTCGTACGCACACGGGCGAAAGACCGTTTCAATGCACCTATCCTAATTGTGAAAAGCGTTTCTCTCGCTCAGACGAGCTCACCCGTCATGCTCGGACACACAATGACCCACAGTTTTCTGTTTCCTCTAAAAAGTCAGCTGCAAAGCCGAGGCTTGAGTCCGCCCCTATCAAAGGGCAAGAAAAGCAACCGCTCACTAGAAGCAGTTCTTCTGTCCTATCACGTATAAAAAAGAAGGCTAGGAGCAGGGCAAATAGTGATGATGAAGTGAGTATTTGTCCTTCGTCGACAGAAATCCCCATTGTTGACTGGTTTTCTGTTTACTGACACACCTTTAAGGGTAAATCTTTTGCCCGGCCAACAGCTATCGGCTCTTACGACATGCCTCATTCTCGTCGTACACATCCTGTGCAGCAGCCATTACCGCCCCAGTCCACCGCTTTTGGTACTCTCTCTTCTATCGCTGTTGATGAGTTACATGCCCTGGAACGTCAAGAGTCCCTCAGACGGGCAGAATTTGAGGCACGCCGTGCGGAGGCTCTTCGTCGTGTGGAATCTGAAAATCGATTTCATGTCGAGGCTTCTAATCCTTATTTCCGCCACCGCCTCAGCAAGAGCGCTACTACAAGTCCCACTGCTACCCCTGCCCTACGTCCTAGCCACGTTCCTCTCCATACCACAGCAGAGCAGCATTGGAGTGGATTGTCTGCCGAACGAGATGGACACTCCGTCCATGGTGACAAGGTGAGCCAGCGACGCCTCAGTGGCCCCTGGCATCATCCAACTCTTTCATCTTCTCACCGTTCTAATTTGATCCAATCACGCTCATCTGGGCACCTTGTCGACCAAATACGACCGGTTGGTGCTGGTTACAGTGTCCATCATTACTCTCATCCTTATCATCCGCAGACCCCGCATGCTCATTATCGCCATTTAGTTGGTACGAATGTTCGCGAGGACTCACCATCTCCTATTAGTTCAGATTCAGACTCGGCTGCGATTCATACACGCTCGCCTTCTCAAAAGTTGTTCCAGGTTAATCCTCAATCAAATTTGCGACATCACTCTTCGGATTGGTCACCACCCCGTTCTTCTTCTACCAAGTGGACTACTGACATGGCTTATACGCCTTCGACATCTCCATTCCTTGGTCCTCTCCGGACACTCAATATACATTCGACAGGTCCATCACGGGCTCCCTCCCCCGTCCTACTTCCGCCGTCGACCATCGAGAGTCATGAGAGGAGTCGAGATATGATGGTCAATGACAGAGGCCACACTAGGTTTGGGAGTCCAACAAACTCTTCAGCTTTGATGCACCAGCATCGCAATCCTTTGGTGAAGCAAACATTAAAAAGAAAAGATTCGTTGGGGTACGCTCTGCCTCTCTTATTCCACCAGTCTCATCCTCATCCTCATTATCCCCAACACTTGGCGTCATCTTCGGACACACCTACACCACAATTGTCTAGTGGTCCAAGTAGTAATGGGAGTAGCCCTGGGGGTTTGGGGCAGCACACCCCTCTTGGTCCTCCTCCAATTTTGCCGCCTGGTGCAGGAATAGTATCGAGTGCCCAAAATTCCAGGGCACCTTCCCCGGTTTCATGGACCTCAAGTCTTGCTGCAGGACAGATGACAGCTATCGCTAATGCCTTCGGGGATGGAAGGAGGGAACATAATCATGGTCACCTTGCTCACTCTGTTAGAGTGGCATTTGGCATGACGCCTATCGTGCCTTCGTCACCCATGTCCCATGTCCAATCACCAAGTGGCAGCGGAAGGATCCACTCGTTCACGGGTTTGACGGCGCCCACACATGCGCTCAGTACCAACCTCTGGGACCTGAGGTCTATGCCAGCTTCTCGTAGCGGTTCGCCACCAATCGTATTACCGCCGCTCAAGGTTCCTAGGGATGATGAGGACAGTGTCGATAAGGATGGCGTCAGGATCAAGAATGAGGATACCGATGACGTTGATATATTGATGGATGATGTGGATAAGAAGATTTCAGGAAAGGCGAGGAAGTCGGAGAGAGTAGAGTTGCCTGGGTTCAGCCAGTTTGAAGCTGCAGCGAGAGGGTTACCTCCAGTGATCTCGTCAGCGTCGACGTCGGGGTTACAGAAGATGTCCATTGATTTTGTGCGATGATTGGTGTTCATAGACGGGTTTTTTGTCGGCTCGATGTTCCTATTCTCCCTAGGCTTTTAAGATGACATATGTGTTATGGGTTTTGAATGTTTTCCTTCGTTTTCTCTCTCTCTCTCTCTTGAAATGGACTCGGTTTAAAGTTATGCGGAAACGGCATGCAACTTATCCATCATAGACACCGACCTCCTATAGATTTTGTCACCTGCTCTTTCCTTTCTTCGATGTTTCTTTCAATGATCTTAACGGTCGAATAGTTCATGGTCCCACTGGCTCTTGAGATTCTTTATGTACCCTTCTTCTCCTATTGTTACTGTTTTCTCCTCAATCAATTCAGCTGTCTCATAGATATTGTGTCTACCTCCTCACTCAATTTGTTGCTCTCATGTTATTCTACCCCTCTCTGCCCTATCAATATTGACTTGACCAACATCTCTAGAATTACTATGACTCCTACTCTCACCTCTCCATTTGTTTATTTTTCAGTTGGTTGTTTTGTTGTAACACATAATGATGATTGTAGTTATGACACGGATTTGCGACGTGATAAAGAGCCTCGTTGGAATTTGGTAGCATATGAAGCTTGATTTTCCCAGAAATATGCTTGTCAGTCCCCGGTGCGTGATCCAAAATCAACACCTGCTCATGCAACGACACGGTCCTTGAGACACGCCATCACATACTGCGCGAGTACCCGTTCTTCACAAGCTACCGCCTGGTTGGATACATCCTTAGTGAGATCGTCGACTTCCTGCAACGCAATCCGCGAGGCTTCTCTTTTTTAGATAACAGAGTAATTTATGTACATTCCTCAAACAACCTCCCCTAAATACCATAGATCCCTCTCTCTTCACTCTTTTCCTTTTATTCTGTATTTAAGTAGACATGTCTACAACGGACTACGAACGAGCACCGTGTTGATCAAAAAAAAAAGATCCGAAACTATGATCCTGCACTCAGCAATTTTTAAGCATTTATGAGACGTTGACATTCTTGACGCTGAGCCTCACGCAATACACAATATGAGCCACTCGTGACACTCGCCTCTATCGGAACTCATAGATGCATGACAACACTCAATCAAAATCTGGCAAGCAAATCAAGAGTTGACGTGTTGAAGTCGAGATTTTCCGACGGATTCATGTATTCAAGGTAAAGCCAATTTATTAATCAATAAGTCCCTCTAGGGTGACTACAATTGATTGAATGAGACGGCGAACCTTAGGGGATCGCCAGCCCCACGACCCATCTGTATCAGATTTTCCCGAGTTGCCTGGCTTGCTGAGTCGGATACGGCGTGCCTCTGTTTCGACATGATGGGCTGTGTTTTTTTTTATTTTTTATATTCAGCATTTATATTCCGCAACAAGCAAGCTAGTACTAAGACGCGGAGGGTCTAGGCAGGACCCGACATTAGGTGGTGTATCTACATAAAGGCATGTGGCCATAGGAGGAGCGTGTAGGCGTGATGGGCTGTGTATTTGTTGAAATGAAACATATAGGAGTCTGAATGCCCGTACGGCCTCCGTCAACGCACCTACATTCTCGAATGGGGAAGGTCAATTCCTGGCGAGCGGGGATAATGGTGAGTGCTTGATTCATTGTATTTTTGAGTGCCCCGAGTTCCTTTTAATGCCATCATAGATCAGGAGATTCTTTTTATGGGATTTTTATTAGGAAGATTCCGAGAGCCGGTAGGATGTTCCTTGGCCCCACAGTACGTCTTCAAATACACAATCTGTAACTGTGATGCTCAAACTGACCGATTGCTGCCAGAGTAGCATTGTCAGCCTCACATTTTCGGTCTCCAATCAATATATATTCGCGTAAGTCTTGTTTATGGATTAGGATACATCGAAATCATTAGCTGATTCTGATTCGGAAGTGATATATTTCCAGTATGACATCTCGTATCTCGGGTCCTCTCATGCACAGCTGTCACCGCAACACTCCTGTGGAACGGCTCCTTGGCATACGGTAGAGAAGTTTACCTGAGTGGAAGGTAGTACCATACTCGCGACTAGCACATTGAATGGGCTAATATCGTTTTTCCAGTCAAGATGGCAGTATCCTCCGGCACGACATAAGAGATCGACATCCATCATTGGCTCAAAATGCAGGTCGGGTCCGGGTTAACCGGAGTTCAATATCACCCCAACATTGAGTATGTATTCTTGACGAGTGAAGAAAGTGGAGCTGTTTGTCTTCGTGACGAGAGGATGGCATTTGGTCCACTTTCTCAGTGGTCGCAAAAAGGCATTGTGCAGGTGGTTAATGTGTTCACCTCGAGCTCTCTTACCTGGAGCCTCAGATATCAGCTGTTCTCAGTACAGTACCAAGTTGGCTCGCCTACATGAGTAACCCAGTGGTAAATGGCATTACTTTTGACTGCGATGGTAAGTACAGATTCCAAGACTCTGCTCACGCCTTCTCAGGTTCTCGATTTGCGGTAACGATGCTGGTATGTTGCTTCTTTTAAGCATCTCCTTCCTCTCCAATTGTCCTATCATCAGAATCGGTATCCAGTCATCTATTCTGTCTCAGATCAATATCCTATTGCGATGTGCACCGGTGAGAATCGACCCGATGGAAGCCTGTTGGGAGAATGCACTTATTTGAACTCCTGTACCGTGAAGGTCAGCTGTCCTGGTTTTACCTAACCTTACATCTCGGAGCCTCACAGCTGTTACCAAAAGCACGGTTCCTTTGGAGGACCCGGACTTGAGAATGGCGAATTCCATGCTACAGGATCTAATGATTTCCGAGGATATGTATGGCGGTTGCCCTCCACTTCTGAACTTGTGAATCAGAGACAGATTTCCCCAAACAATTGGGATAAACAGGAGAACATTGGTGCGGAAGTCACAAGGAAGTATAATCGATCCACTTATGTGGAATGACTGTTCATGAATTTATTAAAACTTTTGGTACCCGAGTACGTACCAGTTAGGATGTCAACACCCTTGTGTCGACTTACAGGTGCGGGTCACATTGTTTGCCAGTGCCTCGTTTGACGCTCTCACAGGGCACAAATCGATTGTCTTTACAGCTCTTTTTCGCACTCGTTTTCTTCACATTGTTACGTCCAGCGCGGAGAGACGGATAATTCTACACAAACCAACCCCGTCATCCCCATGCATACAAGATTTGTCTGATTTATCTACAGAAGTTCGAGAACCAGATCCAGATGAGATATTAGACAGCTCCTGTAGAGGGTCTACAACCGTCGGAGAGTTAGGACTTGATAATGACTTGGCAGAAAGGAGAATAATGTGCATGTTTGATCGGTAAGTTCGTTTCCAACGATGTTATTGTCCAATTCAACCTATGTAGTCTCGTACGCGAGGACTGTGATCTCGATATACGAAGATGGGTCGGATCTGATTCCTCTTCACTGGATGCGGTAACAGATACTGGCTCAGATGCTGACTCAAATAGTACGAATTTATGATTTTTATATCAACACAGAGAGGGGTGGCTCCAGGATGTGGGAATCCATACCACGGACTGCGACCAAGCACCGTGTAATAAATTGCTGACCCAAAAAAAGATATGGGAATCCATGCGGACATCAATAGTAAAAACTCTTTCAAGCCCCCATGTGTCGTGTGAGGTGAACTGGTCAATGATTAGATAGACTGAGAGGTCCTCAACAAATACCTTTTGGATCATGTGTGTGGACCGCATCAGTGGAGGCCTGGAGTAGAAACACATGTTTCACGTAATTTTATGATTGTCTCATTATTTTGAGTGGGTCTGTCCAAAACAGTTTTTGATCCACCTCAAGGTTGATATAATGTATTACTTTAACATTACTGTGAATTTTTAAAAACATTGTAAGTAAATAATCTATATATATTTTCCTAGTAATGTAATAATAGAGCAAGTATTATGACCCAGTAGAGGGAATGTAGGCCTAAGCATCCTTGACACTATATTGAAAGCCTCAGTAGCAGCATGTGGAATACTATACTCTCATCAACCTAGAAACTTGAGGTAAACATTTCACTATACTAAACACTAGATCAGTCTGGGGTTGTTTGTCTGAGTCTCATTTCTCTATGTGCTATTCAAAAGCCCAAACAGGAAAGAAATTCAGACAAAAAAATACCACATAGCCCCTTAGCTTCTAGCTTCTAGCTTCTAGAAATTTGGAATTCTTCATACATTTCTCAAGTTAATATATTCATAAAATGTACTACCAGTTCAAGCTTGGTAAGAATCATGTTTTTATGAGACATTCACTATTCATTTGCAAGCCATAGACTTGGAATTCAGGTAGATATAGCTCTAGCATTGTAACCGAGTTCTGAAGTCTCATACCACCTTAGTGCTGCTACATGAATTTGAATGATCAATGCTCAGTTGTTCAATGAATCTTGTGTAAATATCCAATAGCTGACATTCGCCACTCAGTTATAGCTGTGATGGATAAAGAAACAGCCAGTTTCGGATATAAATGCACTGACATATGGGGAATATTGTCAATTAAATTAGTACCTTTTGCATAACAAGTTTAGCACTTTTTTTCCAGATAACCATGTGACTGTATTTGGAAAAGATGTGCATATATTGGCACATCAAATGGGTACCAAATAGATTTGTACCAGGTACATATAGGCAAATTCATTTGGCATGATGTACAAGTATTGTATTTCTACAACCAGGCTACTTGGTTCTGCAATTAAATAATATTTTAGTTCTGGTTCTACTCATCCAGACATTAAATAATATTTTAGTCCTGGTTCTACTCATCCAGGTTCTGTTCACCCAGGCATTAAATAATATTTTCAATCTGGTTCTACTCATCCAGGATACCTAGTTCTGCTCATTCAGGTACTAAATAATATTTTTAACCTGGTTTTGCACACCCAGGCATTAAATAATTTTTTGTCCTGTTTTTGCATACCTGAGCATGTAATAATACTTTTGACCTGTAGCGTCTATCATGGATGGCCCTCAGGTAGTCACCTCATCACCTGTACCTGTTATGTCTTTTTCCATCAAAGTGAAAAAGGACATATACCATAGGTATCAACTACTATTATGCTGTCAGCGAATTTTCCGTGGAACTGTGACATGGGATAAGAATTATAACCCTGTTTTCTAACTAGGATGTGCTCTTAGGACTCTCTTACAAGCCCTAGACATACCCTAGATTTCCAACAGAGTACTCTTACCAGATAGCTTCCAAGCTGTCATAGGCTGAAATAGCCTATTACCTTGAGAGACAAGACAAATGAGCTGGCAGTAGAGTCTTTGAAGTTAGAACATCTCACTGGGCTTTTGGACACCAAGACTTTAGAATCTTCTCTAGAATGCTAGCTAACCTCAATCTAGAACAAACTTAGATGAACTTAGAACAGGTATGACGGGTCAAAAGTCTATTATGGGTATGTGAGTTTAGTATATAGGGCCTAATATTTAGAAGCAGACACCACACATAGATCAAAGACAAGGACACGGTCATATGATACTAGAGTTATTTCTAGATTGTGTTTGGAGCTGGGAGAAACTAACTGATGGAGACGGAATAGATAGTGATGGGGATAAGTAAAGGGGTTTTGAATATGTAAGTTGTGTGTATAGATAGAAATATCAATGTGCTTTACTGTCCTTACAAAAGTGGGTACTACCAAGTCAGAGAGTCAAAATGTCACAAACTTCATTCGGCCATAACTCCACGGATACTTGCACGATTCCCACGGTCTAGGATGCGTCTGAAAGCCCTCATGAAGACCTTTCAAACGATGCCCAAAACGTGTCAAAGCAATCAGTACTCATCGAGATATCAGTTAATCAGTGCTGGACACTGATTGGCAGATATCTCGGGAACCGCCGAACGCGGACGTTCGCTTCCACGTGCACATGGAAGCTCTCTTCAATACGCTTCTG
>Ga0153955_100744_pt1 | contig 11363 bp, 19 predicted proteins | sample TSFL039MetaG_FD_104744 | JGI IMG/M metagenome (GOLD analysis project Ga0153955, IMG submission 104744) | Attine ant fungus gardens microbial communities from Florida, USA - TSFL039 MetaG | ecosystem: Host-associated > Fungi > Mycelium > Unclassified | place: USA: Florida, Wekiwa Springs...
TTCGAAAAATACATCTTGAACCGTCCTTGTGGATAGTCATGTTGTGTCACTCGCCGTGGACTGCAGAGTATATCTGAGCCAATAACAGAAACAGAAGAGCGCTTTGTTGACGTGTCAGATAAACACACAAGTGCGCCTTGCTCTTGCTCAATTTGTGCCTGACTCCTTGTTTCCTTCGGTGATTGTTTTTCGGAGTTCAAGTTTTGTGGCGTGACCTGACTTCTCTATACTTTTGTTTCCGGGGTTCGTTTTGACACGTGTTTCTCATATGCATGTGTAAAATTGGGATAACAACGTTATGGCAAATAGCCAAAGAATGGCTAAGGTACCGGCAAAAACAACACAACGTTTGATTGCATGATACAAGGGGGAGTTGTCACTTGTACACAGAAGAGCGAAATAACAAGTGACCAAGTGCCACTGGTACAAAAGACTATAAAACACAGCGAGTGAAATTTTAAATAGAGAGAACTATGTCAAACACGGCCAAGGCGTGTTTGATTCAAAGGCCAGAAATCGACTGCCATGACTGCACGAGAGCAAATAAAACAGAGAATCAAGTTCATAAGGCCTGCCAATTCACAAGAAAAACCAATGATGACCATGCAGGGGAAAAAGAAAGCAATACTCGATGCGAAAGACATGCGGTGCGATTGCAAACCAAAGGTAGACATAATTTCACCTTTGAAAATAGGTGCAGATACTTGCAAGCGTCCACAAGACAGCCTTACTCCAGTCCGACATAACCTCGCGCCTCTACCTTGGTGAACGCTGTCGTCGGTGCCATGGGGGTTCCGATACCAATAAACGATTTTGTTCGTCCCTGCTGTCTGAATGTGGAGATCTTAGGAGTTGATACGGAGGGGAATGGCACCATCCCACTCGCTGCAACGCTTGCTGGAGGCGTAGTCGTGGTAAGTGTTGCAGCCGACGGCGTTCGCATGGTGAGGGTCGGCGAAGGCGGGAACACAAAGAGTGTCTGATGAGGTGTCACTGAAAGCAAGGACGCGGGAATGCTTGCTTTCTGGGAGTGGATGGGGGATGGAACCGGCCTTGGTGACCCTGTACATTGTCGCAAATTGGATTTAGGCAACGATGTTGAAAATTGTGGCCTGAGAGGTAACTGGCCAGTAGTAGGTAGAGACTGAGAGGGAGAACGTAACGACCCTAATTGGTGATTGAAGACGGGAACAGGAGGCGGACAACAGGGGGTAGACTGCATGGGGAGTCTGTCGATCTCGTGCGAGGTGACCAAGACGACTGGAGAGGAGGGCACGGGAGGAAGTCCACTGGGGGAAGGACGACACTTTGATTTAAGTTTGAGACTGGAAGGAAGATCAAAGGTTGATCGTACAGCAGTTCGAGGAGGGGGAGGAATAATATCAAAAGAATTTTTCCATGCTGGAGCGGATGGAGGCACATGGAGATGAGAAAGGGGTCTTGGTGCGAATGCGTGAGTAATAGGAGGGGCTCTCTCGATATCGTCATCTGGTGAACTTGTGGCGGAAGACTCAAGGGTATCGGCACTCTGTTTGCGCTCGCGTTCACTGTCGAAACCTCTGCCGATGCCTAGGAGTTCAGGTTCTTCGTCTTCTTCAACCAGGTTTTCACTGATGATGCTATGGCTGGTCATGTTACTTGCGATTGAGCCTGCTCGCTTACGGGGGTGTAATCGGTTACGGCAAGAGGGGCCCATTGAAGCAGTGGAAGCGAAAGAAGAAGCAGAGGCCTTGCGAGCAACGACACGGTCCTCCATGGCCTTGTCGAGAGCACGGGCTTCCTGCATGACTATAGTGTCTTGTTCAGAGTGTGGAGGAATGGGATCCAACGATTGACGTTTTGCAGGCCATTCTGCATCCGAGGTTAGAGCAGAAGAGGCAAGAGGACGGGAGGAATATTTGAGTTTCTTCTCGTAATCAAGGAGCTCATAGATAAGACTATGGATGACGTCAAGGGTAGGATGTGACAAAAGGGGGATGCACGCACGACATGTTGGGACCAATCCACTTGCTTTTGGCCTTGACATAGGAATAAGCACCTTGCATACCCTTCAAGTCCCAAACCTCTTGGGAGACAGAGGGCGAGCGGTGAGCCGCTGCGCGCATGACAAGGGCAATGACCATGGTAGCGGAACGAGAGATGCCGCACTGACAGCTGAGACGAAGATGAGAGTGGGAGACATGAGTGAGAAAGAAACTGACTGGACGAGAACGCCGTCGCCACGAGCTTTTGCGGCATCTGCAAAGGCCATACCTGCCTGGAAGCCATCGTTGACGAGATCCTTCTGGCCATGGGACCACTGAAGCTTGAGATAATGCATAGGGGGCCTTCCTGTTGGAAGATGGGGTGGATAGTAGGTGGATTGGGCGTCGTGGACGGCTGGATTAGGATTTTGCAGGGAGATGGTGGAGGACAAGGCGTCAAAGGAGGAGGACACCTCCTTGGCAACGTTGAGAATGGAGCGTATGCCGCGGGCGAGGAGGGCATCCCAGTCGCGGGCGTTGTCCTCTGAGCCGATCCACAGGCCGGGGATGACCTGGACAGGGCCATCTGCATAGGGCACAGAGGGCTCTGGACCGTCCTCGTCTCTGCGGTGGAAAACGGAGACGAGGGGAGGGGGAGGCGACGATGGCAGTGCAAGAGTCAGTCTTTTTGTGTTTTTGCGGGAGCCCATGGACGACGGTGGCTGTGCGAGGCGCTGCCTGAGTTGCAGGTCCATTTCTTGTTTTTTTTGGTTTTTGTTTTATAAAACGGATTGCTGTTGCTGCGGGCACGGCCAGCGTGCAGGTCAAGGCCAGGCCGGAACGAGCATCGTGCTTGCCGCTGTTGTGCTGCGCTTGTCTCTGTTGTGCCGTGCTGTCTCTGTTGTGCCATGCTTGTCTCTGTTGATGCGCCCATAGTCGATGCCCAACCGCTACCAGCTCGTCTTTGTCGCCTCCGTCCTCCTCTCCTTCTCCGCCCTCTTCTTCCTCTCCCGCACTGCCCTGTACCTCCTTGCGCGCGCAGGCTACGACCCTGCCAACATCATCCTCATCGGCCTTCCCCCAACCCCCGCACAACCAACAATGGCCTTCCCCGACCTCAGCCACGTACTTACCTCCCCTCTCTTTGCTGCACTCGCCGTGGCCATTGCAGGAACCCTCTATTACATGTCTCAGTCCAGTGCGTGATCTGTCGCGTCTCCTTCACACACCCGAATCTCACGCACAGCCTCTCCAGCCAAACCCAAGGTCCTCAGCCCCCACGAGTGGCAGCAATTCCCCCTCCAAGAGAAAATCAAGATCTCTCCCAACACCGCCATGTGAGTTCCACCTCCCTACCTCTACCTCGCTTCTGATTCATTTCACAGCTATCGTTTCAAGCTTCCCAGGAAACACGATGTTCTTGGCCTTCCCATCGGCCAGCACGTCTCGGTCTCCGCAGTCATCAGTGGCAAGCTTGTTGCACGTAGTTACACCCCCGTCAGCAGCGACGAGGATCAAGGAAGATTCGACCTGCTTGTAAAGGTAAGGCTCTCAATCCGTATCTTTGCGTTGCTCTCACGTCCTATTTTTAGACATATGAACAAGGCAATATCTCTCGAGTCTTTGCAGCCCTCAACATTGGGGGCACCATCCGTGTCAAGGGCCCCAAGGGCAACTTTGTTTATACTCCTGGCATGTGTGACCATATCAGTATGATCGCTGGTGGTACCGGCATCACTCCCATGATCCAAATCATCCGTGCCATTCTTCGCAACCCCACCGACAAAACAACCATTACCCTCATCTATGCCAACGTCAACTCCCAAGATATTCTTCTCAAGAATGATCTTGATCAGCTTGTCAACAACCACTCCTCTCAGTTCAAACTCTTCTATGTCCTCAACAACCCCCCTCCGAACTGGGATGGCGGTATTGGCTTTGTCACCAAGGATCACATCAACGATCACCTTCAAAACCCCAGTTCCTCTAACAGCAAGTTGCTTATGTGTGGCCCTCCTCCCATGATTACTGCTATGAAGAAAAATCTTGCTGATCTTTCATACCCCCTTCCCAACACCGTCAGCAAACTCCCTGACAAGGTCAGTACATGATCCATTTGCCCCTTTCATGGCCTCACGTCTGTTGTCAAGGTCTTCGTTTTCTAATTTTAGATTTTGGGTATATATAATAATGGTATATGATTCAATACAATGCTACTATGATTCATGAGAGAAATCGTCAAGTTGAGTGGACGACGTGTCTGATCTATCTGGTCGACACATATCGAGACTGGGGAGATCATGAATAACTCTAAATGAACAGTCGCAAATTCATACCTTTTCATCATTTCATGTGCGGCCTGCATCCCGGTGGTAAACTCCTCTTCTGTTAGTTCTCGCTCCGAGATCCTCGCAATCTGTATTGCCGCGTCATAATAGTGTAATGGTGAGATCTTATCCTCGTCCACCGGCAGTAATGGGGCTATGAAACGGAAATGGTGAAGCATTCGGGCATGTGGCTTCATTCGAGGTTGAAGGGGTATCACGATACGTGCAAGAGCATCTGTCCACAAGAAGTTTTCATTTCAAATGTGTTGACTGCGTTATGATCAATGATACGTACCGATTTGGGGTATAGTATCGAGAAGAACGCGACGGAAACGCTGTCCGGCAAATGGTGTTCCTGTAAATCAACCCGAAGTTTGAGATACCAGACCTCGAACAAGAATTTATTGCAACTCGCCTGGTCGACCCCATCCCTCGTGTACGACATCGTTTGGTAACGATTCATAGGAAATGAGACATGCTCTGTAGTATTCCTGAGCAATATACCGATAAACAGTCTATTTAATCAATGAATTGAATGAATGAATCATTGAATACACGAACAACAGTACAACAACAAAAAAGCAGACCTTGGGAAGATCCCCTTGTCCAAGTAGCATCTTTCGACTTTTCGAGATTCGTTGTAATTTGAGTCGAACAGCAAACCGTCGTTTAACACATAGTAACGCAGAAACCACAATCTAATTAAAGCATACAGATGAAAAGAAAGAAACTAGAAAACTAAACGTACCACGAGAAGGTAAGAAGCACCAATAACCAAAGCTTTAGAGTTCTTCGTCCAATCTCGACTCGGGGACGTTCTCACTGCTTGCGAGAGGACAGCTGCACAAGATAGAACAACCGCCACTGTAGTCAGCAGCACAAGGAAAACATAGATGGCTTCAGACAATGTCCTAAGCAGTTTCGATGAAAACATCAGAATCGAGTTATTCGTGCCTCCGCGGAGTAATCGTGTTTACGTCAGCATACGGCATTTTAGTGGGCTTTAATATGCATCGGAAAAAGAAACTGTTGTCATGGAGCAAAGTTTATAGAATCGGACTGCTCTACATAAAATGAACAGCCATATTACACAACGTAAAATATCACGACCGAATCATTGATTCCACAGACGCGCATGAGACTTCATTTGAAGAAACATGCAACAATCCCCCCTCGATTTCATCAGGGCTGGACATTGGCGCTTAAAAAGTATTAAACGCAGGGGCAAAAAGGCGCGAATAGAGAGACCCACCTGAACTCATTAATAACGTTTCCCTGAGGTTGATACTCGCACACAAAAAACTTGGCGGGCTGTGGAATTGTAGTCGTCGATCAGAATCAAATTTCTCTTTTGAAATTCCACTCAAAATTTACGCACTCCATAACTAGGTGGGAAGATGCCATCACACTGTTGATAAGCACAACCGATTCTCTGAGTGCTCTTCCACATGACTTGAGTGCAATGGGAAGGTTGTGGATTGTTGGGATCATAATCGCCTGTTTTCATGCGCGTCAGCATACCTCAAATCATGTCGGGAACACATGGCAAGGATTTTTTTGAAGCCACCGATACTCACCCCATTCGTTGATCCACGACTGGATAGCTTCATGAATACCGTAGGACGGCCCAGTACCGGCTGCCAGGTTTTCTGTTCATCAAAACGAGTCAGAAGCTCATTTTGATTCCAACCCGAAACAATGAGAACTGACCTCCGTTCGGCCCAAGTTGACCTTGAGAGTGAACAAATTGACAACGATCGGCCCATTGCTGAGCCTCGTCAGCTAATGAGTCATCCCAGATGAGGGGGTCGGCTCCGTGCAATGCACGGAAATCGTTGTGGTCGTCCAGATATGCCTTGATATCACTGGAGGGAATTACGTTATTAAGATCAGAGCCAATATCAAGGGATGAAGTTGTGGCAGGGAGTCCCATGGACGACGCAGGTGGCTGCGAGACAACAAGCGTTTGGAAAGCGGTAGGAGAAGGCGACAAGGTAGATGCAGATTTCGCATAAGAAGGAGTCGTAGAGATAAGAGTGGAATGAGATGAACTGGGAATGGTAGACGTGGTACTAATCGTAAGACCCTGCTTATCAGCAGGCCCATCATTGGAGATAAGAGAGCACTTACAACGAACCGCAAATTTCAGTGGTATTGCCCACCGAGTCCCATGATGATCTACATCTTTCATCACGATTCCCAGTGCGACCACCATGTCGACGTCCATGGGTCCGATGAGCGAGCCCGCTTGGAGCAACAGACAATGCCAAGAGTATAAGATAGAAAGCAGCAGAATGAAGCATGATACCTTGAACAAGTATGCAAGATTTAGGGAAGATTTTATAGCATTCCACTTGTTGCACTCATAATAGATGGCTTCATGCAGGAATTCTGATCAGGGGACTAGTGTAGTGCAAACCTCAAAGAATTTTAGTCCGAGAAAATTTGATTGATGACCCCTAGAAACAAATCCCAGATGTGACATTCATTTGATAGAGCCTATAGAAAAACAAACTAGGCCTCCCACTGTCTTTGCCTTGCATTATCCTGGAGATTCACTTCATTGTATGGGCTTCAGTAGCTCATGATAAGGAGTAAACATCAGCAAAATAAATTGTAAGTCTATATTTATCTAGTAGTCGAGATAAATTCCATAAAAGGCTAGAAAACGTCTGGCAAGGGACTACTCAGACTCTCCCATTATAGGGAAGTCAGGGAGACACTCCAATTTGAAACTCAGGCCCAGCATTTCAGCACGGAGCATTCTAAGGAGGGCCAGAGGCAGTGTTTATCCTCAGGGTGATAGCAAGGGCAAAAGTGGGTTAAGAATCTACCCTTGACTCTACCTTCCAGCAATTCGCTCTACCTGCACCTGAAGATATGAAGATTGCCCGCAATATTCTTGCTGACCTGCCCAAGTAACTTTTGAACTTGTTCGTCCATTCAGCGCATGAAATGAGGATGATGGAACCAGGGCGATGCCATGGCACAAATAAATCGTTTATTGCGCGTTCTGAAATTAAGCTCAAAAATAGACTCCTGTAGTTTAAATATGATGTCAGCACGCTACATCAAATAGGCGTTGGGTGGGCTTTCTTATGATGGTAGTCACGTTGAATGCCATTGCCCATATTAACCCTACTTACTCAGAAAAGCAATTTCGTACTTTCCTTAGTCACCTCAACTGTCAAGCAATGGAAACAAGCAAACAGTCTCTGCCACCATATTATATTCTAGTGTCTCATTCCTCGGTTGATGATGCAGCTCCGGGTGCTCCATCGAGCAATTTCAGCCATCCTGTCATTCAATATCAATATCGGGATGATTCAACAATTCCGCTTCTACCCCAACATCCAGATGAGCATGTCCTTGTATTGGACTATGACCCCTCCCCAAGGTTTTCGACCGTCAGAAATATTTCCGGTACAGTAGTTGTTACGGATCTGAAAGTAGATGAAGCTCCAGGCGCTGCTGCTGCGGACGGCAAAAACAGCCACATGTTTGTAATAGAAACAACTAGTGATAACCAGTATGTTGCCAACTGTTCCCTCGTGACTAAGTCTCCTGAATCTATGATTCTTGCGGAGTGCTCAGAGTTCCTCTGTAACGACAAGATCTCCCCAAAGTATCTTAGCACAATTTAAACATAGGTAAGAGACGAAATCCTCATTCTCATTTATATTATAATATATTTCTTTCGTAGAAATCATATTCTTCGGCGTGTATTGGCTTATCCAGAAAGCTCACATGAATCAGAAGTTGATGAGCCCGCCTCTGAGCCCGCTTCTGAGCCTACCACTGCGCCACCGGATGACATCCAACTACCTGATCCCTCACACTCATAAGAATTGAACAAATGCTGACATCGGATTACCGCCGAACCTTCCTTCCTCCTCGTTTTGTTGGCCCAACCTTGCCTTGATCCTGACCGTCGGACACGGGGCGAATTGGAGTACTTGGATGAGCGAGTGTCAACTTTATAGAAAGGCTACCGCATCCAGACTTACGGTTCATCCATCTGATTTGCTGCTTCCTGTAACGCCTTAACATCCACAAACGAGTTGACTGCAAAGAGCGCAAGGCCGCCAATTGCGAACAAGACCATTGGATTCGTCAGTAGACTATACAGATTGAAGGATTGCCGGGCTGTATAGAAGTCAAATTTCTCCTTGGGTACTAATTTCACGGGGTACGGGAGGGAGACGGTAGAAGGGGGATTAAAAGGTGTTCCAAGTGAGTAAGGGTAGACCTGGACAATTTTGTCGGCGATGTCGACTCGCATCTGTTGGAAGTACTTTCGAATGAAACATGGATGACAATGCAGGGACGTTACATACAGAATCGAATGAATAGTCATGAGATATCACAGAGAGCAAGTGCGGACCTGTTGGCACATCCGGTCTATTAAGGACATCAGGAATCAATGTCGACTCAGCGTCTCGAAGGGTAGAATGTAGGAGTTTCAACGCACATGGTAAAACTACCGTTAGCCACAATTCCACCGGCCAGTCGCCCACTATCAAGCATGACTTTTGCACGTCCGAGAGAGGCACCATCTGTCAAGTTGTATATGTCAGTATACCAGAAATTAACTGCAGTAAACATGCAAACCTGGACACACGTCATTCCATACCACTTGACCGGTTAGGTCAAGTGCAATCACACCGAAGAGCCTGCTCCTTTTGAGTCTATTAGATGCGCAGAAAAAAAAGTTCGACTTGCCACGTGGAAAGTAAAAGTCCTAGTCTCGTCATGGTCAGAACCTAAGTGTGATCACATGTGCTCAAGAAGTCTTGATAGCGTCCATCACTTGTTACTTATCACATTCTCCTTCTTCGTAAAATGCATCAAAAGCAGCGAAGGTATATCGCAAATTGATGCACTTGTACTGCCAATTCTTCGGTTTTCATCCTTATCAGGTTCTTGGTCAGTTCACATAGCCTTTCAGTAACCTGCCTCATGCAAGCTTCAGCAATGGATGCCGAGACCTGTAGAATAGCCGATTCACACAAAATCGACATTGTTAAACAACTACGCACTGTGCTCCAAGGTGAAGTCAAACCAAGTGTGTAACAAATGGCTTGCTGTAGGGTACGTGCGACTGACTGTGTATCTAGTGATCACCCAATGCAGCTCTATCTCCATGGGAAATCTCAACAATCCGCAACAGACCTCGCTAAAAGAAGGAAATGTAATCACAAGGAAGCAATTCCTGGAGATGACTGCTTGTTGAGCGTTGTTGGTGCGATATTTCTCCTCAATGCGTTGACGAATTATTCCTCTCATGTTTTGTAGGTGATACAAATAAGCATCGCTATGTCATTACGACACAATCACACTCGCTTCGCGCTCAGCTTCGCACAATATTGTTAACCCAATAGTCCATAGCAAACAATTGGTTGTTGTCCTTGAACCCCCAAGTGACATCACATTAGAGGCGAAAGCAAGGGTAAGAGTAATATAGTAACTCGTTCAACATTCTTTTGATCTCCTGCAGGTAGAAAAGCTGCATCCAGCAGTTTTGATTCAGCTTCAAGATCATCATCTGTGGCTGTTCCTCCAAAGAAGAAAAAGGGGACTAACCCTCTCAGCGTCAAGAAGAAAATGCTATTTGTTCCTAATACAAAAGACAAAAGCACCATAAAAACAGATCTGAAGAGAAAACAAGAGGAGACAGATGTTGAAGCTGCTAAGAAAAAGAAAAGAAAGCAGAAGCACACTAAGCCTAGCACTGCGTCTGAGACTAGCTTTATTCAACCCACTTGATATTAACATATGCTGCCATTCGCTATTCAAAATGACACAACAAAAGTGAATTGGTATGATATACAGATAGGATGCAAACAAACAATTAGGATGACATTGGTAAAACAACACCTATCCTCATAGCAAGCATGCAAAAGAATCAGTTACCGCCACGGAGACGGAGGACTGGAAATCTCATCAGTACAACAGCAATTGCAGGTTAGCAAACCTTACCAAGATGAAGAGTACTCTCCTTCTGAATGTTGTAGTCAGAAAGAGTGCGACCATCTTCCAGCTGCTTGCCGGCAAAAATTAAACGCTGCTGGTCAGGGGGAATACTGAAGGAAATCAGACGACGGGTTATAGGCCTTTGGCGGTAGGTGAGACTCACCCTTCTTTGTCCTGGATCTTGGCCTTAACATTATCAATGGTGTCGGAAGACTCAACCTCCAAGGTGATGGTCTTGCCGGTGAGGGTCTTGACGAAAATTTGCATTCCACCACGCAGACGAAGAACAAGATGAAGCGTTGATTCCTTTTGAATGTTGTAGTCGGAAAGAGTGCGACCATCCTCCAGCTGCTTGCCAGCAAAAATCAAGCGCTGTTGATCAGGTGGGATACTGAAGGAAGTCAGAGAATGTGTTACCATACAGATAGTTATACTTGCCCCTCCTTGTCTTGTATTTTGGCCTTGACATTGTCGATAGTGTCGGAAGACTCAACCTCCAGAGTGATGGTCTTGCCGGTGAGGGTCTTGACGAAAATTTGCATTCCACCACGCAGACGAAGAACAAGATGAAGCGTTGATTCCTTCTGAATGTTGTAGTCGGAAAGAGTGCGACCATCCTCCAGCTGCTTGCCAGCAAAAATCAAGCGCTGTTGATCAGGTGGGATACTGAAGGAAATCAGACCATATGTTGTCATGCAGATAGTTGATACTTACCCCTCTTTGTCCTGGATTTTGGCTTTGACATTATCAATGGTGTCGGAGGACTCAACCTCCAAGGTAATGGTCTTGCCAGTGAGGGTCTTAACAAAAATTTGCATGCTGTTTTGGTCGATGTTGTGTTGGTCGATGCTGTGGTGGATGATAAGGAAAGAAGAATGATGGGTAAGTATTATATACGAAAGCGGAGTTTGAAAGTAACAGCCTGAGTCACCATTGTCCGATCTCGGTCAATATGCCGAATTTGCTAGAATATATATTTATCTGACACGTCAACAAAGCGCTCTTCTGTTTCTGTTATTGGCTCAGATATACTCTGCAGTCCACGGCGAGTGACACAACATGACTATCCACAAGGACGGTTCAAGATGTATTTTTCGAA
>Ga0153955_100751_pt1 | contig 11252 bp, 15 predicted proteins | sample TSFL039MetaG_FD_104744 | JGI IMG/M metagenome (GOLD analysis project Ga0153955, IMG submission 104744) | Attine ant fungus gardens microbial communities from Florida, USA - TSFL039 MetaG | ecosystem: Host-associated > Fungi > Mycelium > Unclassified | place: USA: Florida, Wekiwa Springs...
ATAATGCAGCTTTCTATCTTGCAGACGGGCATAAGGTTAGGGTCCGAGGACTGGAGTTCGATCAGACGATATTAAGCGATGGATGCAGTGGTCCAAATTAGCACCGGACCGGAATGCCGTTGGTACTTTGGTGTATACGTGACCAATCATTGACGGTTTGCGATTCGGCGCTCGACTCGACTCCATATACATACTTGCAACTCATTTCTCGGTGGCTTACATCTTGACATGTTCGATGAATGTCAGTTTCTTCCAAGTGTTCCATGACACCCCAAACTAGATTACTTGTGTGCAGACGTTGAACACGCCGCAACAACTGGGATCTCGCCTCCCAATGCTCTTCCCTTACCAAACATTCAATATGAAGGATTTGAGTCGTCTCCTTATGGAATTAACGATTCCCGTGCAGATCTTGATGAACTTGCACAGGTATAGTCAATGGTTTCTCCAAAAAAAAGTCCTCCCAACAGAACATTCTCTCTCTCTCTCGAACAGATTAATGTAACAGGGGCCAATGAACCTACTGCAGCTATTTTCGAGCTCGGACGAGTGCAATTCGCATTTCCTGCCCCTCTGGTTTCATTTGCAGTCAGCTCAGACCTTTTGGTAATGGGGTTCTCAAATAATCTCCTCGTTCTCATTGAACTCTCGCATGCCGATCAAGTCATCAAAATTCCAATACCTCGCAAGGCCATCGAAATGACATTGTCCAAAGTTTTCATGGATCCTTCTGGTCGTCACATCATCGTAACGTCTGTTCAAGGCGAGAACTGGTATTTATATCGATATTGGAAGAAACCTCGTGTCTTGAAGGGATTCAAGATGGCCATTGAAAGTATTGCGTGGAACAAGGCTGCTCTGTTGTCAGCGACACATTCCACGTCAACAAGAGAGATCTTGATTGGTGCGAGAAACGGAACCATATATGAAGCCGTTTTAGATGCAGAGGAGGATTTCTTCAAGTCCCAGGAGCGGTATTTGCAGTCTGTGTTTACTCTCTCCGAAAGACATCCAGTCACTGGTATCAAATTCAATTACTTCACTGTGTCAGACGTTAAGAAAGCATTGATTGTTGTTACAACCACAACGAGGATCTACCAGTTCGTAGGTCTTGTAGAGAGGAAGTCTGATGAGGTTGGAAAAGTGTTTTCACAATTGTTCGCTGGGTATCGTGATACTGTTCCAAGTGCGTTACGACAACTTTGAATTTATTGAAGTTTTATTCGCATTCGATTCAGAAATTCTCGAGCTTCCTGGGGACATTCAGAATTCTGACCTGCAATACTTCATTCCGAATCCGGATCAGGTACATTCCGTACCAAAACGCATGGCGTGGATGAATGCGGCCGGAGTTTACCATGGCTCTCTCAAAGTCGCCGAGGTTGACTCGGAGGATCACATTGATAATGCACAACTACTACCATACCCAAGTCTATCCGGTCTCAGCTCTGAAGACTTTCCTCTATCGCTGTCTCTGACAGAATTTCACTTCTTGCTGTTGTTCAAGGACAGAATTATCGGCATATGTAACCTGAATGACCACATAGCATATGAGGAGCAGCTACCTCTAGTATGTCTTGGTATGCCTATCTACCACGAACAAGCTGATGATCTTTATATATATATAGAAACCCGATGAAACCATTCTCGGGATGTCCGCGGACCCCGTACGTCAGACGTATTGGGTTTTCACTAATCAGTCTCTTTTCGAAATTGTCATCGGCAATGAAGCTCGCGATATCTGGAAGATCTATCTTGAGCAAGGTCAATTTGATACCGCACTCGGGTTTTCCAAGGTTGTATCACCGCTTTCGGTTATCCTTCATTCATGTGCATGTGCTCATTATGCTTGCTTACAGGCGGCGTATCAGCGTGATCGAGTCTTGGCTGCTCAAGCTGATTCGTACTTCAAGGAAGCAAGATACTTTCAAGCTGCTGGATGCTACTCGCAATGCTCAACGACGTTTGAGGAGGTCGTGCTCAAGTTTTTGGATATCGGGGAACGTGATGCCCTAAGATCATATCTAATCTCACGGCTGGAGCGAACGAAGAAGACTGTACGTCTTACAAATTTCTTTTTTCGGCTTTGACTTGAGGATATTGTTGCAGGACTTGACCCAGCGAATGATGCTGGCTACTTGGCTTGTAGAGTTTTACCTGTCCAAATGCAATGAGCTGGATGACATTGTTGCAGCTGGATCTGTTTCACAGGATGTAGATAGTTTGCAGACGGAGAAAGTTATTCTGGAAGATGACTTGCGTCAGTTTTTGAAAACGTACAAGGTGATAGAGTATTCCAAATCCTCATGTTTGAGGGTACTGATTTTTTTAAGAACAACCTCGACAGAGAAACCGTCTATGAACTTATACAGGGTCATGGTCGAACAGACATGTACCTCTTCTTTGCTTCTACAATAGGCGATTATGCCCGTGTAGTTGAATATTGGGTCCTTGAAGAACAGTGGTCTAAAGCTATCGAGGTGATAAGCGGACAACACGATCTTGAACTCTACTATCGATTTGCGTCTGTCCTCATGCGAAATTCACCAAAAGACTCGGTTGATTCTTGGGTTCGTCAGCCTTCTCTTGACCCTAAACGGCTCGTTCCGGCACTTCTTCAGCTACAACATACACCTCGAGATCTGCTCTCGCCGAATCAAGCCATCCGATATCTCAATTATGTTATTTTCGAACAACATAATACCTCGTCTACGATACATAACTTACTTATCACTTTCTACGTCTCTCCTTCCTCTCCTTCCTTTTCATCGTATACCTATGATGGTAATGCGGCATTGAGTTGTCCTACCTCATCAACACAGATACCCCAATCTCAGACTCAAACTCGAACCAATCAAGACAATGATGGACCACTTATCCGTTTTCTGACCAATGCACCTAGTGATCCCATCACAGGCAAACCATATTATGATTTGGATTACGCACTGAGGATATGTAAGCTTGGAGGAAGGATTCAGCCTTGTGTGCATATTTATGCAAAGATGGGGTTGTATGAGAATAGTGTAGATTTAGCGCTGGAAAAGGGGGATTTGGAGTTGGCGAAGATGAATGCAGACAGAGTGCCAGAGGAAGAGGATCAGGTGTTGAGGAAGAAATTGTGGTTGAAGATTGCCAAGTACGTTGTGCAGGATAAGAAGGACATTAAAGCGTGTGTGATTGATATTTCATGGTTTGGAACAAGGAACTGATTGTTAGATACTAGGGCGATGCAGTTTCTGGAGAATACAGATTTGCTAAAGATTGAGGATATACTACCGTTCTTCCCCGACTTTGTGGTTATTGACGACTTCAAAGAGGAGATTGCTCATGCACTGGAGGAGTATTCATCGCACATTGAGGAATTGAAGAACGAGATGGATGAGGCGACCAAGACGGCGGAAAGCATCAAAGAGGACATTGGGGCTCTGAAGAACAGGTTCATCATGATTGATTCAAAGGCGCTGTGTTCCAAATGCGAACAAATGGTGCTTTCCCGTCAGTTTTATGTGTTTCCATGTCATCACAGCTTCCATGCAGACTGTTTGATTGAGATGGTATGTTTAGGTCCGATTTTGGAAGAGGAAGCAGACTTGTGACTGATCGTGTCTCAGGTCAAGGAATATTCAGCGCCTCACACACTACGGAGAATTATTGCCTTGCAGGGGGAACTGACAAAGGAAGCCCCTAGTGTCGCCAAGAATCTTACTAGTGGTGTTGACAAGCTAGTGAGCTCCACTGGAAGAGGACCTGCCCGGCAATTGACGCCGCAACGGACACTATTGTCCGCCAACTTTGGAAATACTCTCAAGGGTAGTGCACAAGCTGCGAATCTGCTCGGGCGGAGTGTCATGACAGCAGGGGATCGATTACGGGATATGATTATACCTGATGCGCTAGTAGCTATTGTTTCGAATCCGACGTGGATACCAGGGATGGGGGGTGGAGGGAAGAAGGGCAGGGTGGACAGGGATCTGGGACAAGAGGGGGAGAAGCTGCGCATGGAGCTCGAGGATGTTCTTGCAAGCAGCTGTCCGCTGTGCGAGGGCGTTGTTGCGGGGCTGGACAGACCATTTGTGAAAGACGGGGAGGTGGAAGGCTCATGGGCATTGTAGTGGCAAAGATAAAATTATAGCTAGGGTCTAGTGGTTAATTTTTTTGGATCTGCCAGCCTTGCGGCGGAGTCTAGCAGCCTTTCTGGCGCCCATCTGCATAGGAGGGTTAGGAGAGAAGGAATGGCGGAGCGGAAACCTGCCTTGGCCTTGGCTTCTTCCAGCCTGCGCTTTTCCTCAGCCGCCTTGCTGCGTCTCAGCGCTGCCTCCCGTCGCCTGCGACAACAGTGAGATTTTGTTCAGCGGTGCCCAGACACGACACCTGCCTGTCGAGCTCGGCCCGTTTCTCGTCCCGGAGCTCCTGCTCAAGCTTTTTCGTCGCCTGAGCCTGCTGAGTTTTTTCCATGCGAACACGCCAATGACGGGAGGACATGGCAGGAAGCAGAGGTAATCCGCAGTTAGCCGAGCTCGGCCTCCTGCCTTGTGCCTCCATGCTCTGGCCAACTCCCCATGCAACCCACAGCCGTTCCCTCGACGACCCCTCCTCCAGTGCCCTCGATCTCGACGACGCCCTCCACGTCAGCCACGACAACAGCGACAACGACGACGACGTTGCCCCCATGTCCTATCTCGGCCCAAAAATGCGCTTCCACTCCCGCGCACCCTGGGAGCTCGACGAGGACGCCGACGACGATGTAGATGAGACTACATCCGTCGCTCACAGCGTCCACAGCAGCTTTATGGGCATCTTCACCTCGGCTCGTAGCAAGTCTCACAAGGCAAATTCATCCGCCAGTCTAAGACCCTCAACCAGTCGCCCCAGCGTCGAGTCCAATCGCTCTCTTCTCAATTCCAAGCGCTCCTTCGATAGCACACATCCTCGCGGCGCTCTCTAGTACGTGTCCCTTCCTTCCTCTTAATTTCTCTAATTTCCGCTTTTATCAAGTGCGCTGGCTCAAGAATCTCTCTCCACCTCCTCCTTGGGCCGCCCTCATCACGCTGGACGCTCAGAGGGCTTTCGTGGCAAACTTTCACTAGGCAGTTCTCGCTCAGATTCTTCTACGCTCGATGTCCCCAACGATCCTGCCGCTCGTCTTCCCCTTCCTCCCATTGCCTCACACTCTCCACGCGTAAGCTGCGATACAGCAAACTCTTCGTCCTTGGACGTATCCAACCTTTTTGTCGATCGACGCAATGACAAAGACTTTCACCCCTACGCCAGCCCTGAGCTTGTCCCCTATTCCTTGGAGCCGCCATCGCCACCGCCACCGCCCAAGGTCCTCCGAAAAGACTCTAGTTCTACCATCGTCGAGGTGTCCCCTTTTTCTCCTAAAATTCTGGAGAACTCAAAGCGACGCGTATCTCAAGTCCAGGGCAAGGATATCTCCAGCCCTGTCACCGATAGTCCGATCCACTCCCAGCCTGATGAACCCCTCTCCCATGCAATCCCCGGCTGGACAGAGCGGAGCGTGAATCCTGGCTTTTCCCTCATATCCTTGGAGGAGGCTCGTGCTCAGCGTCGTGGAACCACTCTTCTTTCTCTGAACACGAGGACTTGTGAGGCTTTGTCTAGTGGAAATTCCTCTACAACGACTACAGCCGAAACCTCTCGCTCGCTCCCCAGCGATGCAAGTCACTCAGATTCTGTCGCTGCACGAGCCCGAGGACGATCTATCAGCGCTGGTGCCAAAGCTAGAAATGTGTTGTCCTCTCTAGTAAAGCAACCTGAAAGAAGGGGATCGGAGAGTGGTTTTGAACCATCAGCTGCCAAGGATGCTTCTACAACAGCCGTTAAAAGTTTGAAGCACAAAAAAAGCGGATTTATGAGGCTGTTCAGCAATACCAAGGCTTACGAAAAGGAACCAACCCCTCCACCGCCTTCTATCCCCTCGTTGCCGCAGTCTGAGGCGTCCGCTCTCACCTCAAAGTACAATCCTAAACCTCCTTCCCATCGTATCCCCGTACCAAGCTTATCACCTTCACTGCTCGAGGCTGCCCGACTTGAAGGCGCTTATCAATCGGGAGCCTTTGATGTCATTGACATCTCGTGGCCATCAACAACTAGCCCCAAACGTTCTCTACCACACAATCTATCCGTTAGTACCGGATCATCCCCACTTCAACTATCTCCTCAAGTTACAAAAGATGAATCTTCACAGCAACCTGTGCCACCTGATGTCAAAGATTGCCCTTCACTCAAGTTACGTCCTATCTCGACGCTTTTCAGTGCCCATTTTGGTGATCATATCGACGTTACAAAACTCAACTTTGACGAGGAGAGTATAGGACCAAAAGAGACCAGAGATGAACCTGTAGTGAGAAGACGAGAGAACGAAAGATTTCGACTGGATTCACTTCCTTCCATATCCGGTTCATCTGGTCCTTCAACATCGGCTGCTTCCTCCCAGTACAACCTCAGTCCCCTTGCACCTTCTTTTACTAGTACAATCCCGACGACCCCTATCACTGGTGGAATTGTGTCGCCTACGAGTGGTAGTAGCACGGCAGGGCCAATCTGGAACCATGATCATGAATATGTTCTTGTGGATGACAGGTTGAATATGGACATACAATCCATACCACTTTCGTTGTCGTCAAATGCCAGTTCCTCGTCACTTGCTATGAGGGAAAGGGACACGCAAGCGACTACAACAATCAAGGTCTTACAGGAGCATCTTGATAATACCAACAAGATGTGGCAGAAAAGAGTGCGTGAGTTGGAGAATGAGATCAAATCATTGAAGAATGAATTAGCTGGGGTGAAGTTGCAGAAGCATAGCGGAGGTTGTGAGAAGTGCGGGAATTGGATACCGCCGGTGCCACCACTACCCCCCAAGCAACAACAACTGTTAAAAAATGAAGGTGGAGTTGGCAGGGTCATGAATAGACCTCGAGTCAAGACTGGTAGTTCTGGGAGGTTTGTTAATGGCCAAATGTAAACCCCTCTGTCTGTAGTGGGAGGCGAGGAACATAGGGAAAGGATTCTCTCTCTCTCAACGAACGACATCACTGATATCCCAACTCAAATATACCTCTTCGGGCTACACATTGTCACTATTCGGTTTGTACAACGCATAAACACCTTCGACTTCGATTTCACTTTTTTTAAAAAAAGTTTCGGCTTTAACTCATTTCGTCGTTAATGCTATCCCTCGGCGTTTACCACTGCTCGTAGTGCACTCTCCCCTTTTGCAACCCCATCATCATTCCCATACATACGCTTGGGTTTGACTTTAGATTTTCTTATTTTATCCTCCGAACGCTCTTTTTATATAATATTCCTTCTCTTTCTTCATAATGGCAACCCCCCCCCCCCTCCCCCCCACCTTCTATCCCAGGTTTTGTTTAAATAATTCAGTCCCGGTGCAAGTGGTTGACGGCCCCTAGTATAAGCTGTTGTTTTGAGGTTTACTAACCAGGGTCTCCTTTTTTTCCTTCTTCTATCATTAATCAAACAAGTACTACCTTCTTGATTTATCATTATTTCTATCTTGGAGTTGTATTACTCTTTACATGACAACGACTACTTTCTATTTTGGGTGAAGCAAAAGTTGGATGTTTTTTAAAAGTCTTTTCCAATTATTTACAGTGTATTATTTTGTTCGCACAGTACATTGAGATCTCCCTCATATTACACATCAAACAACATGAAAATCATGCATCGCAGTAAATTATCACAACGAACATAGTCTTGAAAAATAAGAAAAATAAAAACAAAGTGCAGCAAATGACGATAAAAAGGACGGGAACCTGTCTTCCTTTGACGACAGAATGCACTGCATTCATCAGATTGTGGAGGAACCAGTTACCCCCTCCCACCCAAGAAAAGACAATTTGAGCAATGCTATTATTTACTCTTCATCTACGCCGATGAGCCAACCGATACCTTTCGAAAACACTTTTGATGCCTGTGATGAAACGTCATCTAGTGTATGACCACCGTCTGAAACACGGCAAGAACCACTGCCTTCAACGGTCAACACACCCTGGTCATTTCCATGGTGAGAAGCATGCGAAGATGTTGTCGTGCTGCGTTGACCAACCGAAAAAGGAAAATTCGCAGCAACGCTCCGGAAAGTTCGACTCGCCAAGGCAGCAGCATCTGGCGTTGACAGAAGTGGTGGAGAGGGCATGTGGAATCGTTGAAGTTTAGTACGGAGGGAGGAAGTTGCCATGTTGAATGTGGCGGCGTGGTTCCAGGATTGACCATCACCGCGAGTGAGACCATGGCTGCGTTGACGATGTCGTACGGAGTCTGCAAGTGATTTTCCACTGGTGTGTAGTTGTTTCTTTTGCATGAGATCCTTTTCGCGATTGGCAACGTCTTCCCTCTCAAGACGTTTCCAGGCTGTAAGAATGTCATGAAGCTTTTCAGGGGGGCAGAATTCGAGGGTGCGTCCGAGAAGCCCTAACTTTTTCTCGAGGTCGCCAAATTCTGGTTGTCGACCAAGTTGGAAACATGCAATCCAGCACACTTCGGTAGCTTCCTGAAACTGGTTGTCATTACCATCCAATGGGTTTAGAGAACCTCGGAGTTCCATAACAATGTCTACCATCCGCATTGCATTCTCATACGCTCGGATGAAGTCTTCTGCTTGCAAGGCAGCATCAGCAAGCATGGCGAGTGTTTTCACTTCTGCTGTCGCATCTCCGCGAAACCCGAGTTTGTTGCAGAGATCAAGAACGACTTGGGTGTGTTTATACGCATCATCATTACTAGAGAGAACACGAGATACGAGAGAGAGCCTGTCTTTTGTCAGACGAATCTCTATCGGCGAAATGGGGATCCCAGGACGAGAGTAGACATTAAAAGAAGAAATTCGAGATGTTGCTTCGATAAACTCTTTCTCCCGAACAAGTCGGTCAGATGTTGGAGGTACATCAAGACTGATGATCAAGTTTAGGTCCACAGCCTAAAATTTAACGGCTGCGGGACTCACCAGTCGTAGGCAAGCTTCATGTCACCTATTTTGTAATTTCCGGAGCTAGCATTGTCATAAAGCTCATGCGAAGCAGCAATCACAATCTCTTCCACGACCTGAGAGCTCAAAGGCAGTTTGCTCCGCGCTGAGTAGAGTATACTACGGGCAACGTCAAATTCTGACAAAGGATAAGAGAACTCGTTTGATATGAATGAGCATGACTCACTGCCAGTACTCAATAGACCTCCCAAGAATATACGGAAGATCTCGTCTTCATTTAAATACCCAAACGCGTTCTTGACTCCGGTCTCACTCTTCCCTGTCAATTTGAGCATGTCCTCCAATAACCACTCCCAGTCTGCTACTGAACTGAGTTGATCCTGTGCACCACCAGCCCGCCTAGCCATTCGGTTCGCCCACGCTCTTTGTTCCTTTGCATCATTATAACTCTGCAAAAACCATCTCAAAGGGGCAGGAACACTCCAACGAGAGAAAATCTCTCCAGCTTCGAGGTGCACATCAAGTATATCAAGGGCTTTGGACAATGAAGCAATATGCAAAGGCTTGAAGAAACATATGAGCTCAGCAGGTGAAACATGAGGACGAGTTGTTGAGGGAGTGACAAAAGTGCCGAGCGACGCGATTGTTGTATCAACCACATCTTCTTCATTGTCCTCGTTGCGAGGATAGTCCCAAGCCGGTAAGCACTCAAATATGCGGCTCATCGTGGACCACTCATCTAAGCTTCCACTACCATACAGGCACGATAATGCCAAACATACCAGATCCTCTTCTCTCTTTACGATGCGCTGAGCAACAGGTAGAGTTGGCTTTGAGGCATCAAATACAGATGCAACCAATTCAAGACGCGAGGAAAGGATGAAGTCATAAAGGAGTCGGTCAGGAAGGTCGGGATCTGGTAGTCCTGCACGCTCTAGACGAGCTTCGAGTACATAGAGGTAGGGCAATACAAGCCGGGAAATATCATTAGCTAAGGAATCAGGTGCTGAACGCGACAGATACGCGCGCACGACTGCGGGAGGGTCCAGCGTATACCAACGTGTAAGTGTCCAATCCTCCGTGGTGTCATCTGGGTGCGATGTATCATACACAAGTCGAGAAAGTAGGCTGAGCTCTTCTCCGAGCTCGTCCAAACTTGGAATCCCTTGAGATGCACCACATTGGATCAAATCCAGTGCATTGTCTACCAAACCCGTAGATGCAATTATTTTGTTTGCACGATTTTTGTACCATATCGCAAGAGCGTCTGCATCCAAGGGCTGTTGCTGTTCTGCCGAAGAGGGTAGAGTATCTGTTGATGGGAAAGATAACTTAACTCTGTCGTCTCTCGAAGCTCGTCGAAATGTTTCGGATTCCGAAAAATCGACCTCAGTTCTCCAAGGGTTGAAAGAGGGCCCCAGTTCTTTGTAGGAGGGAAAATCGAATTTGAGAGCAATTTGTTGGTATTCGGATGGATGAACGTGCTCCGGTATGCTATCCAATACCGTTAAACGAAATGGCCATAGATAGGAGCCATGTCTATCCAGCAGGACTCTTAAAGAACTGAACCACTCTTCGGATGCGAGTTGACACGCTAACCACAACAAATCATTTACCAGGAAAGTCCGCAGAGAGAATGGAAGTTGCAGAGGCCTTGTAGGCGCAGGTGCCAAGATTGGCTTGTTAGTAGGCTCTTCAGCCCAAGGATCATCCCAGTTGTCCTCAATCTCGACCTCGACTTCACTTTCTTCCCCGGCTCCAGTATCCTCAACATCCTCTTCGACTAACGGTGCCTCTTTCTGCATTTCCGAAAACGTGCTGAGGCGATCCAGCCTTTGAAGGAGGATTGAACGGAGATAACAAAGTTGTGCGTCGGCTGTGGTGGCACAGAAGTGGCCGACTAAAGCGTCATAACTTTCTTCTGAAATGATCTCATGGCCGGCTACCACATCTTTGCTCCTTTCCACAGCAGCAGCGGTTCTCGACAAGCCTGCCTCCAGAAGAGCTCTCTGGAGAATAACACTGTCAAGGATGCGGTCAACACAAGCTGCAGCTATCCAGAGGTCGTCGCGAGCTTGCTTCAGGTCTTCGATATGGTCTATGGTGAGGTCCGCATCAGACATTGACATCCATTGCTCGTATATATTCTGTGATATTGAAGCCATGATGAGGGTGAGAATAAGAATGAACCTAAGGTCTGGGTCCTGATGACCAGACACGAGACACGTAGTGTGACGACTGTAATTTGATCCGTAACACGTATCGACCCCGGATCAGATTG
>Ga0153955_100752_pt1 | contig 11244 bp, 13 predicted proteins | sample TSFL039MetaG_FD_104744 | JGI IMG/M metagenome (GOLD analysis project Ga0153955, IMG submission 104744) | Attine ant fungus gardens microbial communities from Florida, USA - TSFL039 MetaG | ecosystem: Host-associated > Fungi > Mycelium > Unclassified | place: USA: Florida, Wekiwa Springs...
AGAGAGGTTTGCATAGTGACCTAGGATGAGTAAGAAAGTCCCTAGAGCCAGAGACGAAGGAACTGGCTCAAAAAGATGGTTAACTACAGACTGAATACCTTGAAGCATAGTTACGATGCAGTTGTAGTTATCAGATGTAGCAATGACATAAGATGGAAATAGAATACATGGATTACATGGAATGGACCCAAGTTTCTCAAGTAGCAGCAAGATGTTTGATGGACCCGTTGGACTAGCTCGTCCATAACAGTTCAGAACAAAGGGATCACTTTGTGTTAGACTGTGTAACAAGACACTTTGGGACGCAGGAAGGAAACACCCGCTTACTGGAAATGTCTTAACACTGAGATACTTCAATTGATAACACGTTTCCAACAAGTTTTCCCCCGCATTTTGCTTTGCTCAACTGTAATTCAACATAGCACGCACTCTCATCAGACTCACAGATACATTTATTCTCTTACTCCAAGTTAGGTATGCATCCTGTGTTTCTGTAAGACAGATCCTCCTAAGAAACCACAACCTACATTCATAGTCTATATCCCTTTCCACCTGGTGGCTTCGCGCCATGCCCTATGCTCACTTGTTTCTGTACAACCAGCTGGGGCAAGACGTTTTCGTATGAATGAACTGCCCACTAAATTGTGTGAGCTCGCTATGACTGAATCGATCGGGATCAGGTCGTCGGACTGACCTCGCAGACTATCGGCCTTGTATCCCTGGGGTCAATGATTTCTTCGATTCCAAAGCTATGTGCGGTCTTGATCGGATTCCTGACTTGTTCAAATTTGGCGAGCAAGTCGTTCATAAGCTTTTCACGTTCTTCTCCAGTCTGTGCAGCATCCAGTTGTCGCTTGTACGCTGCTTCTATCCCACCTTCCAAGGGTAGACTACCCCAGTCTCCTGAAGGCCTATATATGATTAGGAAACAGACATAAATCAACTGAGCGACTAGAAGAAACATGCCAGGCCACACGTTGACCCCATCCATCATCAGGTTCTGCGAAAGCCCCACCGGCGACACCGAATGCTCGACGTATGATGACGGTGAATATCGGGACTGAGGTCCGGTATAGAGCTGTGAGAGCTGCTCCTCCATGTCGGATTGTTGCCATTTTCTCGGCAGCAGAGCCTGATCTTGCTTGTCATATACAGATGCACAATGCAGGAATGGAAACGAACCGACTGCAAATCCCGGCTGATCCACGAGATTCAATATGGGGAGACTGAGAAGGGATGTTTGCGATCGACAAGTATTCTGGAATAGAGGCAGTCCTTACTTGAATTGATCACAGAGATTGGCGAAGCGAGTGGTCTTCTGGCTACCGAAAGCATCAATCGCGCCTATACTATTCGATAAGTCGGGCAACATGTATTCTCAAGTAACCATACCTCCATTGAACTTGCAGTCGCTTGTGAGCACACCAACAGCCCTGCCGTCCAGTCTTGCAAACCCTGTCACGATGCTTCTTCCCCAGGTTGCACCAAGCTCAAAGAAACTCGTCTTCCCGGTGCCTCCCTCCCTGTCGACAACTAGCCCAACCAATGTTCGGATATCGTATTGCCGGGATCTTCTTCTGGGAATGATCCTGAGTAGCTCTTCTTCCTTCCTATCTCTGCTGTCACTTGTCCTCGAGGCAGGGGGTAGCGCAAAAATCGAGTTGGGTAAATACGACAAAAAATTCCTGATTTGCTCCAACGCTTCTTCCTCCGTTTCAGCCACATTATCGACAGTGCCATTCGCACCATGAATTTCCCAGCCTCCTAAAGCCTCCTTTGAGAGGTCTTCAAAGGTGGCCTGCCGAACCACAGGCGGTCCAGCAGCAAACAGTTGACTGAGTCCTTTGACCATGACGCTAAAATGTCCCAGAACGGCTTTGGCCGCAGCGAGACCGACTACGGGACCCAGAAGGGCCGAAGTGACTGGCACTATGGCCACTGCATCAACGCTTTGATGCAGGCCTGCAAGAGACGGGATGTATGTTGCTCCCATGCTGAGATCTTGAGGGTTCATATGGTCAATCGGATGGCCAAAGGACACGGGAGGAAAAGACATACATGTCGCTACGCTCCCTCCACCGCTAGACCCATCAAGGAGGCGAATCTACAAGCAGGATTAGGAGGTAATCTCTGGTGGGATGGTACTCACAATCGGCACCCGTGTCAATTGAGCCAGATTCTGAAAGTGACATCAAGATGTCTGTCGGTTGTAAGTCGTGTCGAACAACTATTTACCTCCCCATACGCTGCCTTGCCCTGGATTCCTCCATCGGCATGTCCCCCACGGACACTGAAGTCGTCTGCGGTCACGAAAACCTTGCGAGCACAGACCCTCCCCCATCCCATCACACAATTTCTATCTGACGGTGAGCCCTGATAATTTTTGCACCTGATGAGAACATACGCAGGAATAAAGTCCTTGGGGTTTCCGTGAGTTGCGTATTTCCCACTTATCGAGCCGATTTCCTCGAATGACGATTCGTCTAGGAGCTTTGCAATGCGATCGTGCACCCAGAGTTTGTTATTGGCTTTCTGTCGGATGTATCCCGGATTTTCAGGGTTTGGGGTTCGTATAGAAGCCTGCAGAGCCCGCAGCTGTGCCAGCGGATACTGGGAGGATGCGTTAGTCAAGGCACTCATAGTGGTCAACGACGGACCTGCCAGCTTGCATTATCATCTTCTGTTTTCTGTGGTGGGTTTTTGGATTTCGAGTCCTTGGGAGACATTTCCGTGTTTGCGTTGGACCACTTGGACTTGATCGGGACAAGTGATAACCGGAGCTGTCAAACTAGACCGAATCCACGAACAATAACGAACAATAACATGATGACAGATCCTTATTCACACTTGGCCCTGCATCCTGGTAGTCGAGCTACAGGGAAAACCACCCAGGTATGGTCGTGCCCAAGGTCCTCGTTGCTAATCGTGGTGAAAGTGAGTTTCCGAGTCCGACAGTCTCAGTTGCCTTGGCTTACTGGTATGTTTCTTGCCAACTTGATTCAGTCGCAATTCGAATTCTCCGTTCTGCAAGAGAACTTGGCTGGTGCACAGTGGCCCTCTACACCACAGAGCCCAGCCCCGACATAAGCCACGCAACGTATGCGGACGAAGCAGTCAAATTGGACAATGTCTCCCAATACATGAATGTTTCTGTCATAGTCGATCTAGCTCTCAAGTATGCTTGCCTCTATCAACAAGCATTCGCCCTCGTCTGATCATAATAGAAATCACTGTAAGCATGTGCACCCCGGGTATGGGTTTCTGAGCGAATCCCCAGACCTGGCAAATGACCTCTCCCAGCTCGACCCCCCTATCACTTTTATTGGGCCGACGGTCAGCACCCTTCGCCTTGCAGGCGATAAAATGCTGTCTCGCGACCTCGTCAACTCGCTGGGCATTCCGATAGCCGAAGGGACCCGTGTATTCTCCAGCGAAGATGTGAGGTCCTTTGCCGCACTACCACAAGTCAACTATCCCATCATGATCAAAGCTCTTGATGGTGGTGGAGGGCGAGGCATCCGCCTAGTAGATGACGCATCGAGTGCGGATGAGGCTTTCAAGAGGTGTGGATGCCAAATTCTCTGGCACAATCTTCGTCCTGACTCTCCGCCCCAGATGCATAGGGGAAAGTTCTTCAGGCCAAGTTTTTGCTGAGAAGGCACTGTCGGATCCAGGTTGGAAACACATCGAGATCCAGGTGATCGGCGATGGGACTGGTGCAGTCAACCACCTTTGGGAGCGTGAATGCAGTGTTCAGCGTAGGTATGCACATTATTCAACAACAGAGCTCTGACCTCATTGCTGCACTTTCCAGATTCCAAAAGATGGTCGAGGTCTGTTGTGAACTAGCCAGCCTCTATCAGTGTGCTGAAACAATCCACACAGCTTGCTCCATCGCGGCTTCCACGCTCGGTGATCCATTCACTAGTCGCCGCATCCCTCAAGATAGCAGGGCACTTGAACTACAGGGGACTCGGCACCTTTGAGTTTCTCGTCCACGCATCCACCTTGAAATGGGTGTTTCTGGAGATTAATCCTCGCATACAGGTCGAGCATACGATCACCGGTCTGAACACCACTGATTCCTAGTTTCTATGCTGAAGCTCTCCTTTTCAGAAGAAATCATGGATATCGATCTCGTCCGAACACAGCTCCTCTTATTCCTCCCCTCTTCGTCTACAACTCTATCGTCGCTTTTACTTTCTGGCCCGCCCTCTGTGCCGTCGTCTACTGCCATCCAGCTCCGTCTCACAGCAGAAAATACTCGGAATCGTTTCTCACTCAGCCCGGGAACCATTTCGAGTTCTGACCTCCAGTGGCCAGCGGGCCGTGGAGTCCGCGTGGATACTTGGCTTTCTTCCTCGTCATGTCGACCTATATCGGGCTGGTTCGTTGGGACGGACTTTGACTCTCTCCTAGCCAAGATTATTGTTCGTGACGAGTCTTTTGAGAAAACGACACGCAAGGCACGGAGAGCCCTGGACGAGTTCAGTCTAGGACCAAACAGCAAGATCGAGACGAACGTTGATGCCCTTGCAGGTGTCCTGGAACATCCGGACTGGAAAGACGACACGGTCGACGTTTTTTGGTTGGAAAGGAACCTTGAAGCCATCTTGAGTCTTGGGAAGTCGATCATCGGGGCCCGAAGTCAAGATATTGCTAGGTTGCAAGCTGCACTTGACCTGCAGCAGAGTAGCAATATCGTCGACTCGGGCGGCTCAACCACTGCATTGAGCGGGAATACACTGCTCCAACCGGGATCTCTCTTTCATCTCACCTTCACTCCCACATCGTCAATTTCCCCTTCCACGTCGTCTCAGAAACATTTCCTCACCCTCACATCGATTGCTCATAATGCTTTCCCTGAGAGACTTGACGGTATCTTGGAGAGCACACTTTCACCGACTCCTCTCACATTCTCCCTCTCTCAGTCAACATCGGCGATCTCCAACAGTGGGGGATTCGAACCTGCGGATGCGCGTGACGGTTTGCAAGTTGCTGCACCTCTGAGCGGGAAAATCACAGAAATACACTCTGCCTTGACAGGTACTGAAGTCAGGGGGAGGAAAGTCAAGAAGGGCGATACGCTGATTGTGTTGAGTGTGATGAAGATGGAAAGTGCGGTTTTGGCACCGCATGATGGTGTTATAGAAAGAGTTGGCAAAGGTATGAGGGTTGGTGCTGTTATCAATGAAGGCATGTTGGTCTGTGTTGTCAGGCCTGTGGAGACCAGTAGGTTGTGAGCAGATTATCTTCTACCTGTGATGAACAATATGATGTACATATACAGAACCAAAACAAGACTGGGTGTACATAGTATAGTAGGCCTCATTGAAGCAAGAATACAAAGAGAATTTGGCACCAAATAGACTGCTCCTTCTCAGTCAGTGGGGATGGCCCTTGTTTGGTGAAAGGAGATCCAGTCATCAAACCAACTCGGACCACTCATCAGAGACAAAGCCATGCAAGACAGCCTTCATCTTTCCCCTCAACAAACAATCATACAAAGATAGACATCTCTCAGACAACTTTGTGGTGGGGATCTCATTGAAAGAAGGATCTGGGTGAGGAAGTTGATCTCTTCAGGAGACATAGTGTAGGAGTTGAAGTTTACTAACCAAGAGCTTCCCCCGATACAGTGAGCTCGAAACAGTGGATTTCGCCACGAGAAAGATTCTCTGAAGGCACACGCACTGCCACAAATTCCCACGATCATCAACGTCTAGGCGAGCCACTCTCGCTGCATTTGATCAGTAGATACTGGATGGGAAATACCACCATTGCGTGAAGAAAACAGGAGATGTATTAAGATGGTAGGATTTGACATCTCTCTCCAGTGGCTCAGTCGACGAGGAAGCTCCTTATAGGATTCAAATCTAATACCTTCATCCTATACTTTTTACGGTTTGAAACAACGATCAGAGTTTGCCACAGTCAGGGACGGCCACGGTTAGCTCAGAGTGAGGACATCGATGTGAACAGCAGGCGACGGGTGCGATGCACGACGAGCGGAAATTTATCTATCGCGATTCAAAGTGCCTCCTCTCCCATTTCATCTTGAGCTGGTTCGGTGGAAACGGCTCTTCGATCCGACTTTATTCCCATTCTGTATTCATGCTGATGGTACATGAACCCCATCCAAACATGCCCATGACTTGCATCGGGATTAGCCAAATGGGTTGTGTTCAGAGGTTCACTGCATTTTACTCAAGTATCTTGTTCGTTTCCTGGATAAGAGATGGGGCTAGCTCCAAGGTCCGTACATCGCGATATCTGCGCAGATCCCATCAGCGCTCCTTCCTAGTGGCTCAGTCAAAACACTTGATTGCGTATGCCACTTGCCTCATCGCATTGGCTTGTCTGTGTTTTCAGAGGATGTTTCTGGGCCGGCCAATGATGACCGCTGACTTTTTCTTTTGTTTGGCAATGGGGCACAGCCTAGCCATTCTTGGACCCATGATCGAGATCTGTAATCTATCATAGCTCAGGGTACGGTGGACGTGATGCGGTTTCAAGAAAAGGCATAAGAGCCTTGATCGTACTGTTTTTCCACGATACTGACCCTCAACATGTCCGACATGTTTCAGGCCCTCCTCCTAGCTGCAGCGTATGCCCGCTACGAATTGGAACTCAATTCCCACTGCTCCCTCCCTGCTGTTTCTCTGGACGCCACCGAACGGCAAATCACAAATGGCACCCTATCCTGCCGGCAACACGAAGCCTCAAGGGCTGCGGAACAGAAAGATCAAGCTCCCTCGCTCAAGCCCCCCCCTGCCAGTGAGTCGGAGTCTACCTATTCTCATCCAGCGGCCATTTACATGTCTCGATTGCAAGGACGAGTCACCAGAACTCGGAAAGACAAGAAAAAGGAGGCACTCACGAGATTGAACTTCCGGGAGGATCAGCGGATTGAGATGTTGCACGCAGAACCACTGATTGGCGACGTAATGCCAAACAGGGTTTGGTGTCTGGAGTGCGAAGGCTGGGTCGGACTTGATCGACGAAGATCTTATTACATGGGCATGTGGAAGAGACACAAGACGTTGTATCACTCACCAGTAAGTTCTTGAATCTTAACTCATAATCATCACTGATTAATTGCACTGTAGGGTGGCAAGAAGTTTGAAAGGATTCAAAGACACCTCAAGGACACAGGGGAGAAGATGAAGCTTTTTGTTCCCAAGAGGAGTGACCGCCATCTACAGTAATTTTCATTTTCATTTTCATTTTTTTCTTTATTGCAACTTCTTCCATCCTCTCAAATCTTATCTCTCAGACAGCTTTCCTGTACTGCCCAACTGATATTTCATACAAACCTTGTATCACCCAATTTACTTATTGATGACTGAAAGTGTATCCAATAGCCTTTTTGATAATCATGTGTTGACTCTTTGTTCTGGCATAAGCTTGCCATGTGAAGCTAGTTGTGTGTCATTTCAACTCCCAGGTTAGTCACAATCTGTCAAACTTTAGATTGAGAGGATGCCAGGCTGTGGGCTTAGCTACAAGAGACTAGGTTGTAGGGATGTACCAGACCTTTGTTAGATATCCATTACAATGGGAGAAAGAGATCATTTGACAAAATAAAAGACCCTGATGACCCAACTGAGAAAATGGAGTGATCTACTTAAATATATGCATGTGTATATTGATAGTCCTGCTCAGCCTATTGTTTCGTGTGATCAGCAATTGAACTGAAAATGGCTTCATCCGACGGAATCTGTGGCGACCCAGTTACGTTGTTGTATGGTGCAAAGTCAAATGATCACAAATTCTTTGGTCACTCGCAGCCTCACAGCGAGATCGGTAAAGAGACAATGTGTGTGAACAAGATTCGATTTCGTGTAGCGCTTGATATGTCTTAGCTAATAACGAATTTTTAGTAGGAGCATAGTCAACCGAGGGCACGCACCTATCATCAACATCCTAGGAGGACCTGTGACAGGCTTGAGAAGAAAAGCGAGGATTTTCCTGGTGGCTGACACACTCACAAGTGCTGTGGTCAAAACTGTCTTGCCGACATTTGGTGGATTCCAAGGTTCGAGAATTGTGATGGGATGTAGTGTTGCTGCAACAGGCGTAACAAAACGATTGTTCGCACACTAGATCCAATGGAATCTATACTCAATTGAAGAAAACAACAGAATAGTTTGTTTCGATCAATTGGGCATAACACTGAATGATTGAGAGAAAACAGGGTCCGTTGGGACGAAAAGCAGTTGCAGAATGAAACGGAAGATCATTGGAACAAAAAGATTGAGGAGCACTAGAGGTTGAACAAGCCCGCATGCGCAATCTTCTGCTATCCAGCACTTATTGTAGCGTTTTAGACTCTTAATCGCAACAGAATATGTGGTTCGAGACTTGGAAAATGCGATGCAGCGTTGTTGACTAGTAAAACGGGAGAAAGGTATTAGAGAGACGACGGTCTCTTCAGCAGGTGGTGGTGCATGCCAGCACTGGAAAACATACCGGTGACTTGAGCGACCAAGTCTTTTCCGAGCTAGAAATGGGATGTGCAGAGATAGTTAGACCAGACGTCGACAGGATGACCACCACCAGGATGTCAGTGAGCGGACGCGTAGCGATTTCTCCAGTTGATCAATATCGATGTTTGTATACTCGTTTTCTCTCTGCGGGGGCGACATAGGTATCCAAACACATTTTCATGATGATGTTCAGAGCAGAGTGTCCTTCGACCGTAGATTCTCTGGAAAGAAGCGTTAAAGAAGCATTATATCCTTCAGCCCGTGGATTGTCTTGGGCAACTTGGCTGAACCTGTTTATCGCGCCCGGTCCGGGTGCCACCATAGGGCCACAGTGGGGGTCAGAGGACAGGAATGCTGTGGTATTGATAACTCGATTGGCTTAAGGTAATTTATTCGAGGCGACAGGGCACAAGTCGCACAAGCTCTTTTAGAGCCTGTTCCCACGCCAGCAAGCGGTGGCTGTGCCGTGTGAACAAGACTCCGATCAAGAAGCTGCTAGGACTCACCCGGCGTCAACTAATGAAATACAAGCCGTGGGGCGAGTGATAGCGTGATTCGAGTGCATTAAAAAGCTCGATAGATATATATTATTTCAGGCATGGGGACAGATTACCGATTGGTTGTTCCGCCTATGTCTCAGGTCTCGAAGTATAGGAGACAGGCCAGGAGCTGTGTCATTGAAGCAAGAGCTTACTCGCCTGAGGGTGTATTTATGAGGCGTGTCAGTTGCACAGAGAAGGTCGACTAGATAACTTGAATCTCACGTGCATTTCATGATCAGAATGGCTCTGAACCACCTTTTCAAAAATCGTATGTTTTCTCTAATCACAACCTAATAATGGTGATGGCGTCTGCTCAAACGACATGAGCCTCGACACTACAAGCCCACGATCGTGCTTTGGAAGCTTGTGACTAATGGCACTCAGTCGGTCGCATGGACATGAGAGACGCATGGTACACTCACTGCCACATAATTCTCCTGTTGCCCTGGAGGCGCCGGTACTTGGCAGTGGTCGATTTAGGACCTTGGAACCATGTCTGATGGTTTACCTCGTGCCCATCAACTCGAGTTGCAGCAGAATTGTGTGCTTCATGCTCCTTGGTATCGGCGGACTTTGATGTCCTTCCTATCGTCTGATACCCATGTTATGATGCCCAAGAGCACCCAGATACTCTTGCCTCCTGGGTGTGAGATTTGACATACTGTGGATGAGTGCCTACCGTGATTCTTCAGCTGCAGAGGCGCGGACTTGGCGAATGCCAGTCGGAGCATAGATAATAAAGGATGGCAATGCTTATTGCATTCCCCAGACCCCGGTGTTGTCTGAGCGATCCTGCTCCCATTGTCTACATAATATATTTTCCAGAAACCCTGAATGCGACGAGGCGTCAGGATAAGAGCCGTCAGTTGAGCCACAATTCGAGGAAACAACATGCATTTGTTGGCGTTTGTTCGTAAAATTGTGCCTTGAGAAAAATTCCACGGCCAACTCGAGTCAGGTTTATTCCCTACATTCACTTTCCCACCTCACATTTGTCGGAAATCTACTCCTACCCATTTTCAATACCTCACTCCTCGCCTGTGTCTCCTATACCCCACGACTGAGACATGGGTGTCTGTATGCCGCATAAGCGACTCGAACGCTGCCCTGTTACCATTCCACATGCCTTGCTATCCTCAAGCTCTAATCGCCGTCCTGGATGTCCCGGCCGACAATCCAGTCCCACACAGAAGCATCCTCAACTTGTTATTTCCGTCTTGGATGTCCCCGCCGATGGTCTGATGTGACGACGACGACGACGAATCGATTGGATTACTCGCACTGGCCGCTAGTCCAAGCACAAATCACCATCCCAATATTGTCCGAGGGACGTCTGCCCTTGTATGACTGGTTGTTGAAGGCACAAGGACTCCTGAAATTGTGCTGGATAAATTCTGTGAGTAGGAGGCCGCGTACTCCGTGATGCGACGATTTTATCTCTTTCCTGCATCCAGGGGATTGTATCTCGCGACGAGCCTCTCTATGAACCCAGTAGGACGGTAAGTGTCGCCCAAGAAACTCTTTTGATCGTCCGACTTGTCGTGCTCACATCGTAGAGAAGACTCTTCTGCAGCATATGCCGTCGTCAGATCCACCACATGCATACACAACGAGGTCGGACAAGCGAACACTCAACCCATCACAATCCAATCCTTTTGCATTGCACACGACAGACACTACCTTCACGCTGGCCAGCAGCCTCTTTTAGAGCTCACCCAGCTAGGGAATGAGGTGATCCTTTCAGCCATTGTCATCACTGCACATCATCGTTCATGTGCTGAAACATCGCCACTAGCTAGGTCATCTTGAGCTCCCACCACCATCCACACCACCATCCACTGCTGAATGAGTGATCAGTCCCTCCTCGGATGGGAGTGTCGCATCATACATGTGCTATACAGTGCAATGGATGTGGGAGTTGAGGTTATATAGATGCGCCTCTGAGTTAGGAGAAATGATGATTCACTCTCCATCGATTCTCCTGTCTTGTTCAAACTCGTAAACGCAAGTCTCGAGTGGAGTCGCATTTTACCTTTCGCTTCATGCCTACACTGCCTCGTCGCCTCAACTTTGCCAAGGGGGCTGGCGAGGGTCCTCTGTCCGAGCACCCCAAAGCTCGAAACGAGTGCCAGACGGCGCTGACACTCAAAGCCCGCACTCGTTCCCGATGTACAACCATACTCAAGCGTACCGCCTCGTTCCATGCTGCCACA
>Ga0153955_100753_pt1 | contig 11241 bp, 10 predicted proteins | sample TSFL039MetaG_FD_104744 | JGI IMG/M metagenome (GOLD analysis project Ga0153955, IMG submission 104744) | Attine ant fungus gardens microbial communities from Florida, USA - TSFL039 MetaG | ecosystem: Host-associated > Fungi > Mycelium > Unclassified | place: USA: Florida, Wekiwa Springs...
GTAACCATTCCACCACCGTCTGCTTCAGCTCTTGCCCACTTCTCCCTCCCCAGAAATGTCTCCCATTCTCAATTTCTGCCACTCTCAGCCCAGTGCTGCAGTTTTTGAGCTTCTCCACCCACCCTTGGTAGCTCGACTTGCTTGTAAATTCATCCTTGTCCCCGTAGATCACCAGTACGTTTGATTCAGGGTCCTGCACAAGCTGTTCCAGCTGGGCTTGATAGTAAGATGTTTGGAACAGCGTGAGCCATCCTCGTGGACCCAGGGGATATGAAAGGAGGACATGCGAGGTTCTGATCGGTGCCAGCAGCACAGGGTGCAAAGAGGCGATCAGGGACCCATGAGAATAGCCCTTGGCACTCGTTAGGCATGCGGATTCAATAACAATCGCCACTGTGACTGACAATGAGCACCAGGCAATCAATGTTTTCTAGCTGACCAAGCGCCCACTGCACAAGGGCCTTGAGATCATCGGCTTCACTGAATCCAGTGAAAGAGGACGAGCCCGTCGACTTCCCGACGCCCCTCGAGTTGTAGCGGAGTACGTGGTATTTGGCTTCAAGCAGTGAATCGGCAAGGGAGCAGAGAACTCTGTCACAACTCTCTGGTCTTTTTCAGCCGTCTTTGATAGATACACGCACGGGTCATCCTTCTGCCCTCCTAGCCGGGACCAGGGATGCAGACATATTGCTAATTTATGGGCTTGTGTACCCGGTTTGATCAGGTCGACTTGGAGAGAAACACCTGTCGGCAGGTGAACCATATGTGTTTCGAGTCGGCTGTGCTCATTCTGAGAGCGCGACATGGTTGCCGGTCGTCAATAATCTTTTGTCGTCCTCGAATACAACAACAGTCTTCAGAAAATCCTTATTTTCAGCGAAACTACTCCTTTTGGACAAAGGGTTTTCGTCATTGGTCCAAATTCAAAATTGACATGCTCTTAGTAAACTATTTTCGGGAGATCTTTTCTTACTGACAAGTCACTGTCGAACTTTTGGTAGTATATATGTATTCAATAATCCAGGAGGGTACCAGGTTTGATCACGACACAATCTGCTTGAAATGAACATGGTAACTCGAGTACTATGGAGCAAGAACCCTAGATGAGACGCCCATCTCCTGGGCAATGAAATGATGACCGTCATTCATCCGCGAAGCACTTCGCGGAGCATGTCACTCATTGTCAACGATTAGACTTGTATAGATAAAGGGGATGCGAGTAGGGCAAGTTAGTGACGACCAGTGCTGTGCAAGCCTGTTTCATTTATAGGTCCTTATTCGTATAGCAATCGTGCTTGCTACGTCTGATACGGATGGTTTGGTTCCAGTGTCATTTGGAGTTACCAACTCGACCGAATACGACGCCCAGTGAAGCCGTGGTATGCGGATGCCATTCGGTCCATTCACAGTGATGGGACGCTCCAATATCATATGTTAGGAACACAAGTCAACCGGGATGTCAACAGAGCTGATGTCAACATGTATATGCCAATCACTCGTCGGGTGGTACGATTCGCCGTGTCCATCTCAGTCATCTACCCCGAAATAAATGAAACTTGTTTCATCCGAGTTGTCGGCTGACTCAAAACTGTTCTGGAATTCTATTGCTCTAACAAAAAAAGCGACAATTTGTTTAAGACATGTGTATGATGGATGATAGATGTCATTTTAGGCCTCGCCACAGAAGATGATCTTCTAATGCCACCGGAAGAAATGATGGCCGTCAACCTTGTAGGTCATCTAATGATTGCCCTGAGCCGATTGACTACCTTTCCTGGAGAGGAAATTATCTCTGGTGCGTTATAGTAGCACAACTTCACGTTGGTTCGAAGAGCGTCAGACCCCTTGGAATGCTGTGCAAGTGAAAACAAAAGTCAGCATGTCTCTCCCAAGTCGCTGGGACAATCCAAAAATGGGATTTAGTCGGGTCTAGTGGAATGAAGGGGATGTGTCATTGATCATTCACGGTCACAACGTCCGCATGAATGGCACGGGCTGCTCTGATTAGCCCCCGGTGTCCTCATGGGGAAGGGAGGAGGAGGGGGGGAGGAAGATTGGTTGAATCATCCATAGGCAGCTTACATGCAAAGGACTACCCACAATGCTCGGTTTTCGGCGACCTTTTTTTTTTTTTTTTTTTGCAAAGATGGGGATAGGCATTGCAGATAAAAGGGACCACTTCAACTTGATCGCGCGGGTTACAACCGTACCTATCCAATGGTTCAAGGAACCCTTCTTCCACTCGATCCAACCTTGTTCAACCTAGGGCGTGAACATCTGGATTTCATACGATTAATGACGGGCATTACACGTTATGAGGACCTTAAGCAACACATCATATCGGTCCAGACTAAAGCCTACGAGGTAACACACTTCAGAATCATCCTCGACCTATGAACTCACGGATATCTGGTTACAGCTTTGTCCATACCCCTGTATACGCCACTTTACATTTTCAAAGTATGAGGATAGAGTGTGTTATATTCACTGCGATACTTAATCGTTGCCCCCAAGACTGCCCATCACAAAGATATCTTATTACAAGCAAGTGCTCAAATTGGGCCAAAATAATCCAGAGGCGATTTTCCTCGACCTTGGATGCTGCTGTGGGTCTTTTTTTTTCTTTTCTCCTCCAGAAGACGTCTCTATAAATTCTCTCACATTTGGTTTTTTTGGAAAAAATCAGTTGGACACGATCTGCGAAAAGTCGGTTTTGATGGTTGGCCAGCGGACAAGATGATTGGCTTTGATCTCTTTCCACGTAAGGAAATAGTTTTTTTTTTTTGCAATCAAAAGAGAAACCTTCAGTCTCTTTTCAGAATTCTGGGAATGGGGACACGACCTCTATCGGACCTCACCTTCAACCTTCCCTGCATTGTTTATTTCGGGGGACATATTTGATCCGAATGTTCTATCTCAAGATGTTCTGGGATCTCCTGCACTCCGACCCGACAATCTTAGTTCTCTTACTTCGCTTAATTCACTCAAGGGGCATGTCTCGGCTATACATGCCTCTCTCTTTTTCCACCTCTTTGATGAAGAGACGCAACTCGACGCGGCACGCCGGACTGCTACCCTTCTCTGTCCTGAGAAAGGCTCCGTGATATTTGGAAGGCATTATGTCAGGTCTACTCAGGGTACGAGAACGGAGGTCCTTGCCGACGGAACGGTGCACACACAATTCTGGCACTCGCCCGAGTCGTGGAGACAGTTGTGGGAAAAGCAGGTCTTTGAGCATTCTCGAGGAAGTATACGAGTAGAGATGGAATTGGAGATCAGCACGGAATACACGGTCATGGAGAGTGAAAAGGACGCAGTATTATACATGATGAATTGGTGCATCACAAAACTTTAGAGATAGCATCTTTTTATATATTTATACTCAACAGAGCATAGACCATATTACATTCGCACGCTATCTTCGATCTTCCTTGCTGCTGTTATTTTGGATGGGCGCAAATCCATTTTTTGATATTGACTGCATGCGCTTCATATAATGGCAGAATCTCTCTTGTCAATTTTGCTCATCAGTGGCTCAGCCAAGGGCCCAGCTCTTGTCTATCGCTGGCCTCCACTGCCCATCTGCTCTCTAAGACTCAGCAGGGCCAGACTCGACGGCGGTCCTTGGCCATCGTGTATAGACAACCCATGGCGCGCATCTCATACACAGGAAGCCTTGGAAGAGCATGCAGAAAGCATTAACCACCCTTACTATGCAGATGACGCTGAATACCGTTGGCAACGACCGGCCATCGCTGTACCCCCAAAATCACCAACCGTTTCGGGTAGTGTATCACCTCATTCTCCTCTTGATCAACCATTTTCTCTACCTTCTCCAAAGCCTATAGGAAGACATGAATATGACCACTTATTTGGGTACCATATCGATTTTCTCGCGAACCTATTGTTGCCCCATCAATCAATGTGCCATCAAAAATTTGAGCTGTTAGTGGATGACTTGGCTTTTATTGGACACCCTGTCCATGTCGATGCTGAGGGGAAATGGAGGTTCAAGACGGACAAAGGGGATAGCAATACACGTGTAAAAGAAATGACGACGACGAACGAGACCCAGACCTCGACTCAGGATGACTCTGAAACTTCCTCGGTCACGCAACTTTTACCTGGTACGGATGGCTGGCTGCAGTCTTTTCACCTGGTCTTTGTTTGCGACCTTCCAGATCCCTCTTCTTCTGCATCTGGCAATCTATACAAGTATTTTGAGATCATCTACGAACAAGCTGCATTCCCGACTACTGCGGTTTTATTTCAAGAGCAAGTGATGAACAACTTTGTAGAAGAAGAGTGTGACAAGTTAGGGTCCATCAAAGACCTGGCGTTATCTGAAGGTTTGCTCCGTTTTTTTGACGATCTCATTTCCATGCACCTCTTAGGATTTTTTTTGCCAGGACATCAGTACGTAGATTATGCTCATAGATGCCTCGAAGGATCATCCATTGCTTCGGCCTTGAGAGATCTTTACGAGGCCATCAAAGTATCGCAGATTGCCAACTTGACCATCAACGGTTTCCCCTTGGAAGTCCAATTGCCGCCTTACCTCGATGCTCTACTCCACAACGAAGATGAAACGGAGGTAGATTATCTCCCCTCGCCTGATGAAGAAGAAGACTCTCCTGACTGGGGACCAGAGTTGAGTTTTGGTTGGCGGTTACCCACACTTGCGCCATGGAAAAGCTTACTGATACTGGACGACCCGAAAGACGGAGGTGATTTTGCCCGCCTGAAAGGTCCTTATCTCAATCCAGATGATCGTGTTGCTGCCGAAGGGCTCGTAAGATTTTTGGAGACCGTCTCTGTAACGCTCTCGTGAGTTCGTTTTGCTGTTTTCCTGTGAAACATTTCCCCTTTACATCCATCGAGTTTGGCAGATATGGCAAGTTTGCTTGACTGGGACCTTGAGGCTCAAATATACCCAGTTGTTCGCTGGCTCGTCTACCACCGCCGAGCGAAAATCGTTGACACCCTTCACCCTGGACTAAAAACTGCTTTCACTGTACCACCGAAATTCGAACAGCCGTGCGTCTCCTAGTTTAGCACTTTCCCTACACTATTTGTCGGTTGAAATCGTCACCACTAGGCTTTCTGTTCTTGCTGCAGAATTCTCCAAGGATTTCAATCATCCAGCTATCCCACCCCTGCCTCGTATTTTGGCAATTATTTCTTCATCGATGTCAAAGCGAACAGAGAATCATTTTTATGCTTGTTTTGTCAAGACCAAAGAACTTATCGCTACCTTTCAAGATGTGATCATCTGGTTGCTGAAGCGAGACCTCTTGATCACCCTCCATCTGCGCGTCAGAGTTGTGGTCCCCCCTGATCTTAAAATTCGCGTCCGTCTTCGGCGTGAGAGGGCATTAGCTCAGAAGAATGCTATGCTCTGTACAGAAGATGGACGAGGTTCTCGAGCACATGACGAACTAGACCCCCGGGAATTAGGTGGATTGACAGCTTTTCCAAATCTCGGACTTCCTTGGCTCACCCAACAGGTCAACGACTTTTCTGGATCCAACCGGACTGGGCTTTTGATTGTTGATGAGGACGAGGACGAAAAGAGTGATGATGACTATGATGATGAAGATGGTCAAGAATCAGAAGAAAGTGACATGAGCGGCTCAACCTGGGATGCGGAGGATGATCAGGGGAGTTTGAGTATCATCAGTGATCCCGCACGTGCTACACCCTTGCAAAGAAGGTGGCTTTCAACAATGTCTGAGGGGAAGGATCCTTACATCGCAAAGCAGTTTGAGCAGTGAGTCATTTAACCCCCTCTTGAAAATTGTTGTGTCGATGGTTTTTCAGGATTAATCAGTACTTTGACGGCAAACACTCAGATGATGAAATATTCTATCGAGCTGAGATTTCACGAAAGCAGCTGAGAGAGGTATTGCATCACTACGCAGAATATGTGAGCCAAGTTTGTCGTATTTTACATATCTCCATCACCAATGACTTTTAGCTCCAAACATTTCTCCATCCATCGTGACCTCTGACGACAACCCCTTCCCTTATCTCATTCTGGTACCATATTGTCCTTGTGAACCCATCCCAGCAGTCTCTGGGCCTTTGAACAATCAAAGAATCCCTTTTTTCCGCTGATCTCGAATCCTTCTTTGATTGGCACGTCAGGCCAGAACACTTCTTTCAACTTGCCACTGTCTTTATCTGGACCTATCGTAGGGGAAGCGATGTAGAAAGCTTCCGCTTTCAATGGCCAGTTTGAAGTGTCACATGTTAGAGCCAAGAGGAATGCTTCGGCACCGGAGTCCTGGTCAACATATCCCCAAAGGTCCTTGGCCAACTTCTTCTCGGAAGGATACTTTCCATATGGAAGGGACCAATGTAAACGGAGACTTGCGATCCGGAGGGAAGGATAGCGACGGGTGATGGTTGATGCTTGAAGTTCGCATATTCTAAAGCAGGTTGTTCAGAGCTCATGTCCCTTCTTGGATGCCGCATTCGTGCGTTGGGACAAAAAACCTTACACTTTTGATAGCCCATATGGTTCGTCTGGTTCGGTTGGATGATCTTCATCAATGGGAAAATACCGATATGTTTGTGTGAGGCTGTAAATTCCTGTGATCACATTGACGCTAGATGCTTGTGCAATACGAGTTATTCCCAGCTAATGAGAAATTGAGCAAAACAAAGGTGGTGATGTGAGATAGCGCAAGTGACAGTGACCTTACTTCTGCACAAGCTCGTAGGACGTTCCATGATAAGATGACATTGCTGTGTGTGTCACGTTCAGAAGTGTGGCTGTCTCAATTTTTTGATAATACGTCGATCCGGGAGAAACTTGCCTATGATGTGTTTGGACTTTGTAGTCCGATGGGGTTCGAATACCCGCAAGATGGATGACAGCTTGGCATTCCGACTTTTGAAGGAGTTCTAGGGTATGATCGTAATCTTTAAGATCAATTTGATGAAACGTGAACCTGTCTTGATATTCCTTCACGAGATGGCAGAGTTCGAGCGGTAAAGGGGTATGATCAGCACCAACAATGATGTGACCGTGTTTGAGCGCTAGAAGAGACACACGCTGGCCAACGCTTCCGTTGCAGCCTGTTATAACTACTTTCATGGAAGACGGGACAAAGAATGATAAAAAAAATAGGCGCCTGATAGGAAGAAGGTTGTCCATGTGATGATGCAAAATGCTATTCTAGACATCAAGAAAAACAGAAGCATCAAGCTGAAGGAAGAGGCAATGGTCCTAAAGTAAGATGACTAGGTCTAAATTTGTCTTGGAACAAGAGACTTGCACCTATTCCTCTACGAAGCCAAGCATCTAGAAAATCTTGAGCCATACCTACAGCCCAGGCAAATGTCCAGACTCTACCCATAAGACCTCCCACCCGTCTACCGGTAAAATGTTTCCATAAATGCTCCAAGACAACACCAAGGCCCTGGATAAGAAAATATCCCCCGGCACCTGAGAATTCGGTGCCTCGCCCCAGTCCCCACAGGCCAAAGTAGTGTAAAATGGCGGAGACCGAAAAACCTCCCATGACCCAACCGACTCGTCCAACAAGCAAAGATAGAGGTTTCGCTCCAACGCCAATGAATATATCACGAAAGGTTTGGTGCCATCGTTTGGTCCAGAGTTCGGTCAACGAGGATGAGAGCCAAGGTGAGTCTAACAGAGGCGGCCACTGAAGTGGATGTTGATTGAAAACTCCTACTCCTATGAGAGCGAAAAAGTCGTAGGCCATTTCCAGGACGAACCAGAGCAAAGATCCAACGAGTGATATCAGGATAATTGACCGGAGAAGACCAAGGAAAGGTGGGAGGAGAGAATGATGTATCGTGCCTCCATGGGGAGACCCAATGGTGGCGGGGCCAAACCACTGTACAGCCCAATGTATGTGGTCCACTGCGATTACACATTTGAAGAAATGGATCAGAGTCGAAATGAGGAAATCACGGCGAGACTGTGTTGGCCTTGGCACAACCTGCAAACCATGAGACCAACTCCAACCGATACCTCGCAAGTTGAAACATAGATCGAGAGCGTCCCAAACGCGGTTATTTTCATTTGTATTTTTCTTCCCTGGGACGCGGTATAACCTTCTGTATGCCACTCGTTGATACGACCATGAGATGCATCTGCCTGCTGCACACGCCATTGCAATCTACAAATGTCATTATGGCAGAACCCATTCAGGGCAGGATACTACTCACCACGAACACTACATTCCAATACATTAACCGCTCTCTACATCTCAAGCCATGGGTGAGGTCGATCTGTGTTGCTGCTCGAAAGAACGCCCAAAGAGATATAGGGAGGAGAGTCAGACGAATGAGTAGTGTCCCTGGCACGAGAACGAGATATGCATTTAGGAAATATAGAATAAGAGAGGGCAGAACGTCTATGCATGTTGACTGCCATGTCAGAGGTCCTCGCGTCTCTGGTGGAGGAACAAGACTCTGAACCCTGTATAATGCAAATGAACAAGTCAACAGGAGATTCTGACAAGTAGGCACTGACCAAATGATACCAGAATTCATCAAGTGGGGTAACTTCCCCGCAAGCAGTCTGAAAAATCTGAGGTCACAAATTTTCTCAGACTGCTCCATGCCGAGATGCCGAGAATACTATACCATATATAGATATACTCTCCATTAAGATCAAGGTTACATACTATATACGGATGTCGTTTCTGATATAGGATGAACATGCTAATATTTTTCCTTAAGTGATACAGATTCTCTTCGAGGGAATGGGAGCCAAACACAGTGGAAATCTGAGAGAGACTTCGAGCAAAATATCTTATCATAAAAATTATCCACAGGTAGAAAAACTGTTCTTTGGCTTGTTGAATAATAATGTTAATCATCAGTATCTTCCTGAATGAAAAGAGGACGCATGATGTCTTTTATTTATTAATTTCAACGATTTATAACGCGGTGTACGTACACAGTCCGCGGAGGACGCATGATATCATTGCACGTACAACGCACGTACAACACAACACAACACGACGTGACGACGTGACATCACACCTGTGATTTCGCTACGGGAATTCTTTCTCAGACTTGAATTCCACACGTGCACCATCCTCAGAATTTCCCAGATCCTTACGGGAAGTCACCCATTCTTACCAAAGTGATTCTGAAAACAGCTCTTGTTGAAGTAGATAGAGGCGGTGAGGTTTTTGGCACTGTTGCTGAGCATTGTGTGCTTGAAGAACACAATAGTAAACTGTGAGACCTGTGCAGTAGTGTCATAGCTGAAAAGGGATACTATCATTAACTTGTCGCAACACAAGAGATCAAGGATTCATACCAGACTGGATTTTCACATGTACACTACATCGGGATATCACCCACTACTACTACCACTAATTATGGACGAACACGTAATAAATTTTCACTTGTGTTTGCATAAAAATAACGATGTCTAAGGAGGTATAAGTGATTAAGAGGTGAGGGTCCTTACCTCAGTCACTTTGAATACAGACGATCGTCCACGAGAGGGTTACATACATAAGAGAGTGACGATGCATGGAGTACAAATAGAAGGAAAGCTTCTCAACAATTAACCGTAGCAGCATTACGGGTTCTCACCGCATGGTTGGATTCCAACATCAGGACTATGGTGATAACGCCTGGATAAGAGTACAGAAATACTCGATGATAGGCTGGATTCCTCAAAAATATTTCCAGTCACTCACTAGAATACAGATTGCTGAGTTTTCGTGACGAGTTTCTGAATAGTGCCATGTTTCGGATTCTAGGCACCTGGAAGGCGATTACAAGGTATTATATTGATGTAGCATCAGCTTAGAGATGTGTTCAGTTCATTCAAATTATTGTAGTAAGACAAGATGAACAACCTCTTTTGAGTGATCCAGAAGTGATTGTATTTTTTTCCTTTCCGCTGTTTGATCAAGCATGAAGAACATACCCACGAAATGTATGGATATGGTTTTAAGTCAAGCTACGGTGAATAACACGTGGTGATCGTAACCTGATCAAGAATGATATTTTTGGTGTCATGCAGTCAAAAAAGTCATGAGAGAAAGCTCGTTAGGTGTCCAGGAAACAAGACAGAGGATGTGTTTTATTGTTTCAAGCATTCAACGATATATCGAGCGGTTCGAAGTTGTGGACATGTAAATCGCCCGCATTGAGGCCTATCGTAATGGAAGGGTGGATTCAATCAGAAAGGTTGGCCAGAAGAGCACTGACAGCGGGTGTCTTCTTGCGGTTGATCATTCCAGGTTTTGACAGCGAATTTGGACCTAGCAGAGGGCACATGTGAAGAACTAGACAATGTCCTTCTGGCTGACTGAATCAAGTCCGTGATAAATAATATAAACGCAAGTACACTTATCTTTCCCGTTCGATCTTTTAAACGGAAATGCCTACCCACAGTACGCTAGCCGGAACACCTTTCATTGCTTCTGTCCCAGGGTTCCGACACCTGGTATCGCTTAGCCCGCGAGTGCGACTCTTGTTTGCATTCAGTGGTCTTTTGGCCTTTCTCGTCAAATTTCTGTGCGTGAAGGGCACGAGAAGGACAACCAAAGGTAGATACTACTTGGAGGATCTGAGCAAAGTAGGTCCCGTTGCGGCCGGAAATTCATTCATCTCATGTCGCCATAGGTGGGTAGTGATAATGAGAGCAAGGATGCATGGAAAACTTACGATGTCATCATTGTTGGAGGAGGTGAGGTGTACAAAAGGTTTGAACCAATAGAGAAGGCTTAATGGGACGAACAGGAACATCTGGATGTGCCCTCGCAGCAAGATTGAGTGAGGATCCCAATATTCACGTCTTACTGCTTGAGGCAGGAAGGAGGTAAGTGATTTCATATAGCTCTTTATCAAGCAGTCACTTCATTTCACTTGATCCAGCGGCACCTCTCTTATTCAAAGCCGTACGCCTTCTATGTTTGTCAGACTTTTCGAGACAAAGCATGTTTATCAACTGAGAACCGAGCCTCAAATTTTTGCAAGGGGGAAGAGGAAGTTTTGGCCTCGTGGTCCGTATGATTCCTTACCTCAATAATGCCTACTGAATGAATGACAGCCAGGATGCTGGGCGGATGTGAGCACTATTTGACTGACAACAGTGCATGTGAATTCTGACTTTTTAGGCTCGTCCATCAATGCACAAATGTACGTGGTCTTTCCCCCGCTCCTTGATTGTGCATGAACAAGTGCCAAGGGCACAGTACGGCGCTTCCGGTGATTTCGATGAATGGGCCCGGATTA
>Ga0153955_100756_pt1 | contig 11225 bp, 9 predicted proteins | sample TSFL039MetaG_FD_104744 | JGI IMG/M metagenome (GOLD analysis project Ga0153955, IMG submission 104744) | Attine ant fungus gardens microbial communities from Florida, USA - TSFL039 MetaG | ecosystem: Host-associated > Fungi > Mycelium > Unclassified | place: USA: Florida, Wekiwa Springs...
GAAAGCGGTGCTGGATCCGAGGAAAATTAACCCGAGTAGGACTTGCACCGTTGTTGACAATAAATAGGCACTAAGGGGAACCCCCTCCAGGAAACCGTGGTTTACTTTGCCAAAGAACTCAGAATAAGGGATGGCTTTGTCCCTTGCGAAGCTCCATGTTGCCCTTGATGCTGCACAACAGATAGATATGGCACAGAATACACCTGTCATGAATACTATCCTGGAATCAATCACAGGCATTCATGGATACGAACAGTCACTTACTGATGAAAATCTACAATTTAAAGATAAGGGGCCGGACATCATCATGTGAGTATTGAATTTAGACGCGCACCAAACCAAACCCTCCTCCACGGGAACCCATTACTGTTGTGAATAGAACTCCAATAGGTTGACCGCCAGGTACTGTACCACCCGTAAGCATCCTTCAAAGGAAACAGCCAGAATAATTTCACCTGCGAGAAGCATGCCGATATCGGGCAATGTGAAGACCACTGGGAGAAGGAATATGATTCCACTTAGAAACCCAACTGGTATCGCCCATGCCATCGCTTGGGGAACTTGACGCGCTGGGTTGCGGACTTCTTCACACATGCTTGCGACTATCGCAGGATACATAGTCATATAAATGCGCCATTTCACATACAATAATAGCACACACTCATCCCAGTTGCCGAGTAAGCATAGGCTGCGAGCGCCAGATAGACATTAATGCCATGTCCATCAACAAAGACGGACTAATTTCACCTGGCTGAAAATGGTATTAATGATGACAAGTAAAGAAGATCAAGCACTCTTACTGGTAGTAATCCTACAAAGAACGACCATCCCGGTACCCAACCTGAAGCAGAAGGATCAAAGAAGCCAAGCGCAAACGATGCTGGTCGTCGGCCAACAACAGCCTTCACGGACAGTGATATGAGTATGGCTTCATATATTACGCAGTTGGAGTGGTCAGAGTCAGAACCTGGCTTGAACAGAAAACTCTCACCAATCACACCAAGTAAGGTCCAGAAGGCAGACAGGATCTATCAGAGGTTAGTTGGATCCCACTGTACAAACTAACAAAGACGAATGTACATCAACCAAAGGAAGTAACTGGTTGAAGAAAATGCCGAATCCAGTTGAAAACGCCGTGACCGCCAAGAAGATTAAGTCTGGATAAACCCAAGTCAGCATTGTGCAATCGATCTCATTCATCAAACACACAGGTTTGCCAGGGTGTCGCGATCCAATCTGGGTTATATATCCCAACAGCTGCAACCAGCAATTGGGCCGTTCCCTATCGTCGTTGAAATAGAAACATGTTGCAGAGGTGGGGATTGACATACAAAGTTCACCGAAAGACTGATAGTCCACACGCCGACCATGGTTAACCATCCATTGATCCAAGAACATAACAATCGATAGCGAGGTGAAGCCAAACGAAATGCCCAATAATATGCACCTGCGGAAGTCGGATATTTCGAACAGATCTCTGCCAAAGATAGAGCAAGTGTTTCACAGAGCACTGATACCAATACTAAACTGTTTATTCATTTAGCAATGGAAGGTCTCGTAGGCGAGAATCGCAATATACCCCCAGACCATGACCACAGGCCCACCTGCAGTTAAAGATGTTGCGATAGGCGTCGCGAGACCAAAAGCTGCAATTTTGTGTTCTCAGAACATAGCGATATGTCTATGAAAAATACTTACGAACTGCCATGATCGCTGTTTGTATACGACCCAAAATCTCATGAGAAGCATGCCAATATGGCGAAGGAAGATAAACAGACCCAAGAGCACTGAACAACTCATGACAATCTATTATTCAAGGAGCAAGACGACTACTCACTGAACAGGGTATGGAAAAGACCCCTGTTCTGAAGTATTACAGGGATCAGAGGACTTGATGAGATTTCAATGGAAATTTGCATACTCGTGTCATTTCTTGTGTATATCCCAACTTTTGAAGGTCCTGGGCGGCCTCGTCCGTTGGCTTGTCGACATATTCGATTGAGCTCGCCTTTCCTTGGGAAGACATTGTTTCCGGGGAGATTTTTGAGAGATTAATGGAAGCTTGGAGTCCTCAAATACTCATTCTTCTCTTATTCTCGCGATCGATTCCTGTAAAGCCGGCTTAAAGTAATTCATTCGGGCTCAATCTGACAGTTAGCTTTCCACGCTACATCTACCATAACTTCTTTATCCCTGCAGATCTGAGACGTGAGAACCAAAGTATCTCACAGGATTATAAAACACCGCTTGGTTAGCAATAGGTAACAATTCGGAATCCGTGAATTATGTATGGTTAGGGAGATCGGTGGAGCTGAGAGATGAACTGGGATGTTTGTATGTTTGTCTCTGGATGTCTATCACGTTGGTAGAGACACAACCGAGAATGTGCATATTGAATTTGAGATGTGTTACCGAGTCTGCTCATACCTACAGATGGGCGTTGTATCACTAGGCATTGAACTAGATTTAATTGGAGCCTTTCTGAGTCTCGAGCCCAAGGTGACAAATCTAAATTCATAAGAACTTGCCTTGCTCACGGTCTAAGTGGACTCCACGACTACTTCTCCACATAAGCAACGCGTTTTGTCTTTGATACCCGTCAGATAATACTCTTCAGTAATGTGGATCCGAAGAAATTCTAAGACAAATATCCTTGTTGGCGTTACCCTGAGAAGGGCCACGTGGCCTAGGAAGGTTTGAGTGGTCTCTTAAACTGATTCGATCAGTAGGGCTTGGCCGGAATCTGGTCCGAACATGATATATGCATCCTGGATAGAGTTGGAATCCCCTGTAGATTTACATTCTCGACTAAGCCGACACGCATCATCATGTTGCTAGGCATCATGTTGCTAGAAATCTGCAACCGAGGTTGCGCTGGACCACTTAGAGAAATTTTGCAGGAGGAGATGATTGGAGCGATAGGCACGGGCATTATGACATGAGACGAGATTTCAACTGTGGAGTAAACATAGAATTAGGAAACAGGGTGGCACTATCACCCCTACGTCGGTAGGCAAAAGGCACATTGTGGTCTACAAGGTGCCACTACGTGATTTCGACCACTTGGAAACGAGAGGAAGGGCATCGGGATGTAAGGTTGTCAAGCGTGGGAAGGTAGCCATTCAATACATGGGACAAATCGTGACACGTGGAATGAATCACCCTTAGGGTAGATAATTATATCTAGTTGCATTCAGGGAAGCTTGATTACCCCAAGGGGCCACATTTTGGAACTCGGACAACCAGAACCCACAAGGTAATGACCACAGCTGACAACACCTAACCCCAATCTCATCCAAAGAAATTCAAATTATAAAGGTCAATACATACATCTCAGACGTCACCCTATGTGGTGGACGACTGCGTACCTAGATATCTAAATATCTACGGTGAGTTATAGTGCTTACCGTCATAATAATGGTCTTGCCTCAGACGTCACCCCGTGCGATGGACGAATGAGGCAAGTAAAAGAAATACGAGCAATATACATATATGTGTGTTAGTCCGAAATGGTGTCGGCTCTCTGAACCGAGTGGAGCACGAAAATGACGTAGGTAAGGGAGGAATGCACGGAGATGTAGAATGCGCTCCACAAGTCGTAGTTCGATAAAATGATTGCAAGAGATCCCACGACATCCAAAATTTTTCTGATCAAGATCACTGCTGCATCAATAAAAACGGCTGTAGAGCTCACATCTGTCCTTTCACTGTCACCATGGACCCCGACAAATCCAGTACTCAACTTCGTTACTCCCCTGACTTCGAGTCAGAGGGATTTAAGGAAGAAGTGGAATCACACAAGCTCTCCCTATGCGGCCGAAAATTGACCTGGGCCATTGCCTTTGTGACTGGAACTGGCTTTACATTGTTCGAGTGCGTGTCGACGATATAATGAGTATCAAAGTACTCATTCGGTTATAGATATGATCAAGGTGTCATGTCTGCCCTACTGACATCAAACACGGAAAGTCAAGTCCACCAGCTCGTGACTGGCTGAGCCTTACCTGAGTGGCATCCTTAGTTCGAAAAGACATTTCCACAAGTGAAGGTGGATACCTCACATCCCAATCATGCAACGTTGCAGAGTCTTTTGGTTGCAATTTATGTGAGTTCAATTGTTTAGAGGTCACTCAAGGATTAAAAAGACCTTTTTTTTGCTCCAAAGGAAATTGGATGTTTTATAGGAGCCCTGTCCAACTTGTGGATTGGTGACAAACTTGGTCGTAGGCGGACAATCATTTTGGGTGGTTTCGTGATGATCGTTGGGGCAATACTTCAAACAGCTTCAGTTGATTATCCCATGATGCTCGTCGCACGAGTTATTACAGGTATTGGAAACGGTCTAAACGTGAGCACAATAATTCAGTCCTTTCATTGGTGTGTACTCAAGAAAATGAATTGTGCTAGACTTCCACAGTACCATCATATCATGCAGAGTGCTCGCCAGCCGCTAAACGAGGTGCTTTGATCATGATTGAAGGGTGCCTCATCACCTTCGGTATAATGGCCTCGTGAGTCCCGTGTTGCAATGATACATAAAGTCATCGACTGACCGGATGTCATTGCGACAGATATGTAAGTTGTCAGACCAAGGTGAAAGGACAGATGTCAACTCACCTTGGCACAATTCAAGTGGATTGATTTTGCCTTGTGAGCTCACTGATATTACCTCATTTCATGCACTGGGACTAATCTCGATAAGTTTTTGGGTCAAAGGAAACTCAGCGCAATGGAGAGTTCCTATCGCACTGCAGATAGTTTTAGCTCTGAATATGATCACTTTAATCAATTTTGTGAGTTTACTCTTTCTGAATATAAACTTAACTCACCCTCACTCCTCTAGCTCCCTGAATCTCCTAGATGGTACATATTCTCATGTGCCCCTATCTACCCACTTACCATCTTTCCAGGCTTCTGAAATCAGGCCAGTCAGCACGTGCGATGGCAGTCATTTCTGCTCTCGAGGATAGACCCCCAGAAGACGGAAAGGTGCAACAGATATTTCTTGCTATCAAAGAAGCTGTTGAATTGGAGGAGGGTGCTTCGTTGGATGTCGAAGAAAAAGGAAAACGCTCGAAGAAGGTATCCCTCAAGGAGTTGTTGTCTGGTGGGCGAGGCCAAAACTTCAGACGGGTAGCACTCGGCGTGGTCATCCAATGCTTCCAGCAGGTAAGGCCCTGGTTGGTTGTCAGGATCTGGCACAATGACAAAAGCCACTAGATATCTGGTATCAATCTCATCACCTACTATGCTGTATGATGTAATACTTCTTATGCTTTATTCGTAAGGTCTAACCATATATCAAGACCGTCCTCTTCGAACGTCTCGGATTTTCCGACGTCAAGTCCCGTATCATCGCAGCATGTAATGGAACGGAATATTTTCTTGCTTCCTTCGCCGCTATTTTTCTGATTGAAAAGATCGGTCGGCGAAAGCTAATGCTCTTCGGATCTGTGGGGCAAGCCTTGACTATGATCCTTCTTGCAATACTAGGTAGTCTTCAAGGCAACTCGCCTGCTGAGATCGTTAGCGCTGTACTTTTGTTTGTCTTCAATTCGTTTTTTGCGGTCGGCTGGCTTGGTATGACTTGGTTATACGTGAGTAATCAATCTTTGATGTCATGATAAAAAGGTCACTGCCCAGGTCTCTTAGCCCGCCGAAATTGTGGGCCTGCGCATGCGAGGACCCGCAAATGCTCTGTCAACTGTAAGTTCAAATAACGAGGCTATATTTTGAGTTGTGCTTACAAGGCTACAGGCAAGTAATTGGATTTTCAATTTCATTGTTGTAATGATCACTGGCCCTGCATTTGAAAATATCTCGTGGAAAACTTATATTGGTATGCCAAATTCTTTTTTTCGTAATTAAGAGCATTGATGCATGGTTTTTTCACTAGTCTTCGCCCTGCTTAATGCCTTCATCATTCCCTGTGTCTATTTCTTCTTCCCCGGTAAGTAGATGGATCATAACCTGCAACCATATATATACCTAACTTGGAAAAGAAACGGCTGGAAGATCCCTTGAAGGTTAGTATCAAATCAAAGATATTGGAATTTGAGGTTGATCCCGGGTCATTAGATATGGATGTGATCTTTGCTCTTGCGCATACAGAAGGTGTATCGCCGGTGGCTGTGTCCCTTCGCAAAGATATTCCCTCGGCAGGGACGCCCGAAGCTAATCGTATACTTGGATTTCCTTACCAGACTGAGACCGAGAAGTCATAATAGTGGAAATTTTCTCAGAGGGATTATTAAAATATTATTCTTTGCGCAGATATGTATGACCACCACGATAGTTGTGGGTCCACTATTATCGACGCTTGCTCCCTCAATAAAACCACTATCATCAGATTACATCACCTGGAGGGAAATTGTCTTCATTTTCTGTCTCCTTCATGCTGGTCTCCCTTGTATTTATTTTGTCAGCGCCCTAATGAGCATCTTTCTGCAAGGTTTGACTTGTAGATGTTCCATTTGATAAACTTGTATTTACAAGTGTTTTGGTCGTCCCCAACATGCCTGGGGAACACGACAGGATGCGAATATTTGAGAATACAAAGTGGACAAGGCTTGATCAGGGAGCCATGACAAAAAGAATTCCAGGATCTTGATTAACTCGAGTCAACTCATATTTACTTTCGCAGTTATCAGGCTCGCCGAAATAATCCAAAACCAGTTATTTTTCAAGACTAGATCCTTTTGCACGACAAGGACAGTTCGGAAGTAGTTCAAGGCGTTTAATTATTTCCATTTCTAAAAAAAATGGATCAGCGTTTGCCATGGGGTTGTTGTAAAGGAAGACTTAACCGCTGTGCCAAGTCAGGTCAGGTGACGTCAGTACGTGGATCCTCTTTCGGAAACATTGTATCCCGATATTCGATCAGTTTTTCGGTGACATCCGAGGTGAACTGATTCACTAGTTCAGTAAACACTATCTTCCGCTCTTACTGGTCCTCATTGACATGTAATCAAGATTGCAAATGCGAATGACATTAGAGAGTCGCGGCATGCTTACATTTGTCAACTTCAGTGGCACCCCGATAACTCTGTTGCGATCACTTCCGTGTTTATGTCAACGCTCAGGACGTTGATGTTCAAGTTGATACAGTAGATCTCCCAAAGAAGGAGAAATGTAATTTTTCAAGACAAAATCATCTGTCGAGATGAATACGAAGATTCGTTTAGGGACAAGTCTTATGAGGACGAAGACTTCCTTCAACGACACGATCAGATTACAGGGTAAATTGGCTCCTATGCAGCAGTAACGCTCTCAGCACAGTTCTGTGTAAATCTGTTTTTTTGTCCTGATGCTTGATTCAATCGCTTTCAGACGGCTGTCCGTTCCGATAAATTTATCGGCCAACACAATAACCATTTCCACCCGAGGAAGCCTATCATGAGATTATACATCACAGTAATCTGAGCAGTTGATCAGTCTCTTCCCAAAAAAGTATGTGTTTGATACCATACTGGACATCTATCAATATTTACATTCTGAATTTACGCTTTAAAAAGTCACGCACATTGGAACTGAAACATATTTACGTCGGCAGGGATGCCTTGAGCCATATATTTCCTTGGTTCAATTATCTGTGGGTTTACTTTCGGGACATGTTCCGGCCCTGGAGAATTGTACTAATCATCTGTATATCCCAAAGATATCACGAATACCTGAACAGGACGATGACTTGTTCGACTCCTCAGATAATATTTTTCAGCGCATAAAACCACATGCTTCATCCGTCTCCTTCATAATTGCTACGAACTTCTATGCTCGTGTGTTTACAAATGAAAATGGGCTGTGATTGAGCCGCTTCTCTGTCTCCTTTGGACCTACCAGATCTTTTATGTCTTGCCCAAAGGATTCCTTCCTGCGACTACTGGTATGACTAAATTGCTGGAGCAAAGCAAGAAATCTTCACCGAATTTCCAACATAGCATCGCTGACGACACCAAGCATGGCTTCCACACTGTATGTTATTAGTAAGTAATATTTCCCGATGATAAGTTGTGTTTCCCCTGGATTGACCTTTCTAATGACCAATTCTCGACGAGAAGGACCAATTGCAACGTATACCATCTGCTTTACCGCATGGCATTTACAGAGACTATGTTTTGACAGAAGCCCTTGCATTCGAAAGCTTGCCCCATGTACAAGGAAGCATCACTTTCTGGTTCTATGGCTCACATCGAGTGATACGTGTGTATCAGCGACTTGTTGCCTGACAAGACTGTTCTCACTATCTCCCCGTGGGATACATTGATGGGCAAGCCCTCGATTATGGAACCTGAGTCCCTGACGGCAGATTAAATGTGTGACCGGAAACCAGTTGATCCGCGCCCTCGACCTCGCTTACGTCACCAAGCGTGACAAGTCTTCACTGCTTTCGGATTTTTTCGGTGAGCCTATGACTGGGACAGTGTATAATTTGACCCACGTTGGCGTGTGAAATGAGGGTCCTGAAACTTCCTTCTATCTTGGCTACCTGATCAGTCCATCTTTCTGTATGAGTAATGTAATGCTACTATCCACATTGACCAACTCATCAATTTGACCAGCTCATCAATTGAAATAGACCAAAGTCATGTTCTGAGACAGGATTCTGCTCGATTCTTTGATAGAATCATGCCCCAGAGAGTGCTAAGGAAGGCACCTCTTTATGAATGCCTTGTCATGTACCCATAGTTGAAAGGCTCAGGGCTACTGTGTTCCATGTGGACATGGCGACATTTCGCTAAGACATTCGGACCCGAATTGAATACTTATATTCTGGTATGTATCGGGATTTGGTTTGAAAAAAACATCGAGAAGCGGAGCACAGTGTTATCGACTCTCAGTCCCACTCGTTCTCATTAGCCATACATAATCCCTGGGTTTCGAACCTGTTACCTTTTACTAATCAAGTGGCACTTTCTGATCCTGTGAGACTAAAAAGTGGCGCTTTCTAGTCCTTTGCTTCTCACGTCCTAGAGATAAATATGCCATTTTCAGTCATAGTGAATGCAGCATGGAAACCTGACTACCGGATTCAACTCACGATGTCCAAGTGTGCTAAATTTCTTTCAGGAGTTCAACGGGAGTTCAAGCCGGCTTTTCGCGAATACATCGATTTCGCGAGAGTAAAATCAAGAGAAGAATGGGTATTTGAAGACTCCAAGCTTCCATTAATCTCTCAAAAATCTCCCCGGAAACAATGTCTTCCCAAGGAAAGGCGAGCTCAATCGAATATGTCGACAAGCCAACGGACGAGGCCGCCCAGGACCTTCAGAAATTAGGATATACACAAGAAATGACACGAGTATGCAAATTTCCATTGAAATCTCATCAAGTCCTCTGATCCCTGTAATACTTCAGAACAGGGGTCTCTTCCATATTCTGTTTAGTGAGTAGTCGTCCTGCTCCATTGATAATTGATTTTGATGAACTTTTAGTGCTCTTGGGTTTGTTTATCCTCCCTCGCCATACTGGAATGCTTCTCATGAGACATTGTGTCTTGAACAAACAGCGATCATGGCAGTCCGTAGGTATCTTTCGTAGGTATATGACTGTGTCCTAAAAAGACCACAGCTTTTGCTCTTGTGACGCCTATCGCAACATCTTTGACTGCAGGTGGGCCTGTGGTCATGGTCTGGGGGTATATTGCGGTTCTCGCCTACGAGACCTTCCATTGCTAAATGAATAAACAGTTTAGCAATGGTATCGGTCTTCTGTGAAACACTTGCTTTGTCTTTGGCAGAGATTTGTTCGAAATATCCGACTTCCGCAGGTGCATATTATTGGGCATTCCGTTTGGCTTCACCTCGCTATCGATTGTTATGTTCTTGGATCAATGGATGGTTAACCATGGTCGGTGTATGGACAGCCAGTCTATCTGTAAACTTTGTAAGTCAATTGTGACCATGACGTTTGTTACTATTAACAAATATAGGGAACAGCCCAATTGCTAGTTGCGGGTATCGGAATCTATAACCCAGATTGGACGGCTACTCCCTGGCAAACGTGTCAGTTGAATTTGAATGAGTTATAGGCTTCTGACCTTGATATATCCAGATTTAATTTTCTTCGCAATTGCAACATTCGCAACGGTGTTTGGCATTTTCTTCAACAACTTGCTTCCTTCGGTCGATGTATGTTCATTGATCAATACTATTTTGAGTAGTTGGATTCAACTAACCACTGATAGATCCTGTCCGCTATCTGGACTCTATTTGGTATGATTGGTGATAGTCTTCATCTAGTTATTTGTTCAAGCCGAGTTCTGACTCTGACCACTTCAACTGCGTAATATATGAAGCCATACTCATATCACTGTCCGTGAAGGCTGTTGTTGGCCGAAGATCGGCATCATTTGCCCTCGGTTTCTTTGATCCTTCATCCTCAGGCTGGACACCAGGATGGTCATTCTTCGTGGGACTACTACCAGTAAGAGTACTTTGCTCCTACATTCGTTATCTCAAACTGTTTCAGCCAGGTGAAAGCAGTTCATGGTCATAATTGGTGAATGTAGAACTTACGTCTATATGTCCGATGCCCGCAGCATATGCTTACTCGGCCACTGGGATGAGTGAGTATTGATTATAAAATGGTGCATATTTATGACTGTGTATCCCGCGACAGTCGCAAGCATGTGTGAAGAGGTCCGCAACCCAGTGCGACAAGTTCCCCGAGCGATGGCATGGGCAATACCGATTGGGTTTCTAATTGGAATGATATTCCTTCTTCCAGTGGTCTTCACGTTGCCCGATATTGGCATGCTTCTCGCAGGTGAAATTATTTTGGTGGCTTCTTTTGAAGGATCCTTACGGGTGTCTACGTACAGTACCTGGCGGTCAACCTATTGGAGTCCTATTTACAACAGTAATGGGTTCTCGTGGAGGAGGGTTTGGTTTGGTGCGTGTTCAAAATTCAAAATTCACATGATGACGTCTGTCCACTGATCTTTCAGCTGTAGACTTTCATCAGTAAGTGACTATCCGTATCCATAAATGCCTGTGATTGATTCCAGGATAGTATTCATGACAGGTGTATTCTGTGCCATATCTATCTGTTGTGCAGCATCAAGGGCAACATGGAGCTTCGCAAGGGACAAAGCCATCCCTTACTCTGAGTTCTTTGGCAAAGTAAACCACGGTTTCCTGGAGGGGGTTCCCCTTAGTGCCTATTTATTGTCAACAACGGTGCAAGTCCTACTCGGGTTAATTTTCCTCGGATCCAGCACCGCTTTC
>Ga0153955_100758_pt1 | contig 11208 bp, 21 predicted proteins | sample TSFL039MetaG_FD_104744 | JGI IMG/M metagenome (GOLD analysis project Ga0153955, IMG submission 104744) | Attine ant fungus gardens microbial communities from Florida, USA - TSFL039 MetaG | ecosystem: Host-associated > Fungi > Mycelium > Unclassified | place: USA: Florida, Wekiwa Springs...
AAGGACCTCAAGGTTTGGCATGACACTGATCTATTACCCATAGATGCACATCAATCCTTGAACACAAACAAGGACAGCCCCTTATATGGTTAAGTTATCACTATTCTGGACACAAAAGGACTGCCATATATAGAACAATAGGCAGTAGAATATGTGATGCTCTGTCCAGGTGCACAGACCATCTATTCCTGTATATAAGGCTTCCTAGTCTGAGGATTAGACCTCAGACTTAACAACATCTTTTGTTGCTTATCTACTTCGCATTTTTGAGCCTTTTGAAGAACACCTTCAACAATTACAAATTAGTAAGTGACCATTTGTGATAAGTTCTCTTTGTCAAACTCTAACTTAGAGTGTGAGTAAGGTTAGGGTTACTCAACCACAACTTCAATTGTTATATGAAAGGTGGCCTTCACTACACATGTGAGGTCATATGAACCAGTAGTAATGTTCTTTGGGATGACAAATTCACCTGCCACATTCCAAGGCATGATGAACAAAATCCTGAGGGATATGATCAATGAAGAAAAAGTGGCAGTATTTGTGGATGATATTTTAGTAGGGACAGAAACAGAAAAGGAGCATGATGACATTGTGGAAGAAGTACTAAGGAGGTTAGAAGAGAACAACCTTTACATGAAACCAGAGAAATATGCTTGGAAGGTACAGAAAGTGAATTTTCTGGGAGTGGTAATGAGTCAAGGGAAGATAGAGATGGAGGAAGATAAAGTGGCAGGGGTGTTGAACTGGCTGGCACCTAGAACGGTCAGGGACATTAGAAAATTCCTGGGTCTTGCCAATTACTACAGAAGATTCGTAAAGGACTTTGCCAAGATAGCCCAACCCCTGAATAGTTTGATGAGAAAGGAAGAAAAGTAAAAGTGGGGAGATAAATAGCAAAGAGTATAAGGAACAGTCACCCAAGTAACTCAGGTAGGCAGATCCCAACTCTAAGTCAGAGTAGACAAAGAGAACTCGTTAGAGTCCCCACTGGATTTGAGTACACTACTTATATCTATTCTACTTGGTCTGTGCACTACTTTCCCATGGTGATTATGTAACATCAACATGACATGTCATGTGACTGATCATGTGACCTCCCATATGACTTCCCTGATTATGTAAGTCCATTCTAAAAATAGAAAAGAAAAGTTCTTGTGTCACGATTCATGACATCCCTTATATGGTTAAGTTATCACTATTCTGAACACAAAAGGACTGCCATATATAGAACAATAGGCAGTAGAACATGTGATGCTCTGTCTAGGTGCACAGACCATCTATTCCTGTATATAAGGCTTTCTAGTCTGAGAATTAGACCTCAGACTTAACAACATCTTTTGTTGCTTAAACTACCTTGCTTGAGAATCATCAACTCCTCAATCACAAATCTAGTAAGTGACCATTTATGATAGCTTCACACTTCCTTACTTTATCTAACAGGTCCACCCCTTCTATGATTATTTCCACCACTCTCATTCTCTTCACCTCCAACTATTCTTTCTTCACCAACGTCTGCTCCTCATTATTCTTTTTCACTCCAACTTCCCAATCTGGTCTCCTACTTAATCCATCTGCCTTGTCCATTTTGCTTCCTGCAATATGTTTCAACACGAAGTCAAACCTGGACAGGTATAGAGCCCATTGCACTTATCTGTGATTTAGCTTTTAGTTACTCATAAAATATTCTGGGTTTTTGTAGTCTGTCCATACTTCAAATTACTCCTTGCTCCTTCTAGGAAGTATCTCCACGTCTCCAGACATTGTATTACAGCTAATATCTCTTTATCATGTATTTTGTAATTCCTTTCGGTTTCATTAACAACTTAGAAATATATGCTACTGGTCTCCATTTACTGTTTTTGCATTTAATAGACAGTACTCCTCCCATTGCAAAGTTAGAGGTGTCGGCCTCTACTCTGAGTTCCCTGTCCAGCTCAGGTGCTACCAGTAAGGGTCTGCTCATAAAGACCTGCTTAAGCTATTCAAACACCATCTGTTGGTCTACTCCCCAGTTCCACTTCTCCTTCCTCGTTAGATTGTTCAAGGGTCTAGCTAGTTTTGCGAAATCCTTTACAAATTGCCTGTAGTAATTTGCAAGTCCCAAAAACTTTCTAACATCTCTGACTATCTTAGGTATAGACCAGTTCAGCACTTCCGCCACTTTATCCTCTTCTATCTTGATCTTCCCCTAACCCATTATTACTCCCAGGAAATTCATCTTCTGCACTTTCCAAGTGCACTTTTCTAGTTTTATGTATAAGTCATCTCCTCCAATCTTCTCAACACCTCTTCTACAATCTCATCATAATCTTAATGTAATAACAAGAGAGTCGAGATGACTTCCCTATCACACTCAACATTATGAGAGAATAAAGAGAACTCGATGGAGTCTCTTTGTAGATTGTGCTACCTACTTATACACAATTTCTATTTGTCTATGTGTATGCTTAAGTAACTACCAATCCTTCCAGAAGGTTCCATCATGTGACCCTATCTTATCTCTTTTCTATAATTAGAATCCTTTATCTAGTCCATCTGAGAATAACTCTTGTTCTTCCCATCCTTCTAACCATACTATTTTTGGTTTGGGCGGGCAATTTATGACACTTCCTTTGTCTCCATTCCCACTAACACATCATTCATAAATGCCCCCACTTTTTCTTTATTGATCATATCTCTTAGGATTTTATTCATCATGTCCTAGAATGTGGCAGATGAATTTGTCATCCCAAAGAATATTACCACTGGTTTGTATGACCCTATATGTATAGTAAAGGCTGCCTTCTACTCATCTCCTTCTTTGATCCTCACATTATTATATCCCCATCGTAAGTTCATTTTGGTAAACACTCTCTTATTACCCATACTATCTACTAATTCTGTAATTAATGGTAGTAGGTAGTTGTTCTTTACTATTTGCTTGTTGAGCCTATGATAGTCTATAACCATGTGTTTCCCTCCATCCTTCTTCCCTACAAAGAATACTAATGAAGTCTGGGGTGATTTAGAAGGTCTAATATACCCCTTCTTTAAATGCTCATTGACAAACTTCTGTATCTCTTCTTTTTCATTTCTAGAGAGAGGATATACTCTTGCTTTGCTCACTTTGAAGTTGTTGTTGAGATCTATCACATGATCCCACACCTTTCTGACTGGCATTCTCTCCAACTCTATCTTCCCAAACACCTTTAGCCATTTGTGGTACCTTTTGGGCACTATTTCCTCCACCTTCCTGTGATCTGCCTCCATCTCTTTCTCTCGTCCCCAATCTTCCTTCTCATCCACTGCCTATCTCATAATTTTCCTTTTGTCCTCTCTTATCTTCTTCTTCTCTATTATCTTTACTGCTTTTTCACACAGTGGTGGACATCTTGTCATTCTTACTTCTCCCTTCTCCCAATCTATCTCTGGATTATGAACCACCAATCATGGCATGCCCAAGATCACATCTGTCTTCTCTAATTTGCATACATTCATTCTAACTCTCTCCACATGCCCTTTGTAGAACATGTTCACTTCCACCTCATGAGTTATTGCATCTCTGCTATTTCCAGTACCATCTACATTCCTCACTTGTAACAGCCAATCTAGTTTGATTAGCCTATATCCTCCCTTTTGAGCCAAATTTCTGCTCATAAACATTTCTGTTGCCCTACTGTCAAGCAACACCCTCACTGTCCTCCCTTCATGTGTATCTATCTTTTCAATATCCATATTCATCCACACTTCTCTTAGAGGCTTAAATGTTTGCCTTACTTCTCTTACTTCTACCTTTTGCACTACCTTCTGATTGACAGTTTCTGCCACTCTCCTCAGATCAGTGATTCCAGCCCTCCCCTTCTAGGCCCTAGGCACTGTCTGTTCTAGCTCTCCACCATGGTACTTTCTTTCCTGTCCTACAAGATGGACAGAAAATTTCCCCTTTCTCACTTTGTTCCATCTTCCAGATAACTGCATCTTTTTCTCCACACATACTATACTTCACCTTTTCTGCCCTTCCTTCCTTGGCTTCTTTGTTCCTCCAATTCCATGCCTCTTTACATTCTCCACACCACATATTACACAGCTGCTCCTTCCCCAGGAACCTCTGTCCCCGATTCTCCTGTGTTTTTGTCCCTTTGTAATTGCATCCTCTACACTCTACAAAGGTTACTACTTCTCTGGGTGTCATCCACCCTTCCATGCACATTGTTGCTCCTCTTAGGGGCAGCCCTCTTGCTCCACTATGTTCTTTCACCTTCCCCTATACTTCTTGTGGTGATGCCACCTCTACCTTCTTCCTTTCCTTCATTTTTGGACACTCCCACTTCTTGTGTCCCTTCTTCCCACATCCAAGACATTTCACTTCCTCCCTTACTATTTCTTGTCTCCTCACCTCTCTCACTTCACACTGCATTACCCTACTCTTCAACACTTTGAACTTATTGCTTACTACTGTCTCCTTCTTCTGCTCTTCTTCATTCCTGCACTTCTGGGCAAGGTGCCCAAACCTCCCACAATGCCTGCATAATCTTCACTCTCTCCCTTCTAGCTCTGCCCTTAGTTTGGTAATGGAACACCTTTTATTGAGCATGTCACTCATGAGTTTGTTGTATTGGTCCAAAAACATCACATTATGTCCTGGACAGGTGTTGTATGTAGAAAAAAAAGATATATATTTGTTGAGGGTGACTCGTTATCTTCTTCAAAGGGCTTACAGTACATCTACTGGGGTGCACTGATCTTCTCCCAGCCAGGTACCTACTGCCTTACTGACTACTGCCCTAATAGTACTTTGGCTACCACTCCAAGGAGGAGATCCCTACACTAACCATCTTCTTAAGGATGCAGCAATATTCCTCTGTGTAGACTGATCACAATAGACTAGTAGCATGAAATAGATATAATGAAAGAAGTACAAGTATTTACTGAGTACCACTCAATTATAAGGTCTGGTCTAAGCTAGTACCTGAGCTTGGTCCTAGCTGTCCACCTCTGGGGTCTAAACTTCCCAGTCAGTCCACTTAAGCCTGTGGCCTGGCTATGAGGAAGTTGGGATTGGTCTGAGACAACCGCACACCAAGAACGATTATGAGAGTAAGATTGCTTAGGACCAAGGAGGTCAGGAGCTAGTAGTGGAAATGAGTTCTAGTGTAAGGACTTAGGTTGTGGTTGGATAACCTTAACCTCAATCCCATTCTTTATCAGAGTTTGACAAAGAGAACTTGTTAGAGTTCTTGTTGGATTTTGTACACTACTTATACATGCTCAAATGTTTGTCTCTATTTACTGATCCGACTATATTACATAATTAAATGAAAAGAAAAAGAAAAAGAAAATAAATATTAACTTAGAGAGAATTAGATGATTCATGACAATTGTCAGGACCTGCAGGACAATCCCGGATCCCCCTCAGAGGGTATGAGGTTAAAGACAAGGAGAACTTGACAGAGTTCCCTCTATGAATTGCCTAGCTATTTATATAATTACATGTGGCTATGCTAAGGCTATTCTAAGAGAGAACAAGGTATCTATGGACTACTATCTGTCAAGTCCTGAGTATCTTCCCACATCAGATGGCTTCTGCCCACGTGTTCTCCTACACATAATGGCTGTCTGATAGGTGTATGATTGACATGTGCCTTTCCTATGCTTGTCCTTTTTATTAGATCCTGACGTTCCTATGTCATGTTCATTAAGTCGTATTGTTGTATAGTTGTTAATTAATTTAATTAATTAAAGAAAAAGATAAGTGTCAGAGCAAATCATAACAATAATAACCCTAAAGGGGGATCAGGGATTGTCTTGCTGGTCCTGACAATGAAGTGCATTTTCTACTATTTGAGAGAAACAGGTCATTACAAGCTAGAATTTCAGGCAGATGATATACTTACTAGAAAAACTAAGTGTAGTGAATGTTGGTAGGGATAACCTCAGCTCACACTCTAAGTCAGAGTTGACAAAGAAAACTCATTAGAGTCCTTGCTAATTGGTCTAGCTACTTATATGCGAATTGGTATTTACTAGTATTTGTCTACTCAAATTATCCCACAGACTCCTTTTGAGTCATAGTGTCCCATGCACTTCAAACTATTACATAATAAATGAAAATGAAAAAGAAATAAAATAATCTGCCACTGCAGATACCCCAGCTCACCTGTCGTTTCATTACACCACCCCCCTCTCAAGCTTCCTCGTCCTCAAGGATTTTACAACTTACTGTCCCAATCCCCAATATTCCCCATCTCATCATCTTCTTGTTGTTTTATCTGTAAAAACGGATTACAGCTTACTTTAGCAAATGGATTCCTCTTCCATCGCCACCAATTTTCTTCTAACCTTTTCCAATACTTCTGCTCATATTTCTTCTCTCCCCACCCATACAATGATTTTGCTGTATATTTCCCTGGCAACCCCCTGTTAAACACCCTTTTATTTTCTTCTGTTTCTTGCTGCCTTGCTTCTTTCTCTTCTTCTCTTCCGTATTCCTTTTCAAACTCTTTTACCAGATCACTTGCATTTTTAAGATTTTCCCTACTCTCTCAAGTGTCTTCCTCTGCTGTACACCCCTTCTATTGTACCAGGTACTTATCTCTCCCCCACACTCGTCTCTTATTCATTATTTTCTCTACCTCCCATTCTTCTTCCCCTTCTGGTTGTGGCACTTCTTTTCTTTGTCCCTCCACCTGTCCTGTATATCTTTGTACTCTACTTACGTTAACTACCAGATGTATCTTTACTATGCTAGGTAGTTCTAATTCTAATGTGTTTGTCAAAACTATTGACTTGACTCTATAAGGTCCGACAAATCCCTCTATAAGTTTCTCTGTTCTCCTTTCCACCATTTGGTATTTGAGATCCTTGGTACTGAGTAGTACTAGATCTCCCACTCAATATTTTTCTGCTTCTCCCCTATGCCTATCTGCATATTTTTTCATGTCTTCTTGTGCCTTTCCCAGTGCTGCCTTAGCCTCTTCTTGTATTTCCTGCATTCTTTCCACAAATTTGCTCGCCTCCTCAAACTTTCCTTTCTTCCTGAGTTCAAATCCCATGCAAGGATCTCGTCCATTATTTGCTTTAAAGGGTGACACTTTTGTACTTGTCTACACCTTATTGTTGTAAGCAAACTCTACCATTCCCAACCATTCTGGCCACTGTTCCTGGCAATGATCTATGAATATTCTTAAGTACTGTTCTAGTTCTTGATTTATCCTTTCAGTTTGTCCATCAGTTTGTGGATGGAATACCATTGACAATTTACTATCGATCCCCAGCATTGCATTTAACTCTCTCATCACTCCTGCTGCGAACTGCAGCCCTCTATCAGAAACAATACTTTCTGGCAAGCTGTGTAGCTTCCAGACATTATCCCTGAATAATCTAGCTAGTCCTCCTGCTGTTGTCTTTTCTGTAGTAGGTATGAAATGCACTATCTTTGTTAACCTATCTACTACTACCAAAATTGAATCATATCCTTGGGCTAATGGTAGCTTCGTAATGAAATCCACTGATATATGACTCCATGGCTTTTCCGGTATTGAATTTGGCATTAGCTTCCCTGCAGGTGCTTGTGTACAATTTTTATTTCATTGACACACATCATATCCCTCCATATATTGCTTCACCTCTCTACTCACTCCTGGCCACCAGAAGTTTCTCGTCACCAACTCTGTGGTTTTCCACTGTCCTCCATGTCCCCCCACAGGCATGTCATAATGCAGCCTGATTATCTCTGCTCTCAATTTCTCATCCTTAGGTATGTATACCTTTCCTTCCTTTAACATCAACTCCTCATATTCTCATCACTCTTCATCTCTTAAAACCTTTACTCCCACTCATTTCATTTCTTCCACTGCTTTTACCACCTTGTCATCTTTTGCCTCACTCTTTCTTATCCTGTCCAGGATGTCTATTCCTTCAATGATTACTTCTGACACCTGTGTCGCTCTAGCCTCTAACCATTCTTTCTTTACCAACATCTGCTCCTCATTGTCCTTTTCTACTCCTACCTCCCAATCTGATCTTCTGCTTAAGCCATCTGCCTTTCCCATTCTACTCCCGGATACATGTTTTAAAATAAAGTCAAACCTTGAGAGATATAGAGTCCATCTTGCTTGTTGTCTGTTTAATTTCTGATTGCTCATGAAATACTCTAAGTTTTTATAGTTTGACCAAATTTCAAACTTCCCCCTTGCACCTTCCAAAAAGTGCCTCCAGGCCTCTAGGCATCTAATTACTGCCAACATCTCTTTATCGTGAATCTTGTAATTATGTTCCATTTCATTTAGTAGAGATATAAGCTACTGGCCTCTACCTATTGTCTTTGCATTTAATAGACAACACACCTCCAGTTGCAAAATTGGAAGCATCTGCCTCGACTCTGAATTCTTTGTCTAAGTTGGATGCTACTAACGATGGTCTTGTGGTGAAGATCCCTTTCAGTTGCTCAAATGCCTTCTGTTGGTCTTCCTCCCATTTCCACTTCTCATCTTTTCTTGTCAACGTATTCAAGAGCTTTGCAAGTGTTGCAAAGTTTTTAATAAATTGCCTATAGTAGTTGGTGAGTCCCAAGAATTTTCTGACATCTCTGACCATCTTTGGTATTGGCCAGTTCAATACTCCTTCCACCTTTTCCTCCTCCATTTCAATTTTCCCTTGACCCATCACTACTCCCAAAAAGTTTACTTTATTAACCTTCCACAAACACTTTTCTGGTTTCACATATAAGTTATTCTCCTCTAACCTCTTTAGTACTTCCACCACAATCTCATCATGCCCCTTCTCATCATCTGTGCCTACCAGCACATCATCTACAAAGACCGCCACCTTTCCTTCATTAATAAGATCTCTCATGATCTCATTCATCATTCCCTGAAACGTTGCCAGTGAGTTCATCATCCCAAAGAACATCACCACTGGTTCAAATGACCCCACATGGGTAGTGAAGGCCACCTTCCACTCATTACCCTCCTTAATGCATATATTGTTGTAGCCCCATCATAAATCCATCTTAGTGAACAATTTCTTATTTCCCATGGAGTCTACCAAGTTGGTAATCAATGGCAATGGATAGTTGTTTTTTATCGTCTGCTTATTGAGTCTATGATAGTCCATGACCATATGCTTTCCACCATCCTTCTTTTCCACAAAGAAAACTGGAGAAGTCTGTGGTGACTTCAAAGGTCTTATGTATCCTTTTCTCAAGTGGTCCTGGATGAACTGTTGGACCTCTTCCCTCTCATTTCTAGAGAGTGGATACACCCGTGCTTTACTGGCTTTGAACTCCTCCTTGAGATCTATAGCATGATCCCATATCTTCCTTGTTAGCATTCTCTCCGACTCCACCTTTCCAAACACCTTCAGCCATTTGTAGAACTTTTGAGGCACCATTGCCTCTACCTTCCTATGGTCTAGTTCCATCTCCTCCTCTCTTCCCCAATCTTCCTTTTCATCTGCTGCCCACCTAATTCTTTCGATCTCATCCCCTTATATCTCTTTCTTTCCTTTCCTTCTTTTCTTAATTTCTGGGCCCATTTCCTTTTTGCCCACATATTGTCTACATATGGGTAGACATCTCGTCATTTTCACTTCTCCCTTTTCCCAATCTATCTCTGGGTTATGTGCCTGTAGCCAAGGCATCCCCAGTATCACTTCTGTCTTCCCCAGGTTGCATACATCCATTTTCACTCTCTCTACATGCCTCTTGAAGTACACATTCACTTCTACTTCATACAGAATCGCATCTCCGCTATTTCCTGTGCTGTCCACATTCCTCACCAATATCGGCTTCTCAAACTTTATCAATTTGAAGCCCCCTCTTTCTGTACATTTCTTGCTCATGAAAAGTCCTGTGGCTCCACTATCTAACAACGCTTTCACTGATATTCCTTCATGAGTGTCAATTTTCTCTACTTCTATTTGCATCCACACTTCTTGCAGGCCCCTCAAAGTTCTCCTGACTTCTCTCTGCCTCTTCTCTGGATCAGTGATTCCAGCCCTCTCCTTCTGGACCCTAGGCACTGACTGTTTTACCTTTCCTCCCCAGTTCCACTACAGCACTTTCTTTCCTGTCCTACAGGATGGACAGAACACTTCTTCCTTTTCATTCTTTTCTACTTTTTCTCCTGTTACTGCATCCTTACCACCACAAGTGCCACACTTTACTCTTTCTGCTCTTCCACATTCTGCCTCTCTGTCTCTCCAATTCCATGCTTCTTTGCACCTTCCACACCACATATTACACATCTGCTCCTTACCCAAAAACCCTTGCCCTTGGTTTTCCTGGGTTTTTGTCCCCTTGTAGTCATACCCCCTACATTCTACAAGTGTCACCACCTCTCACCTCATTGTCCACCCCTCCATGCTCATGACTGCTCCTCTAGGCAGCAGTCCTTTTGCTCCACAATGCTCCTTTATCTTTCCCCATACTTCTTGTGGTGGTACTGCTTCCTCCCTCCTTCTTTCTTTCTTCTGTGGGCAGTTCCACTTCTTGTGTTCCTTCTTCCCACATCCAAAACATGTTGCTTCTTCCCTTATTATCTCTTGCCTCCTCACTTCCCTCACTCCACACTGCATCACTTGACTTCCCAATACTTCAAATCTATTGACCACCACCGTCTTCTTTTTCTGTTCTTCTTCACTTCTGCACTTCCGGGCGAGGTGCCCAAACCTCCTATACTTCCTACAAATCCTTCCTTCTCTTCCTTCTAATTCTGCCCTTAACTTGGTGAGGGCATGCCTTTGGTTGAGCATGTCACTCATGAGTTGGTTGTACACTTCTAAGGACATTGTGTGTTGTACTTAGAAGGGTGAATTGTTGTTATGAAAAGAGAATGAAGATATATTTGTGTTGCTGGTTGGTGTCACAAACTTCATTCAGCCATAACTCCACGAATACTTGCACGATTCCCACGGTCTAGGATGCGTCGGAAAGCCCTCAAGAAGACCTTTCGAACGATGCCCAAAACGTGTCAAAGCGATCAGTACTCATTGAGATATCAGTTAATCAGTGCTGGACACTGATTGGCAGATATCTCGGGAACTGCCAAACACGGACGTTCGCTTCCACATGCACATGGAAGCTCTCTTCAATACGCTTCTGACGACTATAAATAGACCTTAGGGTGATAAGATCCTGTGGAGATACAAGGACCTCAAGGTTTGGCATGACACTGATCTATTACCCATAGATGCACATCAATCCTTGAATACAACAAGGACAGCCCC
>Ga0153955_100767_pt1 | contig 11053 bp, 7 predicted proteins | sample TSFL039MetaG_FD_104744 | JGI IMG/M metagenome (GOLD analysis project Ga0153955, IMG submission 104744) | Attine ant fungus gardens microbial communities from Florida, USA - TSFL039 MetaG | ecosystem: Host-associated > Fungi > Mycelium > Unclassified | place: USA: Florida, Wekiwa Springs...
AGGCCAGCGGCGCGACTTCGATAACGTTGCGTTCCATCAGCTTCTCGACTTTTTCAAAACCCAGCATCTCAAACAGGGCGTCGTAAAGCGGACGCAGGTAGGGGTCCACTTTCTGGCTCAAATCGCCCGGCAGGAAGCCCAGTTTTTCACCGGCCTCGACGGCGGGGCGCGTGAGCAGGATGCGACGAATCTCCTGGCGTTCGAGCGCATCGACCGCGGCAGCGACGGCCAGGTAGGTTTTACCGGTACCCGCCGGGCCCACGCCAAAGGTGATGTCGTGGTCGAGGATATTGGCAATATACTGTGCCTGATTTGGGGTGCGCGGCTTGATGACGCCACGCTTGGTCTTGATATTGACCGCTTTACCGTAGTCGGGCACGCTTTCTGCCGTTTGTTCCAGCACCCGGCTTTCTTTGATCGCCAGATGAATCTGCTCGGGTTCGATATCCGGAATTTCGCCGCGCACGGGTGCGGTATCGACATAAAGTGTTTTCAGGATCTCGACCGCGGCATTCACGCACAGCACCCGACCAACCAGTTTAAACTGATTGTCCCGGCGGTTTATCTCAATGCCAAGACGACGCTCCAGCTGTTTTACATTGTCATCAAATGGACCGCACAGGCTCATCAGACGGCGGTTATCAGCCGGTTCAAGGGCGATTTCACGGGTTTCAATATTCAAACGAATCCTTTGGGTCACTCAGGGCCAGTTGAAAGGGATTGCGGGTGCATCAGATGTGTTAAGCGGATGCATCATAACGAAATTATTTATGCGGTCACGCCGGGGCGCAAGCTTACGAGGTGATATTTGGGCGGCACCGGCAGAAACCAAGTGCAAAACAGCAGAATGTGCGGCAGCCGACGGTGAGCTGCCGCACATAACGGAAGATCAGGGCTGGAAGACGCCAACGCCGATATCATTTTCTTTGCGGGTACGGGCGATAACGGAGGCCGGGCTTTCAACTACACGTAAGCCCATTTCCTCTTCAGTCCGCACCAGCTTGCCGCGCAAGGAGTTGGTATAGACATCGACAATTTCAACGTCGACAAACTTACCTATCATCTCTACCGGACCTTCGAAATTCACCACTCGGTTGTTTTCGGTGCGGCCGGTCAGCTCCATCACGTTTTTACGTGAAATGCCTTCTACCAGAATCCGCTGCACGCTGCCCAGCATACGGCGGCTGATCGCCATGGCCTGCTGGTTGATGCGATCCTGCAGAATATACAGACGCTGTTTTTTCTCTTCGTCGCTGACGTCGTCAGGCAAGTCTGCCGCAGGTGTGCCCGGCCGCGCTGAGTAGATAAAGCTGTAGCTCATATCAAAGTTAATATCACCAATCAGCTTCATCGTTTGCTCAAAGTCCTGCTGTGTTTCACCCGGGAAACCCACGATAAAGTCAGAACTGATCTCAATGTCAGGGCGTGCAGCGCGCAGTTTGCGAATGATAGCCTTGTACTCCAGCGCAGTGTGCGCACGCTTCATCAGCGTCAGAATTCGGTCGGCGCCGCTCTGCACAGGCAGGTGGAGGAAGCTTACCAGCTCTGGCGTATCGCGATAGACATCAATGATGTCATCGGTGAACTCAATCGGATGGCTGGTGGTGAAGCGAATACGGTCAATGCCGTCAATCGCCGCCACCAGACGCAGCAGTTCAGCAAAGGTGCACACGTCGCCGTCAAAGGTTTCGCCGCGATAAGCGTTCACGTTCTGCCCTAACAGGTTCACTTCGCGTACGCCCTGCGCAGCCAACTGCGCGATCTCCAGCAGAATATCGTCTGACGGACGGCTGACTTCTTCACCGCGCGTATAAGGCACCACGCAGAACGTACAATATTTGTTGCAGCCTTCCATGATGGAGACAAACGCGGTGGGGCCTTCGGCCCGCGGTTCTGGCAGGCGGTCGAATTTTTCAATTTCCGGGAAGCTGATGTCCACAACCGGACTTTTGCTGCCGCGCACGGTATTAATCATTTCAGGCAGGCGATGCAGGGTTTGCGGACCAAAGACAATGTCCACGCAAGGCGCACGCTGGCGAATATGATCCCCTTCCTGCGACGCGACGCAGCCGCCAACACCGATGATCAAATCCGGGTTGCGCTCTTTGAGTTTTTTCCAGCGCCCCAACTGGTGGAAAACCTTCTCCTGCGCTTTCTCGCGGATTGAGCAGGTGTTGAGCAGCAGAATATCCGCCTCTTCGGCTTCCTCTGTCAGGGTATAGCCGTGCGTGCTGTTCAGCAGGTCAGACATCTTAGATGAATCGTACTCATTCATCTGACATCCCCAGGTTTTGATATGCAGTTTTTTTGTCATCGAGCTAGCCATTAAATCAGTGCAGTGAAGTGCTGGGCGCGTATTGTAATGCTTTGCTGCGGATGTGACCAGCCTGAGGGCTTTTCTGATCGTGCCTCATTTTTCCGGTACACTTTGCAGGAATACCACCGCGCTGAAAAGTGGCGGCCTAAGAGAGGGATACAAGTGATGCAGGATAACCAGTTTGATGTGGTGATTGTCGGCGGCGGCATGGTCGGAGCGGCGCTGGCCTGTGGTTTAGCGCAGCACCGCTTCCGGGTGGCGGTGATTGAGCGGGCAACCCCGCCACCTTTCGATCCCGACAGCCTGCCGGACGTGCGCATTTCCGCTGTCGGCTCCTCGTCGGTGGCGCTCCTGAAACAACTGAACGTCTGGCAACGCGTAGAGGCGATGCGCTGTGCGCCTTACCGCAAACTGGAAACCTGGGAGTGGCAGACGGCGCAGGTCAGTTTCGATGCGGAGTCGCTGGGTTTGCCTGAACTGGGTTATATGGTGGAGAACACGGTGCTGCAACGTGCGCTGTGGGAAGAGATGACGCAGCGAGGGATCACCTTGCTGTGCCCGGCGACGATGGAGGATCTTCAGCCCTGTAATGCGGGCTGGACGCTGTCATTAAGCAATGGCACGACCGTAACCGCAAAATTAGTGGTGGGGGCAGACGGCGCAAGTTCACAGGTGCGACAGATGGCGGGTATTGGGATTCATGGCTGGAGTTACGCACAGTCCTGCTTACTGATCAGCGTCACCTGCGAGCATCCGGCTGGCGATGCGACCTGGCAGCACTTTACGCCCGACGGTCCACGCGCTTTCCTGCCGCTGTTCGGTCATCATGCCTCGCTGGTATGGTATGACGCCGCCGCCCGTATCCGACAGTTACAGGCCATGCCTGTCGCGCAGCTGGAGAAAGAGATCGCCCATCACTTTCCGGCCCGACTGGGCCGTTTTCATGTGCATGCAGCCGGTGGCTTTCCCCTGGTGCGTCGTCATGCCGCGCGTTATGTCCTGCCGGGGCTGGCGCTGGTCGGCGATGCGGCGCACACCATTAATCCTCTGGCAGGGCAGGGCGTGAATCTGGGATATCGTGACATCGATGCGTTAATGGATGTATTAATTGCTGCGCGTGACAACGCTGAAACCTGGTCGTCGGAACGGGTGCTGTTACGTTACCAGCGCCAGCGCCGCCACGATAATCTGCTGATGCAGAGCGGGATGGATCTGTTCTATTTTACGTTTAGCAACCGCGTCGGCCCGTTAAAGCTGGTACGCAATCTGGGATTGATCGCCGCTGAGCATTCCGGCGTGCTGAAACGTCAGGTCTTGCGCTATGCGTTAGGTTTGTAAGCCTCAGCCACGCGTCGCACGGATGTGACGCGTGGTCATGAGCCGGAAGCCAGAAACAAAAAAGCCCGCTATTGCGGGCTTTTTTGCTTAATTTGGCTGGGGTGCAGGGATTCGAACCCCGGAATGCTGGTATCAGAAACCAGTGCCTTACCGCTTGGCGACACCCCAATGGTGTCAAATCAAATTGTCTAAAATGGCTGGGGTGCAGGGATTCGAACCCCGGAATGCTGGTATCAGAAACCAGTGCCTTACCGCTTGGCGACACCCCAAGAAAATGGTGGCTACGACGGGAATCGAACCTGTGACCCCAGCATTATGAGTGCTGTGCTCTAACCAGCTGAGCTACGTAGCCAAATTGTATTACCTTTCGATGATGGCTGGGATACCTGGATTCGAACCAGGGAATGCCGGTATCAAAAACCGGTGCCTTACCGCTTGGCGATATCCCATTCGTCCACTCGCAGCCGCGAGATACATCGAAATTGGCTGGGGTACCTGGATTCGAACCAGGGAATGCCGGTATCAAAAACCGGTGCCTTACCGCTTGGCGATACCCCATCCATGCTGCCGACTCGTGAAATGGTGCGGGAGGCGAGACTTGAACTCGCACACCTTGCGGCGCCAGAACCTAAATCTGGTGCGTCTACCAATTTCGCCACTCCCGCAAAAAAAAGATGGTGGCTACGACGGGAATCGAACCTGTGACCCCAGCATTATGAGTGCTGTGCTCTAACCAGCTGAGCTACGTAGCCATCTTTTTTCGCGCAACCTTCATCGGCGTTGCGGGGCGCATTATGCGGAGTTGACTACACAGCGTCAACAAGTTTTTTGCCGTTTTTTGCCTTCAAACGCCTGTTTGTCTGGCTTATAACCAGGGTGGTGCTTTATTCGGCAATTTTTCAGTGAATACAACGGCAACTCCACAAAAAATGGGCCATTACTGGCCCATCTGTTCACTCAGTATAGCACTTATTTGTAAGCGGACTGGTGCACGCCCACGGCACGTCCTGAAGGATCGTCCATGTTTTTGAAGGCTTCATCCCACTCAATCGCTTTTGCCGACGAACAGGCAACAGACGGCCCACCTGGCACGCACTCGGCAGCACTTGGCAGTGGGAACAGTTCTTCGAAAATTTCGCGATAGAGATACGCTTCTTTCGAACCCGGCGTGTTATACGGGAAGCGGAAATGCGCCGTCGCCAGTTGCTGATCGCTAATCTGCTTAGCCGCCACTTCTTTCAGCGTGTCAATCCAGCTGTAACCTACGCCGTCAGAGAACTGCTCTTTCTGACGCCAGGCAACGCTTTCAGGCAGATAGGAAGAGAAACATTCGCGCAGAATGTGTTTTTCCATTTTACCGTTGCTGCCGCACATCTTGTCCTGTGGGTTGATACGCATGGCGACATCCAGGAATTTCTTATCCAGGAACGGCACGCGCGCTTCTACGCCCCAGGCGGACATCGCTTTGTTGGCGCGAGCACAGTCAAACATGTGCAGAGCCAGCAGCTTACGCACGTTCTCTTCATGGAATTCTTTGGCATCAGGCGCTTTATGGAAATAGAGGTAGCCACCGAAGACTTCATCTGCGCCTTCGCCTGACAGCACCATTTTAATGCCCATCGCTTTGATCTTACGCGACATCAGGTACATCGGCGTGGAGGCACGAATGGTGGTCACATCGTAGGTCTCGATGTGGTAGATCACGTCACGGATAGCATCCAGACCTTCCTGCACCGTGAAGTGGATTTCATGGTGAACCGTACCCAGGTGCTCGGCAACCAGTTTGGCTGCTTTCAGATCCGGTGAGCCTTCCAGACCGACGGCAAAAGAGTGCAGCTGTGGCCACCAGGCATCGCTTTTGTCCTGATCTTCAACGCGCTTAGCGGCAAAACGCTTGGTCACGGCTGAAATAATAGAAGAATCCAGACCGCCAGACAGCAGCACGCCATAAGGAACGTCTGACATCAGATGACTTTTTACCGACTCTTCCAGCGCATGTTTCAGGCCAGCCGCGTCAGTCACGTTGTTTTCAACGTTTTTGTATTCCATCCAGTCACGCTGCCAGTAACGACGAATTTCACCGTCAGTACTGGAAAGGTAGCTTCCCGGTGGGAATTCTTTAATGGTGCGGCAAACCGGCACCAGCGCCTTCATTTCAGACGCCACAAACAGGTTGCCGTGCTCATCGTTGCCCATATACAGCGGAATGATACCGATATGGTCGCGACCAATCAGATACGTTTGCTTCACGGTGTCGTACAGGATAAAGGCAAACATGCCCTGCAACTCGTCCAGGAAATCGACGCCTTTTTCCTGATACAGCGCCAGAATGACTTCGCAGTCCGAACCGGTCTGGAAACTATAACGATCGCTTAACTCTGCGCGCAGGGCCTGATGGTTGTAGATTTCACCGTTGACGGCCAGAACGTGAGTGTGATCGGCGTTATACAGTGGCTGTGCACCGTTGTTGACGTCGACAATTGAGAGACGTTCGTGAGCAAGGATCGCGTGGTCGTCAGCATACACACCTGACCAGTCCGGCCCACGGTGACGCATTAAGCGTGAGCTTTCCAATGCTTTTTTACGTAACTCAACGGGATCGCTTTTCAGATCCAGCACACCAAAAATAGAACACATATCTGACTCCTGAACTCACCTGCGGCGATGTAATTTTACGTTTGTCCGGCAGCCGTTCGCTGCGTGATGTATAAGAAAATGCGTTATTTCAGGTACACAATGCAAGAGGAATCGTGTTTCACTGATAAAAAGGTTGTTGAATAACCCTGTATATTGAATTTTATCTAATGAAAGTGCCTTTTTATTGATGAATCGGCAATGAAAAGTGATTTTGGGGTGTTTTTTGAACGATCTCAAGCCAGCAGAGAGGGGCAAGGAAGGGGGATGCACTGCCTGAGGCGGCAGTGCGTCATAAGCTGAACGTTTAGAAGAGATCGATATCGGCCACGGAAGGGAAAATCCAGTCAGGACGGAAAGGCATCGCGTCAATATCGCTCAGGGTTGACACCCCAGACAGGACAAGAATGGTTTCCAGTCCGGCCTGAAAACCGGCCAGAATATCGGTGCGAAGGTTGTCACCCACGATCACCGTGTCCTCTGAGTGCGCCTGCATTTTATTCAGCGCGGCACGCATGATATACGGGCTGGGTTTGCCGACATAAAACGGCCTGCGACCGGAGATCTTTTCAATACCGGCACACAAGGCACCGCAGGCGGGCACGAACCCCCTGGCGTGCGTGTCGGGGTTGGTGGCAATGAAACGCGCCCCGTTTGCCACAAAGAAAGCCGCCTTATGCATCATGTCCCAGTTAAACGACCGGGTTTCGCCCACGATGACAAAGTCCGGGTTAACGTCAGTGATGGTAAAGCCCGCTTTGTAGAGTTCGTGCACCAGCGCACCCTCACCAATGACATAGGCTTTTTTGCCTTCCTGACGACGCAGAAAGTCAGCGGTCGCCATGGCTGAGGTGTAAAACACCGAATCCGGTATGTCGATGCCCGCGGAGGAGAAGCGATTGGCTAAGTCCCGCGCCGTCTGGGAAGGGTAGTTGGTCAGCACCACTAATGGCATATCTTTAGCCAGAATGCGCTGCAAAAACTCTTTTGCACCGGGCACCGCGGTATTGTCGTGCATCAGCACGCCATCAATGTCACAAATTACATTTTTAATCGTCATAAATGTGTTCCGATGCGCGCTGTCAGAAAACAGGCTGCGCTTAGTCTTCCAAAAGATGTTGCAGCAGGATGCCGTTTAACATCGCTCGTTTCGCCAGCGCAAAGGCGCCGATCGCCGAGCGATGATCGAGTTGTGAACGCACCACAGGCAGATTTTTACGAAAGGCCGCCAGTGTCTGCGTATTAATGCAACTTTCAATCGCGGGTAGCAAGACACGTTCTGCTTCGGTGATCTCGCCTGCCAGCACGATTTTTTGCGGGTTAAACAGGTTGATCGCAATCGCAATCGCCTTACCCAGATAACGCCCCACATGCTCGACAACTTCGCAGGCTAACGCATCGCCCTGATTGGCGGCCTGGCAGATATGCTGCATCTGGCACGCCGCCTGAGTCAGGATGCTCGGGTAGCCTTTATTCAGTAGCTCGCTTACACGATGTTCAATGGCGCTGTTTGCCGCAATGGTTTCAAGACAGCCAAAGTTGCCACAGTGGCAGCGTTCCCCCAGGGGATCGACCTGAATATGACCGATTTCACCGACATTGCCATTACTGCCCAAAAAAATCTGCCCGTTGGCGATAATGCCTGCGCCGGTTCCCCGATGCAGGCGCACTAATATCGAGTCGGCACAATCGCGCGTTGCGCCAAAATAGTGCTCAGCCAGCGCCAGGCTGCGAATATCATGGCCCACAAAACTGGTGACGTTAAACCGGTGCTTTAGATTAGCAACCAGCGGCCACTGATTCACATGAATATGCGGCATGTAGCGGATTACGCCATTAAGCGGATCAACGAGGCCGGGCAAAATCACGGAAATCGCGATTAGCTCGCGAATTTTCGCTTCACTCTGCTGGATAAAATGCGCAATGGCATCGAACAACGCCTGTTCGAGTGCTTCCTGCGTGCGCTGGGGCAGGGGATAATCCTGCTGAGCCAGGGATTTACCGCTTAAATCGAACAGGGTTAGCGTGGCATCATTGCGGCCAAGGCGCACACCGATGGTGTGAAAGTGGCGGGTTTCCGTCACGATAGAAATGGCGCGGCGACCGCCAGTGGACGCCTGCTGGTCCACTTCTTTAATCAAACCGCGCTCAATAAGCTGACGTGTAATTTTGGTGACACTGGCGGGAGCAAGTTGGCTTAAATCCGCAATCTGAATACGTGAAATCGGCCCTTGCTGGTCGATTAACCGGTAGACGGCCGCGCTATTCAGTTGTTTGACAAGATCGACATTTCCAATTTGAGTCTGGCCGCCAGTGGTCATTCAGTGCTTACTCGCTCAGGACGTTATCTCCATTGACTAACGTCTTAATAATTTTAAAGTCGCGTGTAAAAACCGTCAGGTTGGCGAGTTTCCCTGCCTGAATCGTACCTGACTGTTTTTCAACGCCCATTGCCTGTGCGGGATAAAGTGATGCCATGCGCAGGGCTTCATCCAACGCAATGCCCGCATGCTCAACGCAGTTTTGTACGGCTTCAATCATTGTCAGTGCTGAACCGCTTAGCGTGCCCTGCTCATCCACGCACAGCCCGTTACGATAATAGATTGTTTTACCAGCAAAAATAAACTTATCGATAGCAGCGCCCGCCGGTGCTGTCGCGTCGGTGACCAACACCAGTTTGTCACCTTTGATGCGTTTAGCATTGCGGACGTTAGCGTAATGGACATGTAAACCATCTGCAATAATGCCGCAGTATACATCAGGCGCATCAAACAGCGCACCGATGAGGCCGGGCTCACGTCCGGCAAAGGCAGGCATCGCATTATAGAGATGCGTGGCGAACGTAATGCCCGCCGCAAACCCCGCTTTTGCCTCTTCATAAGTGGCACTGGAATGTCCGGCTGAGACCACGATACCCGCTTCGCTCAGTTGGCGAATCACCGCGCTGCCCACCACTTCGGGTGCCAGCGTAACTTTGCTGATCACGTCTGCGTTGTCGCAAAGGAATTGCACCATCTGCGCATCGGGCTCACGGATCAGGGCAGGGTTATGTGTGCCCTTTTTCGCCACACTCAGCCAGGGGCCTTCCAGATGTAAGCCCAGCATAACGTGAGGATACTTCTGCAAAAAGGCGCGCATTGTTTCCACCGCGCGCACCATCAGTGCGTCACTGCTGGTAATCAGCGTAGGCAGAAAGCTGGTACAGCCCGATTTCACATTGGCGCGATGCATGGTTTCCAGCGTTTCCACGCTGATGGCGTCTATATCGTCATTAAACTGGACGCCGCCACAGCCGTTAAGCTGCAGGTCGATAAAGCCGGGCGCGATAATGGCGCCGCTTACGTCCTGCTGTTCAATGCCTGGCGGCAAGGCAGTAACAGGGCAAACCCGTTCAATGCGTCCGTCAGCGATCACCACGGCATGGTGATCCAGAATTTCGTAGCCGCTGTAGATTCGGCCATTGACTAATGCGTACATCTTCTTCTCCCGGCTTACCTGCCGCTCGTGCATCTGACAGCAGGTGACGTAATAACGGTATTAAACGCCCTGCATATTTTCCGCTTCCATTTCACGGAAGTACTTCACCGTTTTAACTTTCAACTCCATGGTCGCGGGCTCGTCGCAGACCACCACGGATTTAGGATGGAGTTGCAGGCAACTGATTGTCCACATGTGGTTCACGTTTCCTTCCACGGCAGCCTGCAACGCCTGTGCTTTAACGTGACCAGTAACCAGAATCATCACTTCTTCAGCGTCCAGCAGCGTGCCCACGCCAACGGTCAGGGCATATTTCGGCACCTGATCAACATCACCGTTAAAAAAGCGTGAATTTGCCACACGTGTGTCGTGAGTCAGCGTTTTGATACGAGTGCGTGAAGATAATGACGACGCGGGTTCGTTAAAGGCGATATGGCCATCATTACCGACGCCGCCCATGAACAGGTGGATTTTGCCCAGAGACCGAATTTTATCTTCATAACGGCGACATTCTGCGTCAATATCGGGCGCATTACCATTCAGCAAATTGATGTTTTCAGGTTGAATATCAACGTGGTCAAAGAAATTACGATGCATAAAGCTGTAGTAGCTTTCCGGATGCTCTTTCGGCAGCCCGACATATTCATCCATGTTGAAGGTAATGACATGTCTGAAGCTAACCTGGCCCGCTTTATGCATATCGATCAGGTGCTTGTACGCTTCCAGAGGCGTACCGCCCGTAGGCAGTCCCAGAATAAAGGGCTTGTCAGCGCTGGGATTAAACGCATTAATACGGTTCACAATATGGCGCGCTGCCCATTTGCCGACCTGAGTGGGAGTAGATAAAGGAATCAGTCTCATGTTGCACCTCAAATGTGAGTGAAGGATTCGACGCGCAGCAAAGCCATGTTGCCGGTGAGGACAGGCGAATGGGAAGGAAACGCGCGTCTTTATATTTCGCATCATAAAATAAGTGGGCGTTCATAGCCAGTCATGTCGACGTTAAAAATCAATTTTTGGTGATTTTTGTCACAAATGGCTGCTATTAATTTGTAGAGCGAATTAATTTGTTATTACACTCCTCAGCACTGAGTGTAATGCCGTCAGAAGCGGGCTGCTGACATAACAACATTAAGCGGCAGCCATGCAATAAGTCAGTTTCAATGGGGGAAAAGGTCAATGTTAAGTTACTTACAACGTGTGGGGCGGGCCCTGATGGTGCCGGTCGCTACGCTGCCCGCAGCAGCAATTTTAATGGGAATAGGGTACTGGATCGATCCTGACAGC
>Ga0153955_100771_pt1 | contig 11028 bp, 15 predicted proteins | sample TSFL039MetaG_FD_104744 | JGI IMG/M metagenome (GOLD analysis project Ga0153955, IMG submission 104744) | Attine ant fungus gardens microbial communities from Florida, USA - TSFL039 MetaG | ecosystem: Host-associated > Fungi > Mycelium > Unclassified | place: USA: Florida, Wekiwa Springs...
CGGCTCCAATGATAAAACTAGATTTGTGATATGAATAAGGTCAGTTCACTCTCGAACAACTTGAGTTAACATGATACAAAGGCTGACCGAACGGGCCCCAAATTGTCAAGTGTAGTCTTGGTTCCTTCGTCTAGTGGAGTGGAAGCCAAGAGCCAGACGCCTCCATCCTTCATCTTTATTGCAGTAGACCTTCCGCCAAATGTCAAGAGACCAATTCTGGCAAAAGGTCTACGGCAAAATTCAAGTTACTGAACGATGAAGAGCTAATCCAGCCGAACCTTGAGAAAATCCACACATTTCGTGCAACCTGAAGGGAGCGTCAGGAATGCTAAGATAGAGAGAGGAGAATATGTACCTCACGAATAACTGTTTCCGACATGGTGTTCAAAGATGATAAGACGTTGAGGTACTGGTATTTATTTGGCACCAGCTACGATACAGCGGGCCAGAAGAGAATCCTGGAAGCAATGTCACTCTGCCTGCAATCTTCCCATGGCTGCAGATCGACAGGTAAATTTGATGTATCACTCAACGTTGAGTTTGTCACTTGTCACCTTTTTCCCCAGATGTACTGCACTCGACATAATGGGATTAAATGTGGTATAGACAGGTTGGAACTTGGCTCGACTGCTGATAATCAAGAATACTAATGACCAGCTGATAACGGATTCTACCACCTCCTTCTCTGACTACTGATAGGCAGCATAGTTACCATTTTAGGAAACAGGTTTTCCCCGCATTGTGGTGAGTCAATCTTTTGCCATTAACCCATGCACTCGTTCACGGTTCAAGCTCCCTTGGGTGAAGAATCACTTTCAGGGTGATTACGAATAAGCACTGACTAACATTGACGGTGTATGTGATGGATTTAGAGCTCCCGGATGTTCCTCTCAATTAATACGATCGTTTCCAAGCATCCCAAGTGAAGATGTTGAGGGGAAAGCATAAAATTTCTCAAGAGAGAACCTTGAAAAGGCCAGTTTTGTCACCCTTTGGGAGCCTTGAACGCTCTACAAAGGTCATCTGCCATCAGACAGCAGAAGTGTTTTGTGATATAGCCAGCAGGACAATCTTATCGTGGGAAAGAACCCTTGACATGAGGCCAGCTCAACTTCTCAGCCGACCTGAGAGCTATAGCAATCATGAGTGACAGCCGACTTGAGACGTTGTTCTTACTTCCCTGCTTGCTATAATATACAGCATGCCATCTATGTTCACAAGAAGAAATTAACCGTCAACTCTGTTCTACCCAAGGACAATGTTCATAAGGGTAGCATCAACGAATTATTCCTTTAGCTTTTTTGGAAACAAACACGGGGTCTCCATGAGGCTTCCGCACTTTTGGTTTTATATGTGGCATGCGTCCTTCGCCTGGATTCTCCCCAAACTTGCTTAGAGCACCACCCACGGTAAGTACTAGCGTATCCTTCCTCTAAGCCGTCACTGTCATCTGTCCCTAAACCACTCAGACCCTTTTCTCGTCGTCTAATCATTGCACTGTTACTCTCGGTATCATATTTCAGTCATCAGCCCTATTCATTTCGTCACATCTTCAGGTTGCCTCCCGATCCTCGGGGAGTTATTGAACGCCGATACATGCCTTTCTGTCCTACTTGCGACAACAGACCTTTTGCCACCAAGGAGGCCTTACTACAGCATGTTCGTACTAGCAGCAATCCACACCCCTTCTGCCTGGCTTGCGATCGCAGGTTCTCAAGTGAGCTCGCCTATAATGCGGTACGTCTACTATGGCATTGCCTTCTTTCTATCTGGTTCACAACCCCTAGCACATGGCAGCTAAGCACCCTCCAGCCTTTGACTGCCTAAGATGTGGAAAGCAGTACAGCAGTCAGTTTGCATTAGACGGTCACTATCGAGGGCATACAGACCATCCTAATTGCCCCATCTGCGGTAAAGGCTTTTACGATACCGTTTCATTGACTACGGTGAGTAGATTTCTGAGATTGACTCATCGCCGAAACTTGAACTCCATCTTTATAAAGCATGTTCGCGAAATCCATAACGACTTTTGGTGCAACACCTGTAATATACACTTTGAGACTGCCGCCGCCGCAAATGAACACTATATCACATCTTCAGCTCATGCTGACTGCCAGATCTCTAACATCAGTTTTCGCGGCGAGGACATGCTACACAAAGTATTTTAATAATCATTGCTTGTGATTTAGTGCTCACCTCGAGTTCAGCATGCACATACTTATGAGCCAAGGTCTTTCAACGGTAACACAGCGATGTCACCGAGTGTCAGCGTTTCGGGCGAATCCGGGACGCCGACTCTACGTTCACCGATTTACGCACCCTCGACACATCTGCTTCAGAGTTCCCCGGTCTCAGTTGTTTCGTCTACTCTGTTCCCACCACCCAGTCCGACCTCTGCTCAGCTGAAGGAGCTTCCTGTCCTTCAACCCAGTACAGAAATAGCACCTATTTCCTCGCCTCATGTGGGCATGAATATTCAATCCACATCTCACAATGGAGCAGCGGTATCATCTGACAATATTGGGTTTCCCCCCCTCAACCCGAAGCACAACATCTTCAACAAGGTTGAATCGTATTTGACTTATATCAAAACTATTCATCTCACCACATATCATAGGACTTAAGGCTTATGACGGCAATCGACACGTCTATGCGAGTTGATTCACCGGATATCTCGCAAATGATGAATCTTCAAACATCTCCTTTGCTAAACGTTCAAGCCCCAACTTTCAGTCCTGTAGGTCTTCCCAGACCCGGAAAGCAAGCTGACGAACTCTGGTCTTCTCGCGAGGTCAGTTTTCTTGTGCATGTAACTGACACGTTTGCTTATCTTCGTAGAATATTCAGGTATCACGCAACCGCTTCCGCCGGCAATCAGGTTTGCAAGCTCCAGTTCATGCAGCAATTCCTCCTTCACCCTGGAATAATCCGCCGGTGATTAACACAATTTCTGGCATGGCTCCGACACAGCAATCAGTGAGCTTTCTTTCTTCTATTATTCGGAGAGCCGGACTTTAATCTTGACAGGTGCCATTCTCCCAGCGCTATCGTTCCCAAGGGCTCCCGCCACGCCACTATCCTTCGAGCAATTTTGGCGATGGTCTAACATCTACGATAACCAGTGTAATGTATCTCTGCCTCGACCTCCGAACACTGACTGAACTAATATCATTTTTTCTGTAGTCGAATGACTCAAAACCCGAATCCCCGATGTCCTCTGAATCCCAACTCACCTCAAATCGGATAGATTATAAATTCAACACTAGACTGTATCCCGGCAGTGCCCGGTTTGCTGCTTTTCAGACTTCCAACGGACAGCAGAATGGCCAATCTGCTAGTCCTGTTTGCCGAGGTTTTGTTAACCCCTTGACTGCTCCCCTAGTGTGTTCCCCTATCTTCAATTCTTTCAACCCTCCCTATAACTCTACTTTTCGTCGGCGACATGTGTCTCTCCTTTCTCCTCCTTTCTCACCTCCGGAACGGCAGAATTCTGCGACACGAATTTCTCCTCCGCGGTTGACCGCGGTTCAAGCCGCAGTTCCGGAAACTGAAGACCATACGCCGGTCCAAGAGGATTTGCATCTGGAGCCTATCGTAAAGGAGACCAGTCCTTACAAGGTACCGTTACAGGATGATCTTTCATTACTTTCCACCGTCTCCACACCTCGTTACGCGCCACTACAGGAGTTTGGTGTTACGCCTGGGACAGACGTTTACCACACTTCCCCGTCTTCGCCATCTGATTCCAGTACAGATTTGAGCACGATCTCATCTATAAGTTCTATTATGTTACCCGGCTCATCGCCAGTGTCTGCCAATAAGAGGAAGCGCGACTTGATTGTAAGTATTTTTGTCTCATGGGGAAGAACACCGAGATGATGTGGCTTTTTTCTCGTATCACAGCGCTGCAGGTCTAGAGTTACTTCACCTGCTTGCTCTGATATATCACCTTTGAATCTTTCGACATGCAGGTTTACGAAGAGCAGGTATGTTGAGCGGAGAAAAGAAATTGACATCATCCTGATTATTTGTCAACTAGTCAACACCCAAGTCCGACTTCGCCTGAAGTTATATCTCCAGTTGGACTTGCTATACTCCCAGTTATATCTCCTCTCAGGCCTTCGTCTGTTGATCTGGATCGAGACTTGGATATTCCTGAAGCACAACATCCTCTACCCGAGTCTTTACCTCCTTCTCCCCCATCAATTCATGAGCCTCTCATTGAGGAGTCAACGAAGAGCCGAATCGAATCGATGGAAGAACCTTGTGATTCGAGTACAGATGTATCTGGTGTTAAGCAGGAGAACGGTAGCTTCCCTGCGCCTCCTATCAATGAAGATGCGACAAATCAGCACTGGGATGTTTGTCCAAAATATTCTGCACCGTCTTCGCCAAGAAGTTTTGTCACTTCCATACAAGAATTAAATGACGAGTTAAGCCATGAGATAGGTAAAAATATTATTTGCACTGGAAACGGTTTGCTAATTATATTTTTTTTGGACTTGGAAGTGACGAAAAAATTGTCATCATCATCATCACCATCACCCACATTTTTACCGGTTCTTGAGGGATCGAAAGTTGACCATGATGGGGATTTACCTCCAATAGGTTCTCTATGCCACTTGGATAAAATTGACAGTGGATATGGTCAAGAACAACAACGAAGAAAAGAAGAAGGGATAGTTGTTCCATTGCTTGGCGTGTCGTCTGACTTCTCTATCGCTTCGACTTCTGCGTCTGATGGAATTGGAGATATAAGTGGTGGTGGTGGTGGTAGTGGTGGTGGTAGTGGTTCGTTGTCGAGTTTATCTTTATCTTGTCTCCAATGCCGAGTGTGTCGGAGAGAGATGCCGGATGATATAACGGCGACGATGTGTGGACATGTGTTCTGTAATCGGTGAGTGTGGGATTTGTGTTTCTCTCTAATTTGATTGACTTGACTGATGATTGTATGATAGGTGCATCGTGGATGCAGTGATTAAAACTTCGCGTTGTCCTTTCTGCTCGACACCGACACTTTTGTACTGTTTGTTCCGCCTTGACCTCGCGACATGATAATGCTGTATCGTATAAGTTGATCATCTGAACGATCAAATTTAGGGTTGTGTAGCCTTAGACATTTCCTTTTACTGATTGCGATCAGAAGACACTGACTTTGTTATTGTCAAGTCAAAGAATGTATATATATGTGTATGTATGTTCGTGAAATCAAATCATCTCTCGTATATTTTGAGAAACATGAATGAAAAAACAATATCGTGATCATCAACTCATCAACTTCACCTCGATAAGGCGTTGATACCGCCGTTTTCATATTCCTCCTCCTTCTCGTTTTGTTCAATGGCTTTTTGAGCTCTTCGGTTTTTCCTCTTTTTAGCTGCGGCTGATTGTATACCGGCCAAGGAGGTACGACCCTTTTTTGATGATGGAAAGAATGAACACTCAAAAAGATAATCTCTTTTTGGAGAAAAGAAAGCTCACCTCTGAAAATTTGAGATAGACCAAAGTCCCGATGACGGCGATCCAGTAAAAGATATAAGATAAAACGGTTCCAACTACAGAAATAAGAAAGGAAAAAAAGATCCATGTTGATTTATCAGTGCATTTGGGGAATCGATTACGTACGTGAAGCATTGTTGTTCCAACCAAAGATAGCTGTAAATATTGTCCATCCTTGACCAGTTACATCTGACGAATCACAACAATCAAGGTGCCAGACGTTACCCCGAATGTCATAGGAACCTGGTCCAGTTCCTCCAGCGTCGTCGATGTCTGTACCAAGGAGCACCGAGAATTCGTGCATTTGAAAGTTACCGACAGCTTTGCTGAAAAGACCTGCTCCGATGAGGAGTAGAAGGTTTGTCATTACGATGAGGAAGACAGTGAGTGCTGTGTGAGAATTGTCGTTGTTGAGTTTGGCTTGAGGGAAAAAGGTATTGGGTGTCAGAAACTTGCCTGTTCTACTGGCGAATTCGTAGATGAGGAATCCACAGACGAGGCCACAGATGATACCGACAACGGTGGCAATCGGAATTGCTGTTGCGGGTTGGCCGAGAGATACTCCTCCGACGAAAACAACGGCTTCCAGACCTAGAAGGAAGTTGGTAGATATAGAGAGAAGAAGCAGAGGTTTCTTCGGCATACCTTCGCGCATGACAGTAATCAGAGGCAGGAAAAGAAGGACCCATTGACCTGTTTTGGTCTCCCTGTCCACGTCTATCCACCCGTTAGTTCCCCGTCGGTGTGACAAGGGAAAGTGAGGACTTACTACCGTCATTGAAAGCTTTGGAGAGCTTGACTTTCCACTTGACTTTAGCTGAAAGGCGAGTCAGCGGCATTAAATGGCACATCAAAGGAAGACTAACCTCTGTCCATTTTCAAGACGGAGACGCCCATGGCAAAAATCATGAGACAGGCGATCAAGTTGAAGATACCTTTCATGGTTTCAATTAAGATGAAGGTATGGAATGGTATCATGAAAACCAAGTCACCTTCCCACAGCTCTTCCGACTTTGACCAAAGGTCACTCGCTTTGGTAAACCAGACAGCAATGAACCTAATGCAAGTCTAAGCAACAGCTAATCAAAGATAAACTAGCCGAGGAGGGACTTACGCAGCACCAATAGACAGAGCAATGAGAAGCCCGATGGCGGAACCAATGAATATCTGCGATGCGGTGGGTATATTGAAGCATGGATGCAGTGGATACCTTACCTTGATGCGCATCCTTCTCAGTAGTCTTCGGCGTAGGATGGTGTCATCCTCGACGAGACCAGTTCCTGGGTGGGATTGAGAGGGTGAGCCACTTTTACTGTCTCTGTCAGAGCTCTCGGGGGCTGGAGAAGCTGGAGAAAAAGATTCCTTGAGGACGAGTTGTTCGACGAGGCCAAGAAGGACGGAAACGATGATTGCAGCCTCAAGAGTTTCTCTGAAAACGATGAAGAAGATAGGGACAGAGAAGAGACTCTTGCCCATGGTTCTAAGGCAACACGAGATGCCGTCAGACGACCAAGGAGTGCATTATAAAGTAACCTCATTCCTGCCCAATCCGAAGCCGAAAATGATTCTGGACTAGCTGAGCTATTTTTGCTTGAGATTTCCCACTAAAAAGGAGGGTTCTAATCTGATAAGGCGCCACGGCCTTATCAAATTCCACGATGAACGGTATCTGATAAGATGCCATCGGAAGACTGAGCACGTGAATTTACCAAATTGGGATGATGCAACGAGGAGAAGATGCAGAACCTGGCAGAAATGCATTATAAAGTCCATCCGATGTCCGATGTCCGACTTGATCTGACGATTTTTCAATATTATGTTATCAGTGTTACCCACGCCCTGTCGTACGACGATGTGCCTTTATCTGATAATCAAACACCCCAAATCAGTTTTTCCTATTTTTGCACGCCTTAATCTCCCGACCTCAGACTAGGGAATTTCGGGCGCAAGAATGGCTGTTGCATAAAAGACAGCCGACCAAGAATTGGTTGACAGGACAACCCTCTGCCTCTTTGCCATCATGTCTCCCTGGTCTTTTCTCCCCCCGTCTCTTCTTTTTCTGCTATGCCTCGCTTCTCCCGTTTTCGGAGGTATCCAGGAAGTTTGGTGGGATTTGACCTACGTCGAGAATGCCAACCCTGATGGCCTCTTTGAGCGCCGTGTCATTGGCGTCAATGGCACTTGGCCGTGAGTATCCTTATCCTCGTCAAAGGACCTCACTCACCCCATCCCAAAGCCCCCCTCCATTGGATGTCAACACGACTGACTCTCTTCTGCTTCATGTCCATAATTCTTTGGACCAATCAACCACTCTGCATCACCATGGAATGTTTTTCAACAGTACCTCATATTTCGATGGTGCACAGGGTGTCTCTGAATGGTTGGTTCACTTTGTTCGTTGGTCTCGTGCCCTCACCATGGTCTTCCTTTGACAGTGGAATTCCTCCCGGTGGTGACTTTGACTACGTAGTTCCCATCAACTCATCGGGTCAGTGGGGTACCTACTGGGTCCACGCTCATGCATCAGTGAGACTTTTCCAACAACCCCTCTTTTCAAAGTATTGATTTTATCCGTAGGGTCAATATGTCGACGGATTGAGAGCACCTCTAGTGTTGCACCCTCCAACTGAAGTCCATTCGTATGATGAAGAGTTCACTGTTATCCTTGGTGACTGGTATCACGATCAACATGCTGATCTCATAAAACAATTCATCAGCATCGCCAACCCTGGTGGTGCTGAGCCCGTTCCCGGCAAGTTTTGAAAAGTCTGGCAAGCCTGATCCTATCTTACGGAGAAATGTATAATGACAGACTCCGCTATCATATACTTCGCCCAGAATGCAAGCTATCTTGGTCCCATTTCCGGCTCATCCCCTTCTCCTGTCACCTCTGCTGTTGGATTCAATGAAAATGCCACGCTGCCATTTCAGCCAGGCAAAACATACCGTCTAAGAGTGCTCAATACCTCCGCATTTGCAGCTTTCTTCTTTTGGATTGATGGCCACGAGATGCGGATCATTGAAGTCGACGGTGTAAGTCCCTTTCGCGTTTGTACGAAATATTATCAACTGATGACGTGGTCCTCTCAGACCGACGTCGAAGAGTCTACTGCTAGTACCATCGGTATTGCTGTCGCCCAACGTTATTCTATTCTTGTCACCGCTCGCAATGACACCTCGAGCAACTGGGTCATCCATGCAAATATGGACGTTGACATGTTCGATACAGTACCTGACGCTTTGAATCCCAGTAAGTGCATTCCTGTTTGTGTGGACAAAAACCATGTAACGGTCTTGATTTATTAGACGTGACCTCCTCTATCACCTACAGTTCCTCTACAGACGTCACCGATTTGGGCACAGTAGACGAGTATCAACTTGTTGAAGATGTTTCCTTAGTTCCTGTTGAACAAATTGCAGCACCAAGGTCGACGAAAACAATTGAGCTCGTTGTCATTTTCGACACGATGGATGACGGCACTAATCGTGGTACTTTCAATTATACCGTTTACAATTCTCCTCAGGTTCCCGCTATTCTCTCTGCTCTCACTCTCAGCGAGAATGCGACAGTCGAACAAGCCTATGGTCCTGCGAGTTTCGTTATCGATCATATGGATGTCGTTGATCTCGTCATCAAGAACTCTGATGCTGGAAAGCATCCATTGTAGGTCCCCTCTCTTCAGGTGCACCGAATTAAAGACAGCTTACGTCGATGGTGACAGCCACTTGCACGGCCATAAGCCTATGCTCGTCGGAGTATCAGAAGACTATACTTCTGATGATCCGACTCTTAACCCACCCCTTGTCGAGGGACAGACCAACCCAATGCGTCGTGACGTATTCCAAATCCCTCCGATGGGTTCTATTACTTTACGAGTTGTAGCAGATAACCCGGGAGTCTGGTTCTTCCACTGTGAGATTTTTCGAACATTAGTGATAAGATCTTGAATGACAAAACGTACCTTCCTTGTGTATTCAGGTCATATCGAATGGCACTTGGAGGCTGGCTTGGCTTTCCAGTTGATTGAAGCACCGCTGACCGCTCAACAACATAACCAAGTTCCTCAGAAGCTCAAAGACAACTGTGAAGCGCTTGGAATGCCCATTTCTGGAAATGCCGTCGGCTTAGCGTCGACGACTGACTTGCCAGGACTGACTGTAGGCCCTTTTCAACAGAATTTGGGATGGCACCCCAGAGGGATAGGCGCAATGTTTGGGTAAGCTATGGTGGTCTCTGATAGAGATGAAGATCATGCTGATTCTTTCATTAATATAGATGTGTTTTCACTGCTGCGCTGGGTATGGCAACTGTTGTATGGTATACAATTGGTGGAGATCTTTCAGAGGAGGAGATTGAGGAAGAAGTTAAGGATAAGATTGCTGCAAAGGAACGGAGAGGTCGATTCTATGGACTTTTGCGGCCAAAAAATCAGTAGGTTGGTAAAGCGTTTCAGGACTAAGATTTAAAGATGACAATCCTGCGATATGTTTCGACATTTATATCTGAGACAAATCGATCAGTTTATCTTGATTCAGGAGGTTCTTGTGGTTGATTGACCTCGAGCGTGAAAGAACTCGGTCGCGACAGAAGTAGGCTGTCCTCATCAGGAGAAGCGAACACTTCTTAGGCTCAAACCTGGTCAACTTGGAGGTTCAGCATACTCCGAGTGTATTCGTGTCAGCATGAGAAGCATGATGTTCTATCAGTCTCTTGCAATGTTTAGAAAGTTGGAAACCAGCCCCGTATGTTTCGGTGTGGGTACACCGTGCAATTAAGGGAGCCGACTATTAGTTTGGTGCTCAGTCCCTAGAGCGGCTTTATAGCCCCCTTAATTTGTCCTTAATTTGCGTGATCTGGTTTCCTGTCCACGTGAATTCGAAACTGGAAATATCTAGTTCTTGTCTCTTGAGTGATAAATGGGACTCAAACATTATCTCGTCTCACACAGGACAATAATATACATATCGGTATATATGTCATCATCAGACATCGAAAAGTACTGCGCCTGAGTTCCGGGAAACTCGGGAACCCATACCTGGATATACATCGAAGGTGTGCCCGATATCCGAGGAACGTCTCAGTCAGTATGTTCCTCGATGCCCTTGAAGTTAGACTCGTGATACTCCGGGGAATGATAGAACTCTTCATCGGGTTTGTTACCAAGCTGGTTAATTGGATTAGGGAAACGCTTGAGGAGAGAAAACTAAAATTACTCCTAAAGCTGTCCTTGTCGATGTTCTGTGCGGTCTTTCTTCTTTCTTCTTCTTCTTCTTTCACTCCATTCCAGAGAACTTCTCTTTCACACACACATATATATACACGCACATATCCACACGCACACACTTTCTCCATTCCGAAAGCGAGAAAGTCATATTCCGGACCGATGAGCAGATCTCGTCAGATCTGGTTCCGGGCATTAGGTCTGACAGTGGCGTCTTTTTTTGATATTATAGACTACGGCCCCAAGATCTATCAACGTGATCTCGAGGGGACGCGTCGGTAGCGGACACTTTAATTAGAAAAGAAAA
>Ga0153955_100772_pt1 | contig 11020 bp, 10 predicted proteins | sample TSFL039MetaG_FD_104744 | JGI IMG/M metagenome (GOLD analysis project Ga0153955, IMG submission 104744) | Attine ant fungus gardens microbial communities from Florida, USA - TSFL039 MetaG | ecosystem: Host-associated > Fungi > Mycelium > Unclassified | place: USA: Florida, Wekiwa Springs...
AATATAACTGGAAATCCATAAACTCCAGCGTGGTACCCAACCATCCTGAAACAGAGGCCCTGACAAGATCAGACGTATTACGTTCTTTTGTACGCGTATGTGAATGACTCATGTTTTACCCCGAGGCCAACCCGGCGTTGACAGGTGAATAAAAGACAGGCGAGCGCAGTCCACGCGAGACGTGAGAGCATTTCACTCGCCCTGATCATTAAAGTTATTTGCACGCTGAATAACAGCGTTGTTGTGAATGAACTTAAAAGACGACTAACACTTTTGAATGCTGCGTTTTATCACTGGCGGCCTGCAAAGCCACTTCAATATCCTGATGCGCATACTGACCGGACAGAATCGGTCGCGGATCGATAATGCCTTTTTCCAGCCATTTCACTGCAACCGCAAATTCATCAATAAAACGAAAAGAACCTTTCCAGCTAATTTCTTTTACCAGCATCTGCGCGACGGGAAAATGAAGCGGGCTTTTTCCCATGCCAATTTGAACCACCGTGCCACCTGGCCGCGTCGCCAGGATACTGGTGCTGATGGCTGCCTCTGCCCCGCTGGCCTCCAGTGTGACGTCAAAGTAGCCCCGGTGTTCACAATAGCGGGCCATGGCCGCCGTATCGGCCGGGTCCACGGCGACATCGGCACCCATTTCACACGCAATACGACGACACCGCTCGCTGAGATCACAGGCCACAATTTCCGCTGCGCCAGATGCTTTTGCTGCGGCAATGGCTAACGCGCCTATGGGGCCTGCGCCCATTACCAGCACCTTTTTGCCCACGATACTGCCTGCCACATTAAGCGCATGAATGACGACCGCGGTGGGCTCAGCAACCGCCATCACGCTGGCCGGAACCTGCTCGTCGTAGGGCACACACTGCTGCGCGGACACCACGACATACTGTGCAAACCCGCCTTCCACATGCGGCGTGAACTGCGCACTGCCCATGAAGCACATGGTTGGGCAGGCATTTTGTTTCCCGGCCTGACAATATTCACATCGCCCGCAGGGCTGCGACGGGTTAACCGCCACTTTCTGTCCGGGTTTGAGGGCAGAAGATTCCGGCGCATGATAAATCCGCCCCACAAATTCGTGTCCGATAATAAAAGGATGCTGAATGACGGATAACCCGGCCCGCCCTTCGTGATAATAATGAATATCGGATCCGCAAATGCCGCCGCACTCCACTTTTATCACGACGTCATCCTCTGCGTAATGCAGCTCGCGCTCTTCTACCACAATGTCTTTTTTACCCTTTGCCACACAGGCCTGGGTCATTAAGCTATGCACGATGGGTTCCCCTTTGCAGGTCAATAAGGCTCACAACACGGCCAGCCAGCCGCCATCAACGTAAATCATCTGCCCGTTGATATAATCTGACGCGCGCGAAGCGAGGAAAACGGCGGTACCGGCCACTTCGTCTGGCCGGCCCCAACGTTGAGAGGGATTGCTGCTTTTCACCCAGCTATCAAACCGGGCGTCGTCCACCAGCGCACGGTTCATGTCGGTTAAGATATAACCCGGACCAATCGCGTTGGTCTGGATATTAAACTGCGCCCATTCGGCCGCCATTGAGCAGGTCAACATCTTGATTCCGCCCTTGGCCGCCGTATAAGGCGCAACCGTCGGACGCGCGGCCTGACTGGTTAACGAACCGACATTGATGATTTTCCCGCCCTGGTGACGGGCGATCATGCGCTTTGCCGCCGCGCGTGAAACCAGGAAGGCGCTGGTCAGGTTGGTATCAATGACTTTTTGCCACTGTTCAAGCGCCAGTTCCAGCATCGGTTTACGGTACTGAATGCCGGCATTATTGATAAGGATATCCACCGCAATCGCCTGCTCATCCAGCGCGGCAAATGCCTGTTCAATTTCGCCTTCATCTGTCACATCGAATACCCGCCCCGTGGCGTGATAGCCTTTCGCCACGAGTTGTTCAACCGCCTCATCCAGCCCCTCTTTACGCGTGCCGTTCAAAATCACCTGTGCCCCGGCCGCCGCCAGGGCTTCAGCATAGGCATAACCCAGCCCACGAGATGAACCGGTGATTAATGCCGTTTTCCCGGTCAGATCGAACAGTGCAGTCATATCCCACCCTTAAATATGTATGACAACTATCTTATTAAGGTGAATTTACGCGCAGATTAAATCAATACGTAATGATGCGTTATGAGGCGTCTATCACAAAGCCCTCACCCTGAAATTGATTAGGATGCTGTATTTTAAGAAAATAAATCTTAACTACGTGCATAAAGTTCAGTCATTAGATCCCCATCACAGAATCGAAAGCTAATAAGGGCAACGACCCGGCTTTATGATAAAACAGTCATGTTGTATGACAACATACCTGTTAGCCATGAGCAGCAACGAGCACGACGGTGGCGGTAAGTGGCCTGATAAAAGAGGAGCGATTGTGAGTAATCTGTCCATCACGAATGTTAAAACCATTCTGACTGCGCCCGGCGGCATCGATCTGGTCGTGGTTAAAATCGAAACCAACGAGCCGGGTCTGTATGGCCTGGGCTGCGCCACCTTTACCCAACGCATCTATGCGGTACAAAGCGCCATTGATGATTACCTGGCGCCTTTTCTGACGGGCAAGGATCCGGCAAGAATCGAAGATATCTGGCAGTCTGCCGCCGTCAGTGGCTACTGGCGCAATGGTCCGGTCATGAATAACGCCCTGTCCGGTGTCGATATGGCGCTGTGGGACATTAAAGGCAAACTGGCCGGATTGCCGGTTTATGAGCTGCTGGGCGGCAAGTGTCGCGATGGCATTGCGCTCTATGTGCACACCGATGGCGCAGACGAAGTCGAAGTGGAAGACAGTGCCCGCGCCAAAATGGAGGAAGGTTATCAGTATATCCGCTGCCAGATGGGCATGTATGGCGGTGCCGGAACCGACGATCTCAGGCTCATCGCGAACCGCATGGTCAAAGCGAAAAATATCCAGCCTAAGCGTTCACCGCGCAGCAAAACAGCGGGCATGTACTTTGATCCGGAAGCCTATGCGAAAAGCATTCCACGCCTGTTTGATCATCTGCGCAACAAGCTGGGTTTTGGCGTAGAGCTTCTGCACGATGCGCATGAGCGCATTACACCGATTAACGCCATTCATATGGCTAAAGCCCTGGAGCCGTACCAGCTGTTTTTCCTGGAAGATCCGGTTGCGCCAGAGAACACGGAGTGGCTGAAGATGCTGCGCCAGCAGTCCTCTACGCCGATCTCAATGGGCGAGCTGTTCGTGAATGTGAACGAATGGAAGCCGCTGATCGACAATAAGCTGATTGACTATATTCGCTGCCATATCAGTTCCATTGGCGGAATTACGCCGGCGAAGAAAATTGCTGTTTACAGTGAATTAAACGGTGTCCGCACGGCCTGGCACAGCCCCGGCGATATTTCACCGGTCGGCGTGTGTGCGAATATGCATCTGGACCTGAGCTCACCAAATTTTGGCGTTCAGGAATACACGCCGATGAACGATGCCCTGCGTGAAGTGTTTCCCGGCTGCCCGGACGTCGAGCAAGGCTATGCGTACGTTAATGACAGGCCGGGATTGGGTATCGACATTAATGAAACGCTGGCGGCGAAATTCCCCTGCGAAGGCGGTAACCCCACCTGGACGATGGCCCGTACGCCCGATGGCACGGTCTGGCGTCCCTGAATCCGTTAACGGGAAGCAAAGGCGCAACAGGGTGCCTTTGCTTTATTCTTCCCGGTCCTGTAAACGAAACGAGCTCGCGTTCTGACCAGGGGCCGGGTCAGTGCCCCCGAGTCGCTCCCGGTTCATCCACCCCAATCAGAATTCGACGTCTTCCAGGCTAAAGTACTCGGTCTGGTCGTTATAAGAGAAGATCTCCGCATAACGGCCCCAGTTAATCACACTATCTAGCGTCTCTTTAGCCGCACTGTCGGAAAGCGAATCTTCCAGTTCCTGTTCAAAACGCACGCGCGGTGCACGATGTCCCGGACGCTCATCCAGTACCGTTTTGATCAGGGCGGCCAGCGGCACGTAACGCAGCAGATGATCGGCAAACATCACCTTACGCTGCTGCGTGTCTGACTCGGCAAACACCCGGGCGGGCGGCGTCAGGAAGATGTCCCCTTCCCGCACGTCCGCAAAGCCCAGCGACTGAAGCACTTCGGCTATCGGGAACAGTTCATCGACTTCCAGATGCAGCGAACGGGCCACCTCTGGCATGTCGGCGCGGCCGTGGTACGGTGCTGCTGCCAGGGTTTCGATCAACCCGGCCATCAGGTTGGTTGACACATGCGGCAGCCGCGTTCCCAGTCTGAGGCTCTTTTTCACATTATCGCTGGTAGGCCGCGCGGTCATTTGGGTATAAACATCATCGACCAGCCGACGAAAAGCCGGATCCAACCGGTTACGCGGATGGCCAAAGGGCACTTTGATTTCTGCCACTACGCGCCCGGGGTTAGAGGACAGCACCAGAATGCGGTCACACATAAAGACGGCTTCTTCGATATTGTGGGTGACGATAAGCACCGATTTCATCGGCATCTGTCCCTCATTCCACAGATCGAGTAAATCGGTACGCAGCGTTTCGGCGGTTAACACATCCAGCGCGGAAAACGGCTCATCCATTAACAACAAGGTGGGATCGACGACCAGAGCGCGTGCAAAGCCCACACGCTGACGCATGCCGCCCGATAATTCACGCGGATAGGCGTTTTCGAAACCGTCCAGACCGATGAGGTCAATGGCCGCCAGCGCACGCTTTCTGCGTTCCGCTTTTTCCACGCCCAGCGCTTCAAGCCCGGCTTCTACGTTCTGTAGCACCGTTAACCAGGGAAACAGCGCAAAGGTCTGGAACACCATCGCCACGCCTTTGGCAGGGCCGTTCAGCGGTTCGCCCAGGTAGTCAACGGAACCCGAGCCGGGCGTAATCAGACCAGAAATAATGCGCAGCAGTGTCGATTTTCCCGAACCAGAGCGGCCCAGCAGCCCCACTATCTCGCCTTCATGCAGAGTCAGATTAACGTCATCCAGAATCAGCACTTCACCGTGCGCTTTATCGTAACCGTGCTTAATGTCTTTTACCGTCAGGACCGCCTGGCGACCGTCCGTTTTTTTGGTCGACACGTCTGCATGGTGTGTGGGTTGATTGTTTAACATCTCGGGTCCCTTAATTAGCACGGAATTTTGATTCAGCGTAGACGTACAGCGGCCGCCACAGCAGACGGTTGAACAAGGTGACAAACAACGACATCACGGCGATACCAAGAATAATCCTCGGGAAGTCCCCAGCGGCCGTGGTTTGCGCGATATACGCCCCCAGGCCGTGGGCGGTGACCTGCGTATTTCCCCATTGTACAAATTCGGACACGATGCTGGCGTTCCAGGCTCCGCCGGAAGCGGTAATGGCACCGGTAATGTAGTAGGGGAAAATGCCGGGCAGCATCACCTGACGCCACCACTGCCAGCCGCGAATATGAAAGTTTGCGGCAGCCTCTTTGTAATCATTGGGAAAGGCGGTGGTGCCCGCCACGACGTTAAACAGGATGTACCACTGCGTACCAAGCACAATAAGCGGAGACAGCCAGATATCCGGATTCAGCCTGAAGTGCACAATCATAATGACGAACACCGGAAACATCAGGTTGGCCGGGAACGCCGCCAGGAACTGGGCAACCGGCTGAATTTTTCCGGCCAGTGCAGGACGCAGGCCAATCATCACGCCCAGCGGCACCCAAATCAGCGATGAAATCAGAATCAACACGGTGACGCGCAGAAGCGTAATCAGCCCCAGGCCGAAGACATGTTTCACGTCCGCCAGCGTGACACCGATTTGCACATAGGTAATAACCCGCCAGACCACATACAGGGTCAGTAAAATGACGAAGGCGCCCCAGATAAAGTCACCCAGACGCGAGCGGGATTCCGTGCTGCTTTCGGCCCGGACCGACCTGGAGGCAGGCCAGCGCCACGAGATACGCGCCAGCGCGGACAGCAGCAGGCGCAGCGGCGTAAAGATCTGGTGAATCAGGCGCGTACGGCGCATCAGATCACGCACCCATGAGGTCGGCGCACTCCCCGAACGTGTGTTTTCCATGCGGAACTTATCCGCCCAGGCCACCAGCGGCCTGAACAACAATTGATCATAAGCCAGAATCACGATCACCATGGTAAGCAGCACCCAGCCCACCGCATGGATATCTTTATGCAGAATCGCCTGTGCCAGATAGCCGCCCACGCCCGGTAAGGTAAAGGTGTTGTTACCCACCGTGATCGCCTCTGAGGCGACAATAAAGAACCAGCCCCCCGACATCGACATCATCATATTCCACACCAGTCCCGGCACGGCGAAAGGCGCATCCAGCTTCCAGAAACGTTGCCAGCCGGTCAGATGAAAGCCACGTGAGACTTCCACCAAATCGGCCGGTACGGTACGTAGCGACTGGTAAAAGCTAAAGGTCATGTTCCAGGCCTGACTGGTAAACAGGGCAAATATCGCCGCCAGTTCTACGCCCAGCACCTGCCCGGGAAACAGGGCAATAAAAAAGGTCACGGTAAAAGAGATATAACCCAGCACCGGCACGGACTGCAGGATATCCAGAATGGGCACTAACACCTTTTCTGCCCGGCGACTTTTGGCCGCCAGCGTGCCGTAGATCAGGCTGAACACCAGTGAAGCCAGCATCGCCACCAACATCCGCAGCGTGGTACGCATGGCATATTCCGGCAGATTAGTCGGATCAAGGGAGATGGCCTGGGTTTTCAGGCTGTCAATCGGCATCAGCGTTTGATGAAAGCCCACCGCCACCATTGCAATCAGGCAAATAATCAGGGGAAATGCCACGGCATCCCAGACGTTTGGCAGCAGCCGTCTGTTAGCCGCCAGCATGGTGAATCGGAAGTTCATGAGCCCTCTCTTCTTTTCATCACGGAGCGACTGAAGTATTTCAGGTGAGGGATTATCAGTCAGGATTATTAAACGTATGCTCACCTGATAGCGGGGTTTTTATTAATTTTTTATGAAAGCCCAGTCCCGGTTTTTGCTGGCACGCGCAATGCTGCCCTTTTCTTAATACAAACAGACTGAATGATGTGGCAAAGGCCCCAACAATGTACGCCTACGCCTTACACGACAAAGGCATCCTGCGCGCGTAAAACCCACGACATAATCACAGTTTGCTCAGATTTTTGATGCCAGTGGTTGCTGAGACTGAGGGTTTAAAATATAAACCTGTTTAATATTTTTTGTACAGGCGCATGCGACAGGTTCTGGCAGCAAGCCATCTCTGTCTTGATAATCCATTTACTTAACGAATCGATTATTAAAACTGTTCTTAATCTCTCACCTTCCGCTGTGCTTTACTCTTTAGCGACACTAACCAGCCTTTCATTATCAGGGAGTGATCGAATGGCCTTACCACAACCGTATTCAAATTCTCTTCCGGATTACAGCCTGGGCCGACGGATGGGGCTGGTGTCAGCTGATGACATTGATTTTAACGCACTGGCGAATCGTCTGGATTGCATGCGGGACTTTAGCCAGGTCGGTATCATCTATTCTGACGGCCCACAGCAATGGCTGGTCCGGCCTTCGCGTTATGACGCGCAAGCCAGCAAAAGTCGTGTTAGCCATGTAGTAATAACGAAGGTCAATGCTATAAATCCTCAGGTTGCCATTAAGGCGCTGACGGAAACACTTAGTAAGCCTTCGCTGGCTGGCGAGATGATATCGACAATATTTTCATGTGGTGCTTAATTATTACGGGATTTCTTGCGATAGGTTATGCCGTTGCCGTACCTTTGACAGCAGGAGCATCGGGTATTGTAGCAGGCATGATTATCGCAGGGGTTTAGCGACAGGTATGCAGTGCGCCATCGGTAGCGCGCGATTATATGCTATCTACGAAGGTCAGGAAGACTATGTCGCGTGGATTGATTCACAGTCATGGTATGTTGCAACAACGACCGCGCTGGATGTTATATCGCTTGCCGGAGCGGGTGCCGGTCTAAAAAGCGCGATCGAAACGTATAAGGTGATGAAAGCGCCCTCTTCTGCAAAGGCCATCGACTGGCTTAAAACGTTAAGTCGCGCTGAGCGAAAAAAATTACAGAGGAAATCATCCGCGCGCAAAACCCCGGTATTTCAAATGGCGGTATCAGGGCAGCCATGAAAGCAGGTGTGTACCCTAAACGTTATCCGGCCGAGGCTGTACAAAAATCTCTTCAGCGTGAATTAACGTCTAAACTGGTGAATTCATCGGCGTTTGCTGGTAGCGCATTGACAGGCACGTTAAAAAATCCACAAAACATTGTCCAGTCCGGGAAGTATATCATCGGCGTCATTCAGTCACTTCCCTCTACATAAGTTGTTAAAATGAAATACATTAATAAAACAATCAAGCTCAGCGAAAAAACGAACAAAGAAATAAATGTTAGTGGCGTTGATGAGCTGGAGCATATTAAAGATGACATGAAAGAAAAAATGGGTATGCCAATCGGATTACACACTTTTGGCGCCCCCTTAGTCATCAGTATGGTGCTGACGTTGATCAGCTTCTCCCTGCCTCAGTTTTCATTGTGGTTATTCATCTATGACCTGATGGGGTGGCAAAAACACGCTGTCTTTATCGGTATAATTGCTGCAGCGTTTATCTATGTCCTGGTCTTGTTTACAACAATGATGCTGGTTTCACGCGGAATATATTTGGCACTAAGAGCTTATATTTCCATCCTGTTTTTGGTATTAATGACTGCTTTAGTGTTTCTCTTTCTCACCATGGTTTCATCAATGAGTGGCAATAATAATTATTCGCTATCTTTTGCAGGTGCATTATTAAGCACTGCGTTAAGTCTGACCGCTCTCAAGTGCCTTAACAGTCAAATGTTTTATAAGTCCTGCGCTTTTATGCTTCATAATCGGGCCTGGCGAAAGCAACTGGAACTAAAAAGGAAAACAACCTCTTTTAAATAGAATAAAAAAGTGGCCTGGTTCGGCTCATAAGGTCGGTACACTACTACAATCGCCGCACTTGATATCATCTGGTTCAGGAGCGGGTTTAAAAAGCGTTGATAAAACGCATAAGGTTCTGAAGGCAACGACGTCTTCTGAAAACCTGATTAACTGGCTTAAAACACCAAGTAGAGCTGAACGCAGACGTATTACTGAGGAAATAATACGGCAACAAAATCCTGGCATCTCAAACAGCGGTATTAAAGCGGCTATAAAAGCAGGGATTTATCCTAAACGATATCCTTCTGATGCCTTGCAAAAATCACTTCAGCGGGAGTTGGCCACAGCGTTTGTTAACAGCTCTGCGTTTATGGGGAGTGCGCTTACAGGTACAATAAGGAACCCTCACACTATCCCGCAGTCCGGGAAGTATTTGACTGGGGTCGTTCAGTCTTTTTCAGTAAATTAATTAGTTAATTAAATCATGCTAATGCAACTTAAAAGAACGCTTGAACTTAGTAAAATGGTTAATGAAAAAATGTCTACGGATGACGCCGATGAACTCGAACAGCTCAAAGATAACATGAAGGATTTGATGGTCTCGCCTATAGGATGGCATACTATGGGCATCCCATTGCTGATCAGTTTTGTTCTCTCTCTTCTGGCTTTTACTGTCCCTCAAACCTCTATATGGGAAACTGTTTTTTCTCTTATGGCATGGCCTGATAAAGCGTTGTCAGGAGGCGTCATTGTTACTGGTTTTATCTATTGCTTAGTCATGTTCCCCTCATTAACATTAATCGCTCGTGGAAACCATACCGCCCTAAAAACATACATTAACCTCATATATTTCACATTAGCGGTAGTGGCAATCTATTTCTTAAAAACGCTAATTTCCGCGCTATTCGGCGGTTCTGTTACAACCTTTACTTTAATTTCATCCTGTATCGGCATGGTATTTGTTCTTGTTGCGTTATCGTGCCTTAACAGTCATCTTTTTTTCAAAAGTAATGCGTTTTATTTGCACAACCGCGTCTGGCGAAAGCAACTCAAGCTCAGAAATAAAACGCATTCAAAATAGTCTTTTAAAACCTCAATAAAAACCCGTGGTAACCATGGGTTTTATCATCTTACAGAATTTCCCACAGCGATTATCCAGACGGTTCTGACAAAACTGTCACATCCACATCGTTTGAATGACGTTTCCTTGTAGAAGATAAAGAAAGTTATTTATTTTATTTAATTGAGCCACTAAATCCTTTCGCACACGCTTTTAACGATAATGCCCATTTTACATCAGACAGAAATTCTCAAGCCTGTTTTATACAACTCATCGCAACAGGCCCGTTTTTTTGTAACAGAACTCGTAATTAATGTTGCTCATACAAGCCCGGACACGCATAAAAATAAGACATACCTCACCCTTTAAAATAAAAAATCAAAACAACGTTTCATTTTTAATTGAAAGTCATTGGTGTGCCGAATAGGATGCGTGCAACTGGAATCAATAAGCCATTTATTACGTATTGCATTTACTATTCTATTTAACGGGAGATAAACGTGGATATCAGACAAAGCATTCACAGCGCGCACGCCAACACGCTGGATACACAAGGCCTTCGCGATGAGTTCTTAATCGAGACAATCTTTGTCCCGGATGATTACACCCTGACTTACAGTCATATCGATCGCATTATTGTCGGCGGGATTATGCCTGTCACACGGGCTGTCTCGATTAACAATGAGGTGGCGAAGCAACTGGGCGTCAGTGACTTCCTGGAACGCCGTGAACTGGGCATGATTAATATTGGCGGTCCCGGTAAAGTTACCGTGGATGGCGACGACTATGAGATTGGTCATCGCGAGGCGCTGTATATCGGCAAAGGCAGCAAAACGGTCGTGTACGCCAGTCTGGATCCACACCAGCCTGCAAAGTTTTATTTTAACTGCGCGCCAGCCCATAAAACCTTACCCATTCGTAAAGTCACGGCAGCGGATGCGGCCTTGGTCACGCTGGGCGATCCGCTGTCCAGCAATCGCCGAACTATCCACAAGTACCTTGTCCCCGAGGTAGTGGAAACCTGCC
>Ga0153955_100781_pt1 | contig 10854 bp, 10 predicted proteins | sample TSFL039MetaG_FD_104744 | JGI IMG/M metagenome (GOLD analysis project Ga0153955, IMG submission 104744) | Attine ant fungus gardens microbial communities from Florida, USA - TSFL039 MetaG | ecosystem: Host-associated > Fungi > Mycelium > Unclassified | place: USA: Florida, Wekiwa Springs...
CCTCAGCTATCGTCCGCCTTACGACTGGCAGGCGATGCTGGACTTTTTACGCCTGCGGTTAATGAACGACATTGAAGCCGTTGATGGTGAAACCTACCGCCGGACGGTGGCGCTGGGCGAATACCGGGGTTGGGTCAGCATTTCGCATCTTCCGGCAAAGCAGGCGCTCCAGGTGGAATTCACCCGCTCTCTCACGCCTGTGCTGCCTGCCCTGCTGCGTCGGCTGCGTGACCTGTTTGACCTGAATGCACAGCCGCAGCGCATTGCCGAACACCTGCAACAGGATCCCCTGCTGGCGCAAAGTATTCAGGATTATCCCGGCCTGCGTGTCCCCGGAGCATTTGACAGTGTCGAAATGGGCGTACGCGCCATCCTGGGCCAGCAGGTCACCGTTAAAGCCGCCACGACGCTCAGCAGCCGCTTTGCTCAGGCATTTGGTGAACCCTGCACCACGCCGTTCCCTGATCTGTCGCGCTATTCTGCGCAACCCCAGCGCATTGCCCAGGCTACGGTCGATGAGATTGCCCGCCTGGGCATTGTCAGTGCGCGCGCCAGAGCGATTCTGGCCTTTGCGGCCGCCTGTAACGAGGGCAGCCTGCGTTTCAATGCGACGCTTTCGCCTGACGACATCATGGCGCGCCTGGTGGCCTTACCGGGCATTGGCCCCTGGACCGCCCACTACATTGCCATGCGGGCGCTGCGCTGGCCGGACGCCTTCCCGAAAGAGGATATCGCCGTGCGCAATAATCTGGGGGGATTAACACCCAAAGCGGCAGACGCGCGCTCACAGGTATGGCGTCCCTGGCGCAGCTACGCCGTGATGCATATCTGGAAAAGCCTGTCACCGGCCAGTGCGAAGTAAGCAGCCCGTTGTTCTGAAAAGAAATATCACGCCTCGCCTCTAAACTCCTGGCCTGCTCAACCGATAACCAATTTGGCTTAACATCGTTGACATGGGCAGGAGGCAGAGGTCATGGGGTTGCGGTTAGAAAATACAAAAATTTCGCACAAACTCAGTTTAGGATTTGGACTCGTTTTGCTGTTGGTGGTGGGATCGGGCGCGGTAAGCATCGCGCGTTTTAAAACTATCCATGACGTTTATGAACAGAGCAACCTGATTTACGACATTAATATTGACGTGTTTCAGGCTAAGGTTAACCGGCTGAAACTGCTGTATGGCGATGAGAAAGCGGGGAAAGTGATGGCGGATTATATCGCCCATGCCGCTCAGCTGACGCATGATGCCCAACAGTACCGATGGCTGCCCGAGGAGGAAACACAGCTCCAGGATATCGCCAGCCAGCTCAGCCACTTTCAGGCCAGCATCAGCGCAATGACCCAGGCCATGCAGTCTCTGGCAGAAACGGGTAAGCAGCTCGATCAGCGCAACATGCAGAGCCAGTCAACGCTGTACGAAGCGTTGATTAAAACCCAGATGACCGATGCCAGTGCACTGTTTCAGCAACTGCTTGCAATCAGCCAGCTGCGCGATCAGCTTCAGTTACTCCGTTATGATCCCGCTCATGCCAGCGCGATTCAGTCTCAGCTCACACCGCAGGTCAACGCCATCCAGACCGCCCTCACCACTCTGTTACCGCAATTACCTCCCGATGCTCAGACGCAGCTCAACGCGCTGTGGAATGCAACCCTTGAGATTAAGCAACTCAGTGAACGTTACGCGGCAGGCTTTCTGGCCCTCAGTCAGGCGGAGAACGCGGTGAAGGTCGATGGCGATAAGAGCAGTGCTATCCTCAAAACGCTTCTGCAGCAGATGAAGGTAGAAAACAGCGACCTGACCAGGAGTTCTGTTAACCTGACGCTGTTGACGGTTGGCCTTGCTGTGCTGCTGGGCATGTTGATTGCCTGGCTGATTGGCCGACAGATTACTCATCCCGTCAGAAAGAATTTATGGCTGGCGGAGCGCATTGCTAAGGGCGATTTAAGCGCCGATATCAAACCGGCGGGCCGTGATGAGCTGGGCAAACTGGCTGGCGCGATGGGCGCGATGAATCAGCGTCTGCGGACAATGATTCTGGAGGTCCGCGACAGCGTGCTCACGCTGTCGCAGGCGGCGAGCAGTATTAACAGCGACAACCACACGCTCTCGTCACGCACAGAACAGCAGTCCGCCGCCGTGGTGCAGACGGCTGCCAGCATGGAACAGTTAACCGTTACGGTGAAGCACAACGCAGATAACGCGCGCCACGCCAGCCAGATTGCTGCTGAAGCGTCTAAAACGGCGGAGCAAGGCGGTGCCGCCGTCACGGAAGTCGTGCAAACCATGGGCGATATTTCTGCCAGCTCGAAGAAAATCGCCGAGATCACGGCCGTTATCGACAGTATTGCTTTCCAGACCAATATCCTGGCTCTGAATGCCGCCGTGGAAGCGGCACGCGCTGGCGAGCATGGCCGGGGGTTTGCGGTCGTCGCCAGCGAAGTACGTAGCCTTTCGCAGCGCAGTGCGCAGGCGGCGAAGGATATCGATCAACTGATCAGCGCATCGGTCAGCCAAATCGCGGAAGGCAATAACCGCGTTGCGCGCGCGGGCGAGAGAATGGGACAGGTGGTTCAGGCGATTTCCCGTGTGAATGACATCGTGGGTGAGATCTCTTCCGCCTCGGATGAGCAAAGCCGTGGCATTGAGCAGATTGCGCGTGCGGTCTCAGAACTGGACAGCACCACCCAGCAAAACGCCTCGCTGGTCTCTGCCTCTGCCCTTTCAGCCACCGCGCTGGAAGATCAGGCGCGCCGACTTGAAACGCTGGTCAAACAGTTTAGCCTGGAACCCGGTCAGACAGCCGCACGCTAATCCGGCTGACGTATTACGCCCTATAAGCGCCTGTCGGGCGCTTTTTTTATGGCAGATGATTAGATCCGCCTGCGTGACGCCCGCTCGACGGCACGCTGCCGGACAGGAACAGTGCGGACGCGGGGTGTTGTGCCCTGACGGGAGTACGACAGATTTTGCGGGCCCGTGGGCCTCGCCCTGCGGGTGATGCTGACGCATCAGCCTGAATCGCAACGCGATTCAGTCGAACCTGCTGCAGGTTCTCATCATGCACGTTTGACTGTAATGCCCCATAAACGAAAAGCGCGCCCTGGGCGCGCTTTTCTGTATTGGTGGGTCGTGCAGGATTCGAACCTGCGACCAATTGATTAAAAGTCAACTGCTCTACCAACTGAGCTAACGACCCGCTCGGGGCTTACAACCGCTCAAACACATGTATGCATGCTGCCTGAGAATAAGATGGTGGGTCGTGCAGGATTCGAACCTGCGACCAATTGATTAAAAGTCAACTGCTCTACCAACTGAGCTAACGACCCATCTTAATGGTTGTGAAGCAATACTGAAGGTTCTCTTGGGGAACAGCGTCCTGCGGGAGATGGTGGGTCGTGCAGGATTCGAACCTGCGACCAATTGATTAAAAGTCAACTGCTCTACCAACTGAGCTAACGACCCATCTTCAGGCTTGCCAGACACATTTGCAATGTGTCCCGGCAACGGCGGCATATATTACTGATTTACCGAGGTAGCGCAACCCTTATTTTCTGTTAAGGGGTTCAATTGCCTACCTTTCATGCGGCAAGACCAGAAATCCATCGATATCCGGTCAAACCTGCACAAATTACATACCAGACAAGCGTTTTTGTGCCTGCTTAGCAGATTCGGTGTTCGGGTAAAGTTTGATCACCTGCTGATAAACGGCTTTGGCTTTTGCCGTGTCGTTTTTCTCTTGCATGATCACGCCAACCTTAAACAACGCTTCAGCCGCCTTGGGGGATTTTGGATACTGCTTCACCACCGTGGCGTAATAATACGCTGCGTCGTCTTTTTTACCTTTGTTATAAAACAGCTGCCCCAGCCAGTAATTGGCATTCGGCTGATACGTCGAGTCCGGGTAACGCTTCACCCACGCCTGCAGCGCAGTGATGGCCTGATCGTACTGTTTTTTCTCCAGAATGAGCGCAACAGCAGCATTGTAATCGCTGTTAGCATCGCCACTCTGAACAGGCGCACTGCTGGCGGCTGCGGCCGCACCTGCATCGTTGCCCGCTGTCGCAGCGCCCGCAGCCGTATTGTCACCGGCACCCGCGGCAGGCTGACTGGCATTGCTGCTGTTATTGCTGCTCAGACTGTCGATCTGTTGATAGATCTGCTTCTGGCGCTCAATAACCTGATTCAGCTGATAGGTATTTTGCTGGATTTCCCCACGCAATGAGTCGATATCCCGCTGGTTATCACTCATCTGCTGCTGCAGTTGCTGCATCAGCTGTGCCTGGGCATTGGAGATTCTTTCGAGACTGGTGACACGGTCTTCGACCGAGCCGGAGCCAACGCTACTGATTGACGCTTGGGCATGAGCGGCCCAGGGGGCCGCTACGCCAATCAGTAACGACAGACTCAACAGGTGATGTCTGAAGTTACTAACCATGTGATTCTCTTAGTAGACCAGTACGGCACGACGGTTTTTAGCGTAAGCCGCTTCGTCGTGGCCCAGAACAGCTGGTTTCTCTTTACCGTAAGATACGATAGACATCTGATCCGCAGACACGCCTTTACCTTGCAGGTACATCTTAACGGCGTTAGCACGACGCTCGCCCAGGGCGATGTTGTACTCTGGCGTACCGCGCTCATCCGCATGACCTTCAATGGTCACTTTGTAAGACGGGTTGCTACGCAGGAAGTTAGCGTGCTGATCCAGCATCTGAGCGTAGTCAGGCTGAACATCGTATTTGTCCAGACCGAAGTAAACGATGTTGTTCTGTTGCAGCTGTTGCATCTGCAGACGCGCCTGCTCATCAGAAGACATGTTGCCGTTGTTCATACCAGAGTTAGCACCGTAAGCGCCGTCAGCACCTGCGCCAGACTGGTCGTTGTTGTTATTTTTGTGTGAGCTACACGCCGCAACTGCCATGATTGGCAGAGCCAGCATTAAACCCTTCAGTACTTTGTTCAGTTGCATTTGAAAATTCCCATTATTGTTTATTTTTTTGTAATATCAGAAAGCTCAGACATTACAGGTACGGCGACCAGGCAGGAAATTTGACCTGTCCATCAGTTGCCGGAAGACGCGCTTTGAAACGACCGTCGGTTGAAACCAACTGCAACACAGAACCCATGCCCTGAGTCGAGCTGTAGATTACCATGGTGCCGTTTGGAGCCAGGCTCGGCGTTTCATCCAGGAACGTGTCCGTTAACGTTTGAACGGCTCCCGTTACCAGATCCTGTTTGGCGACGTGTTGAGCACCGCCACTGGTGCTAATCATCACCATTGATTTTCCATCACTGGCTACATCCGCATCCTGGTTCTGCGCGCCTTCCCAGGTAATGCGCTGTGATGCACCACCATTGATGCTGATTTTGTAGATCTGCGGCGCACCGGCCTGGTCAGAGGTATACGCCAGCGTCTGGCTGTCCGGGAACCAGGTTGGTTCAGTGCTGTTATAACGACCATCTGTAATCTGACGAATCTGCCCGGAGGCCAGGTCCATAACATAGAGATTCAGACTACCGGTTTTAGACAGGGCGAAGGCCAGCTTGGTGCCGTCCGGTGAGAAAGCTGGCGCACCATTGTGACGCGGGAATGAAGCGACCTGACGGACAGAGCCGTTAGACAAGGTCTGAATCACCAGCGCTGACTTGCCGCTTTCAAAGGTTACATACGCCAGTTTGCTGCCATCGGGCGACCAGGCAGGCGACATCAGCGGTTGCGGTGAACGGTGCACGACAAACTGGTTGTAACCGTCGTAATCGGCAACGCGCAGTTCATACGGGAACTGACCGCCGTTGGTTTGTACCACATAGGCGATACGGGTGCGGAACGCCCCTTTAATGCCGGTCAGTTTCTGGAACGCCTCATCACTGACGGTGTGCGCCGCATAGCGCAGCCACTGTTTAGTAATTTTATAGGAGTTTTGCGCCAGCACGGTACCTGGCGCACCTGCGGTATCCACCAGCTGGTAGGACACCTGATAGCTGCCATCAGCATTCGGCTGAATCTGTCCAACAACCACGGCATCAATACCCAGTGCGCTCCATGCAGCAGGCTGCACTTCCTGAGCACTGGTCGGCTGCTGCGGCAGACGTGAACGATCAAGCGGGTTAAATTTACCGCTGTTACGCAGGTCAGCTGCGACGATACCACCGATATCTTCCGGTGCCGCGCCTGGGCCAGACCATTTAAACGGAACCACACCGATAGGGCGCGCGCTGTTGACGCCCTGGGTGATTTCAATGCGAACCTCTGCATGCAGCACCGCTGCCCACAGCAGGATAAAAAAGCCTAACGTTACGCGAAGAGCTTGCTTCATTTTATCTCCCTTATCTGAACCTGAGTCCGCGATAATTGGCACTGTTCCTGAAAACCACGAGTACAACTAGAGTACGGCAAGCTAACCATAGATCAACCTGCCGCAGGTTACTGCATTATTGCGGTCTGAAACGCATCGGGGCGTTTTTAAACACTTCGTACACCGCTTGTGAAGGCGGTTTCGGAATATGTGCCTGCTTCGCCGCCGCAATGGCGGCCTGGCACAGCGCCGGATCGCCGCCTTCTGATTTAACATCAATCAGCATGCCATCAGGAGCAAGTTTAATACGTAAGTCACAGCTTTTGCCGCTATACAGGTCCGCATCGTAAAAACGGCTCTGAATTGCGCTGGTGATCTGCCCAAGATACGCATTCACATCTGCGCCAGAAGCACCCGCCTTCTTCTGATTACCCTGCCCTGCTGCTCCACCCGACGCGCCGCTTTTCGGTGCATTCTTACCGGACGCTAAGCCGCCCAGCAGGTCATCGACGTCGCTGTCATTGGCGGCATCAGCGGCCGCTTTCGCTTTCGCCTCGGCTTTTGCCTTCGCATCTGCTTTTGCTTTGGCAGCAGCCTCCGCTTTCGCTTTGGCGGCGGCATCCGCTTTTTCTTTGGCGGCCTTTTCTTTCGCTGCGGCGGCCGCTTTCTCTTTCGCTTCCTGGGCGGCTGCGGCTTTCGCTTCCGCTGCGGCTTTGGCTTCAGCCGCTTTCGCTTCTTTCGCGGCTTCCGCTTTAGCCTGTTTCGCCGCTTCGGCCTTAGCTTGTTTTGCGGCTTCGGCAGCCTCAGCTTTCGCCTGCTGCTCGGCCTGCTTCTTCGCTTCTGCGGCTGCGGCTTTCGCCTCTTGCTCAGCCTGCTTCTTCGCCTCTGCTGCGGCCTTCTTCGCCTCTTCCTGCGCCTTCATCTTTGCGTCTGCCGCGGCTTTCGCCTGTGCATCCGCTTCCGCTTTCGCATCGGCTTTGGCTTTCGCCGCGGCCGCTTCGGCGGCTTTCTGTTGCGCCTCGGCCTGTTTCGCTGCGGCTTCGGCGGCCTTCTGCTGTTCAGCCTGCGCTTTCGCCTGCTGTTTCGCGTCTTCCTGTGCCTGCAGTCGCTCTTTTTCCAGCTCTTTCAGCCGCTGCTGTTCAGCCGCTTGTTTCTGCTGAAGCTCTTCGGCCTGCTGCTGGGCCTGTTTCTGGCGCTGCTGCTCCGCACGCTGACTGTCGCTTTGCTGATTCTGCTGACGGTTATACTGTTCAACCACCGCACCGGGATCGACCATGACCGCTTCTATATCGCTACCGCCACCGCCGCCGCTGGCCTCAATGTGCTCATTAAACGAGCTCCATATCAGCAGGGCGATCAGCACGATATGCAGAATCACCGAAATGATTATCGCGCGCTTTAACTTTTCGTTTTGCTCGGTTGCCTTCGACACACTCGGTTCCCAAAAACGGTTCGACTTTAAATCGGCTGCGTCATCAAACCGACAGATTTAACCCCTGCCTGATGCAGCAGGTTCAGCGCCTTGATGATTTCATCATAAGGTACCTCTTTGGCACCACCGATCAAAAAGACGGTTTTCGGATTGGCTTCCAGACGACGTTGCGCTTCGCTAATCACCTGTTCTGGCGGCAACTGCGGCAAACGATCGTGATCGACGACCATGCTGTATTGTCCCACGCCGGACACTTCAACAATCACGGGTGGATTATCATCACTGGAAACCGTCTTAGAATCTGTTGCATCGGGCAAATCCACTTCCACGCTTTGCGTGATGATGGGGGCCGTTGCCATAAAGATCAGCAGCAGCACCAGCAAAACGTCCAGCAGTGGAACGATGTTAATTTCCGACTTTAGCTCGCGGCGACCGCGACCACGCACTCGGGCCATCATTTACCTCTGTTTACTTAGCGCTGTCGCTGGAGAAAGCCTGACGATGCAGGATAGCCGTAAACTCTTCCATAAAGTTGTCATAGCCCTGCTCCAGTTTATTGACGCGCTGGTTCAGTCGGTTGTAAGCCATTACGGCAGGAATCGCAGCAAACAGACCGATCGCGGTGGCGATCAATGCTTCTGCAATCCCCGGTGCCACCATCTGCAGGGTGGCCTGTTTGACCGCCCCCAGGGCAATAAACGCATGCATAATCCCCCAGACCGTACCAAACAGTCCGATATAAGGACTGATTGAGCCCACCGTGCCCAGGAAAGGAATGTGGGTTTCCAGCGCTTCGAGTTCGCGATTCATGGAAATGCGCATGGCCCTGCTCGCGCCTTCAACAGCCGCTTCAGGCGCATGATTATTCGCGCGATGTAAACGGGCAAACTCTTTGAAGCCGGCGTAGAAGATTTGCTCGGCACCCGCCAGCTCTTCACGACGTCCCTGACTTTCCTGATAGAGGCGAGACAGTTCAACGCCGGACCAGAATTTGTCTTCAAAGGCTTCAGCTTCCCTTCCCGCCGCATTCAGAATTCGCGTGCGCTGGATGATGATTGCCCAGGAGGCAATCGAAAAGCCGATCAAAATCAACATGATAAGTTTGACCAGAAGGCTCGCCTTCAGGAACAAATCAAGAACGTTCATGTCAGTCACTGCTTGAACTCCGCGACAATAGACTTGGGAAGCGCAATCGGCTTCATTAGGTGTGGGTTGATGCAGGCAATCAGGACCTCTGCCTCATTGAGCACTTTGCCTTCTGCGTTCACGATACGCTGGGAGAATGTCATCGTCGCCCGCGTCATTGATGTCACTTCGCTCTGGATCTCCAGAAGGTCGTCGAGACGTGCCGCGGCAATAAAGTCCACCGTCATGCGCCGTACCACAAAAGCAACCTGCTGTTCTAACAGCGCCTGCTGATTGAAATGGTGCTGACGCAGCATTTCGGTACGTGCTCGTTCATAAAAAGCGATATAGCTGGCGTGATAAACCACACCACCGGCATCGGTATCTTCATAGTAGACCCGAACCGGCCAGCGAAACAGCGTTGTACTCACTCTACATCCCGGCCTCGTTTTAAACGTTGCTACTATACGCAAGACAATTAGGGTTGGGAATGGGCTGTCAGAGCCAGGAGAAAATAATTATCAGTTGGTTACAACCGGACGTCATTAATGGAGGTTTCTTGACCAGACGCTGAAGTAAACTCACGCGCCTGGGGTGAAGGGTGACAGGTCGTCAGCGATAAAAATGACTCAGCGCCCAGAAGAGTACCAGTAAGGCGGGCAATGGCGCAAAGAACGCACGCCAGCGTAAACGGCGCGGACGGAATCCGCTGCCGTGAATAACCCCCGTGCAGACCGCCCAAATCAGTACGATGCCCTGCCATAGCAGGATGCCTTCCGGGCGGGTTGCATAGCGCGCGGGGTCCCATAACAGGCAGCCGGCCAGCCATAAGGCGAGTATCAGAGAAAGGGCCCGGAGCGGGCCCTTATCCATCAGGCGATAACCTGTCTGAATGCCTGTGCGCATTACGACTGGCGTTCCGCGTCGGCGCTGTCTTCGATATGTTCTATCGCCAGCGCGGTGATGATGCCAAAGGCACAGGCCAGCAGGGTGCCGAGAATCCAGGCAAAATACCACATATGTCGTCTCCTTTATTAATAGAGTGCGTTACTGTTGCGCTCAACATGTTCTTTAGTGATACGACCAAACATCTTCCAGTAACACCAACTGGTATAGAGCAGAATAACCGGCACAAAAATTATCGCCGCGAAGGTCATAATTTCCAGCGTCAGCAAACTGGAGGTGGCGTCCCACATGGTCAGGCTGGTGCCGGGAACGGTACTGGACGGCATAATGAACGGAAACATCGCGATGCCGGCGGTCATGATGACGCAGGCCAGCGTCAGCGATGAGCAGAGAAACGCCCAGCCGCCCTTTTCTCCGCGCGAACACATTACGGTCAGTAAGGGCAACACCACGCCCAGAAGCGGGAATAACCACAACACAGGATGCTGCTGGAAATTCACCATCCAGGCCCCCGCTTCGCGCACCACGGTTTTCCCCAGGGGATTAGAAGCAGCGAAGTGATCAAGCGTGCTGGTCACCACATAGCCGTCAATACCGTACCTTACCCAGACGCCAGCCAGCGCGAAACACGCCATCATCACCAGCGCGGCAATCTGCGCCGTGATGCGTGAACGCAGGTGCAGTTCGCCCGTGGTGCGCATTTGCAGATAGGTCGCACCCTGCGTCAGTATCATGGCAACGCTCACCACACCGGCCAGTAGCGCAAAGGGGTTCAGCAACTGGAAAAAGTTTCCGGTGTAATACAGCCGCATGTACTCGTCGGTATGAAAAGGCACGCCCTGCAGCAGATTGCCAAAGGCGACGCCGATCACCAGTGGCGGGACAAAGCTGCCGATAAAAATGCCCCAGTCCCAGGCACCGCGCCAGCGTGTATCTTCGATTTTTGAGCGATAGTCAAAGCCTACCGGACGGAAGTACAACGAGGCCAGCACCAGAATCATCGCCACGTAGAAGCCGGAAAACGCGGCGGCGTACACCATCGGCCAGGCGGCAAACAGCGCGCCACCGGCGGTGATCAACCAGACCTGATTGCCGTCCCA
>Ga0153955_100786_pt1 | contig 10822 bp, 11 predicted proteins | sample TSFL039MetaG_FD_104744 | JGI IMG/M metagenome (GOLD analysis project Ga0153955, IMG submission 104744) | Attine ant fungus gardens microbial communities from Florida, USA - TSFL039 MetaG | ecosystem: Host-associated > Fungi > Mycelium > Unclassified | place: USA: Florida, Wekiwa Springs...
AGAACAATAGGTAGTAGAACATGTGATGCTCTGTCCAGGTGCACAGACCATCATTTCCTGTATATAAGGCTTCATAGTCTGAGGATTAGACCTCAGACTTAACAACATCTTTTGTTGCTTATTTACTTCGCATTTTTGAGCCTTTTGAAGAACACCTTCAACAATCACAAATTAGTAAGTGACCATTTGTGATAGAATATCTACTCCTTCTATTACTACTTCTGATACTTGTACCACTCTGGTCTCCAACTACTTCTTTTTAACTAGTTTTTGTTTCTCATTATCCCATTCTACTTTTACCTCCTAATCTGATTGTCTGCTTAGGCCATCTGCCTTTCTCATTTTTCTCCCAGGTACATGCTTCAAAATAAAGTCAAATATAGATAGATATAGAGTCCATTTAGCTTGTCACCTATTTAACTTCTGGTTACTCATAAAGTATTCAAGATTTTTATGATCCAACTGTATTTTGAATTTCCCTCTAGCACCTTCTAGAAAGTGCCTCCAGGCCTCCAAGCATTGTATTACTACTAACATTTCTTTGTTGTGTATTTTATAGTTCCTTTCTGTCTCATTTAATGACTTAGAAATATAAGCCATTAGTCTCTACTTGTTGTCTTTGCATTTAATGAATAAGACATCTCCAGTTGCAAAGTTTGAAGCATTTGCCTCGACTCTAAATTCCTTATCTATGTCAGATGCTACCAACAATGGTTTCATTGTGAAGATTCCTTTTAGCTGCTCGAATGCTTTCTGCTGGGCTTCTTCCTACCTCCACTTCTCTTTCTTTTCTGTTATCATGCTGGAATCAATTTTGGCAATATAAGTAACATTTGGAACCTAAAAATCATAATAAATGGCTTTTGAGAGAAAGTCAGCTCCCCAGACATAACTACTAGAAGTCTGGTCATATATGTGAGAATGCTATCCAAGTAGTGGAGTAGTGGCCATGATCACCACTATCAGTACCTCATAATGCTTTCTGGATGGTCTCATATCATATCTATAAGATGGACTCCTCTCTAGAAGTGCTCTTGAGAGCAAACTCGACCTTAGAAGCATTTCCCTTGATAATGATGTCACACAATAACTAACCCCTGGTTTATAATAGGAACACCATCAGAGGCTATGCATCAGTCCTGATCAGCAATCCAAATATAGAAAAACAAGACAAGGATACACCAAAAGTCATCGGGAAGGGATAGAAAGAAGAAGGACCTAAGAGATGTGAACAGGAAACAGGAGAGAGAGTAGAGGAAGGTTTAGGAGAGGAATTAGGAGAGTTAGAAGCAGAGAGGAGTAATATTGATGATAAAGACGTGCTCGAAAGTGGTCAGACCAATATCCAAAGTACCTCTTGAGTACCTTAGAACACTTAGAACAGGCTCAAAGTCGGCCAATAAGATAAAAAAAGTTGGTAGGAAATGGATAGGGAGTACAGAGCATAGCTATTGCATGATTGGGTACAGACTCGACTTATTCTACCTGCCTTTTTGAGTAATCAGGAGGATTTCTTTCTTATCTTGTTTGTTGCATTCTGGGCTTTGTAATACTAATATAATACTCTAGTAGCACAGAGAGATACAAGAAGAAGAACCCCTATCTTTGCCTTTTGTTGTTCTAGAGCTAGAACTTAGCTTGAGTGACTAAGAGCTTTTTTTTTTTTTCTTTTTATATAAAACTCTATAAAACTTCCCTCAAGGGATACCCACTCTAAAGGAGGACTTGGGCATTTGCTTGGACTAGAAGCTGAACTGCCTGCTATGTGTTTTTGGAGTAAGTTGCCAACTGTATAGTCAGTTGAGAGTGAGCTTACATGAGGGCAATGTGAGATCTAGGTAGGACTGCTGTATTGATGGCAAGCCAGCCTACTAGACTAGTACCTTGGACAGTAGTGCTACAGTGTGAGAGGAATGCACTCCTTTGAGATCCGACCAGTAAGAGTGCTTTTGAGCAGGAACTAAAAACATTTCTTTTTATTCTAGTGTCTAATTACAAGTATTTGCCATCTCATGAGTGCTTCCTTTTTTTATTTGATCACCTCCCCAGTGCCTACTCAATTGCACACAATTGTGGAATAACTTAGAGATTCTAACTCTCTGACTTGGTATTACCCACTTTTGTAAGAACAGTAAAGCACATTTATTTCTTATTTGAAACTACATTTCCCTCCTACAAAATAAATCTAAATTTCCTTTACCACCCCCCATCATCATCAACATGTTCAAGGGTTTTGCTAGCACTACAAAACTTTTAATAAACTACCTGTAGTAATTGGCGAGTTCCAAGAACTTTCTGATATCTCTGATCATTTTTGGCTCTGGCCAGTTCAACACTCCCTCCACCTTTTCTTCCTCCATTTTGATCTTTCCCTGACCTATTACTACTCCCAGGAAGTCTACCTTACTCATTTTTCATGAACACTTCTCTGGTTTCATATATAAGTTGTTTTATTCTAACTACTTCAATACTTCTGCCATAATCTTACCATGTTTCTCCTCATCATCTGTCCCCACTAGTACATCATCCACAAACACTGCTACCTTTCCTTTATTAATCAGGTCTTGCATAATTTTGTTCATCATCCCTTGAAATGTTGCTGATAAGTTTGTCATTCTGAAAAACATTATCATTGGCTCAAATGACCCCACATACATAGTGAAGGCCACTTTCTACTCATCTCCTTCTTTAATACATACATTATTGTAGCCCCATCATAAATCTATTTTTGTAAACACCTTTTTATTCCCCATAGCATCCACTAGGTCTGTAATTAACAGCAACAGATAGTTGTTCTTCACCGTTTGCTTATTGAGTCTATGATAGTACATAACTATATACTTGCCCCTATCCTTCTTTTCTACAAAGAATACTGGAGAAGTCTGTGGCAACTTTAAATGCCTTATATACCCTTTCCTTAAGTGGTCCTCAATAAAGCTCTGGACCTCCTTTTATTCATTTCTAGAGAGCTGATATATTCTAGCTTGACTAGCTTTAAAGTCCTATAGCATGATCCCAGACTTTTCTCAACAGCATTCTCTCAGACTCCACCTTCCCAAATACTTTTGTAAGACTTCAAGTTGCAGTTAAGTAACCTTAACCCTCAGTTTACTTTTTATCGGAGTTTGACAAAGAGAACTTGTTAGAGTCCTTGCTAATTTTTGTACACTACTTATACATGTTCAACTATTTGTCCTTGTTTACTGATCTGTTGATATTACATAATCAAAAGAAAAGAAAATTAAATATTGACTTAAGAGAATTTGGCGGTTCATAGCAACTTTCAGCTACTTGTGAAACCTTTGAGGGACCATCGTCTCTACTTTTTTATGGTCTAGTTCTATTTCTTCTTCTCTTCTCCAATCTTCTTTCTTGTCTGCTGCCCATCTGATTCTTTCTATCTCATCTCCCTATATCTCTTTCTTTCCTTTTCTCCTCCTTCTGATCTCTGGGCCCATCTCTTTCTTGTCTGTGTATTGTCCACAAATTGGTAGACATCTTGTTATTCTCACTTCTCCCTTTTTCCGGTCAATTTCTGGGTTATGTGCCTATAACCAAGACATTCCCAATATTACCTCTGTTTTCCCCAAATTGCACATATTCATCCAAACTCTTTCTACATGCCCTTTAAAGTATATATTCACTTCTATCATGGGTAATTGCTCTTCCACTATTCCCAGTGCCATCTACATTCCTCACTAGTATTAGCTTCTCCAACTTTATCAACTTGAAGCTTCCCCTCTGTACACACTTCTTGTTTATAAAGAGCCCTGTCACTCCACTGTCTAGTAATGCCTTTACTGACACTCCTTTATGAGTATCAATTTTCTTGATACCCACATTCATCCACACCTCTCTTAGAGGCTTTAATGTCTACCTCACATCTCTTGCCTCCCTTCTCTGCACTGTCTTCTGATTGACAGTTCCTACTACTCTCTTCAGATCAGTGATTCCAGCCCTCCCCTTCTGAGCCCTAGACACTGACTGTTCTAACTCTCTACCCCAATTCTACCACAACATCTTCTTTTCTGTTCTACAAGGTGGACAGAAGACTTCTTCTTTCTCATTCCTTCCTACCTTTTCTTCCACTACTGTATCCTTGTCTCCATATGCATTGCATTTCACTCTTTCTGCTCTTCCACCTTCTGCTTCTCCCTCTCTCCAATTCCATGCTTTTATACAACTTCCACACCACATGTTGTACAACTGCTCTTTGCTCAGGAAACCCTGCCCCCTGTTCTCCTAAGTTTTTGTTCCTTTATAGTTGCATTCCCTGCACTCTACAAAGGTCACCACTTTTTCCCATGTTGTCCACTCCTCCATACTCATCACTACTCCTCTTGGAAGCAGTCCCCTTGCTCCACAATGTTCCTTCACCTTCTTCTACACTTTTTGTGGGGGTGCCGCTTTCTCTCTTCTTCTTCTCTCTTTTATCTTTAAACATTCCCATTTTTTGTGTCCCTTCTCTCCATACTTGAAACATTGCATTCTCTCCTCCATTACCTCCTGCCTCCTTATTTCTCTTACTCTACACTGCATTACTCAACTTCTCAGTACCTCAAACTGGTTCTGAGATTTCACCCCCTTTTCTTCCTCTTTCATATCTCTATACATTCAAGCTAAATGCCCAAACCTCCCACAACATCTACACATCCTCTCTTCTCTCCCTTCTAATTCTGCTCTTAGTTTGGCCAGAGCTTGCCTTTGGTTGAGCATGTTGCTCATGAGGTTGTTGAATTGGTTCAGAGACATGGTATCATATTTTAGATAGTGTTTTGTTGTGTAAAAAAAGATATTTCTTGAAGGTGTTTCTTCTTCTTCTAAGAGCTTACAGTATGTCTGCTGGGGCACACAAGTCTTCTCCTAGCCAGGTACCTACTATCTTACTAACTACTGTCCTAATAGTACTTTGGCTATCACTCCAAAGAGGAGATCCCTACACTAATTGCCTTCTTAAGGATACAGCAATATTCCTCTGCATTGATGGGGGTGGTAAAGGAAATTTAGATTTATTTTGTAGGAGGGAAATGTAGTTTCAAATAAGAAATAAATGTGCTTTACTGTTCTTACAAAAGTAGGTAATACTGAGTCAGAGAGTTAGAATCTCTAAGTCATTCCACAGTTGTGTGCAATTGAGTAGGCACTGGGGAGGTGATCAAATAAAAAAAGGAAGCACTCATGAGATGGCAAATACTTGTAGTTAGACACTAGAATAAAAGGAAATGTTTTTAGTTCCTGCTCAAAAGCACTCTTACTGGTCGGATCTCAAAGGAGTGCATTTCTCTCACACTGTAGCACTACTGTCCAAGGTACTAGTCTAGTAGGCTGGCTTGCCATCAATATAGCAGTCCTACCTAGATCTCACATTGCCCTCATGCAAGCTTGCTCTCAACTGATTGTACAGTTGGCAACTTACTCTAAAAACACATAGCGAGCAGTTCAGCTTCTAGTCCAAGCAAATGTCCAAGTCCTCCTTTAGAGTGGATATCCCTTGAGGGAAGTTTTATAAAGTTTTTATAAAAAGAAAGAGAGAAAAAGAGTTCTTAATCACTCAAGTCGAGTTTCAGCTCTAGAGTAATGAAGGGCAAAGATGGGGGTTCTTCTTCTTTTGCCTCTCCATGCTAATAGAGTATTATATTAGTATTACAAAGCCCAGAATGCAACAAACAAGATAAGAAAGAAATCCTCCTGATTACTCAAAAAAGCAGGTAGAATGAGTCGAGTCTGTACCCAATCATGCAATAGCCATGCTCTGTACTCCCTATCCATTTCCTACTAACTTTTTTTTATCTCATTGGCCGACTTTGAGCCTGTTCTAAGTGTTCTAAGGTGCTCAAGAGGTACTTTGGATATTGGTCTGACCACTTTCGAGCACGTCTTTGTCATCAATATTACTCCTCTCTGCTTCCAACTCTCCTAATTCCTCTCCTAAACCTTCCTCTACTCTCTCTCCTGTTTCCTGTTCACATCTCTTAGGTCCTTCTTTTTTCTATCCCTTCCTGATGACTTTTGGTATATTCTTGTCTTATTTTTCTATATTTGGATTGCTGATCAGGACTGATGCACGGTCTCTGATGGTGTTCCTATTATAAACCAGGGGTTAGTTATTGTGTAATGTCATTATCAAGGGAAATGCTTCTAAGGTCGAGTTTGCTCTCGAGAGCACTTCTAGAGGGAGTCCATTTTATAGGTATGATATGAGACCATCTGGAAAGTGTTATGAGGTACTGATAGTGGTGATCATGGTCACTACTCCACTACTTGGATAGCATTCTCATATACATGACCAGACTTCTAGTGGTTATGTCTGGAGAGCTGATTCTCTCTTGAGAGCTGTTTATTATGATTATTAGGTTCCAAATGTCACTTATATTGCCAAAATTAATTGTCCAGCATGACAGTGGCCTCTGATGGTGTTCCTATTATAAACCAAGGGTTAGTTACTAGGTGACGTCATTATCAAGAGAAATGCTTCTAAGGTCAAGTTCACTCTCAAGAGCACTTTTAGGGAGAGTTCACCTTATAGATATGATATGAGACCATCCAGAAAGCGTTATGAGGTACTGATAGTGGTAATAACGGCCACTACTCTGCTACTTAGATAGTGTTCACTGTTATGAAACAGCAGACGAGCTAGATAATCTGTGATGGTAGATTATTTTATTTCTTTTTTATTTCTTTTAATTAGGTAATATTGAATGTGCATGGGACATTGTGACTCAAAAGGGATGCATGAGATAAAATAGCTAGGCAAATACTTGTAAACATGCATTCATATATAAGTAGCTGAACTAATTAACGGGAACTCTAACGAGTTCTCTTTGTCTACTCTGACTGAGAGTTGGAAGCCACCTACCTGAGTTACTTGGATGACCATTCCTTACACTACTAACATTTACTACTGGATGTATTTTAACTATGCTAGACAATTCTAACTCTATTGTGTTACTAGAAATAATTGCCTTTACTTTGTAAGGTTCTACAAAGTATTCTGTAAACTTCTCTATATGTTTTCTGGCCATCTGGTACTTTAGATCTTTAGTGCTGAGCAGCACTAAGCTGCCTACTCTATACTCTTCCACTTTTTCCCTTTTCCTATCTACATATCGCTTCATGTCCTTCTATGCTTTTTGTAGCATGGCCTTAGCCTCCTATTGTACACTCTTCATCCTTTCTGCAAACCTCTCTGCTCCCTTGCATTTCCTTTTCTTCATCAACTTGAATCCCATCCTGGGGTTTTGCCCCTGGTTCATTTGGAGAGGTGACACCTTAGTTCCCATATGTACCTTGTTATTGTATGTGAACTCTGCCATTCCCAACCATTCTGGTCACTGTTCTTGTTAATGATTGATGAACATTTAGAGATATTATTCCAATTCCTGGTTCATTCTCTTAGTTTGACTGTCTGTTTGTGGATGGAATGCAGTTGACAATTTGGTGTTAATCCCCAACATGCAATTTAGCTCCTTCATAATTCCTGCTACTATTATGCTGGACAATCAATTTTGGCAATATAAGTAAAATTTGGAATATAATAATCATAATATACAGCTCTTAAAAGAGAATTGGCTCCTCAGACATAACTACTAGAAGTCTGGTTGTGTACTCATGAATGTAAGGAATGGTCATCCAAGTAACTTTTATAATTAGTAGGATTGCGTTGCGGTACCAGATGTCAATCTGATGTCTTAGAAACCAATCCAACTAGATACATCAATGAAACATATATAAAATATAACATCAGAATATTTACCTTAGTCTGATATCCACAGAACTGAGAGCAAATAACTATTCTCTCACAAAAAAAAGTTATGCTTAGTAATCATAACAAAAATAGAAACATGTGCAAAATGACAAAGGCAAAGGATTAGAACCAAATAGAGATAAACAAAAGAATGAGGCTCAAGATGCACTTACAACAGTAACTCAGGTAGGTGGCTCCCAACTCTAAGTCAGAGTAGACAAAGAGAACTCATTAGAGTTTCCGCTAATTGGTTCAGCTACTTATACATGAATGCATGTTTACAAGTATTTGCCTAGCTATTTTATCTTGTACCTCCCTTTTGAGTTACAATGTCCCACATGCATTCAATATTACCTAATAAAAATAAAAATAAAAAGAAATAAAATAATCCACCACCATGGATCGTCTAGCTCACCTGCCATTTCATAACAAGTAGGGTAAGAAAGTACAAGTCGCAAGTGGAAGGACAAAGGAAGGAAATACCACAACTAGTGGTGATCAAAGGAGAAGAGGAATAGGAAGTAGAAAATTATGAATATAAGGAAAATACAAGGGAAGGACAAGTATTTGGTACAATAGTGTTAGGACCCATAGGACAATCCCAGATCCCCCTTAGAGGATATAAGGTTAAAGATAAGGAGAACTTAACAGAGTCCCTCTATGGATTGACCAGCTATTTATAATATTACATGTGGCTATGGCTAGTCTATTCTAAGAGTAACTATGGTTCCTATCTGTCAAGTTCTGAGTAATTCCCTATGTCAGACAGCTTCTGCTCACATATTTTCTCACACATAGCAGCTGTCTGATTGTTGTGTGATCTACCTCAGATCATTACTTGATCCTTCCCATGCTTGTCACTTTTATATTCATGATGTTCCTGCATTGTAGTCATCATGTCATGATGTCGTTAATTAATTAATTATAGAGAAAAAGATAAGTGCCAAAGTGAATCATAACAAATGGAAGGGATGTACAGTAGAAGAAGACACTTGGAAGAGCAAGGAGAACCTGAAGAACACAATGGAGTTGGTAGAAGAATTCAAGAAGGAATATAGCAGAGATGAAAAAGAAGAAGTGAGATAACAAGAAGCAGAAGAAGATAGAAAAACATTTAGTAAAGAACTACCAGGGAGATATACAGCAAAACTCCTATATGGTTGGAAAAACAAGAGATATGATAGGGAATATTGGGAGCAAATGGAGAAAAATTGGAGACAGTGGAAAAGAAATCTGTTCTCAAGATATAATAGAAATCTGTTCCTGAAGAGAATAGAAGAAGAGAGATATGAATACAAGAGAGGAAAGGTAGAAGAGTAGAACAAAGAAGAGAACAAGGAAGATTGACAGAGAATCAAAGAAAACAGGAAATATCTGGAAGGATTAGAAGACAAAACAGAAGGTATAGATAATCTAAGGGACCCATATGACAAGCTATGAGAAGTCCTTGGGACAAGGACTCTTAAGAGAGGAGTGGTATTATGAATTGCCTTTCCTCTCTAAGACAATATTTATTTTTTATTTATTTATTTATTTATGTAATATTGTCAGATCAGTAAACATGTCCAAATAATCAGACTTGCATAAGTAGTGTACACCAAATAACAGGAACTCTAACAAGTTTTCTTTGTCAACTTTGATTTAGAGTACAATTGAGATTAGGGTTACTCAACCTGAGCAACAATCATTACATAACAACATCTTTTGTTGCTTATCTATTTTGCTTTTTTGAGCCTTTTGAAGATATACTTTACCCATCATAAGCTAGTAAGTGACTATTTGTAATAAGTTGTAGAATATTTATATGAACATAAACTCTAAGATGAAGGTATTATTATGATTAACCTTATTGTATTCAGATATTCTTTATGACTCTAACACATGAACTATATTTTTTTATTAACACTTCCTTAATTATATACATATAATAGCTTAGTTAGTACCTCATTATAGAGGTATATTGCAGTAGGTAGTATTGGAGAGTTAAGTTACTATAATCTCTTTTACCAACAGTCTATATGGCATAGTAGGTAGTATTAGAAAGTCAGGTTACTATGCTTTCTTCTACCAACAGCCTGTATTATATACAATTTTTTTCTTGTTTTCCTGGATTTTTTTTTACCAACAGTGTGCATTATTATGTGCAATTTCTTTTGAGGTTTTTCTGAATTTTTTCTCAAATTTTAGAGCATAAAAGTGAGTATATTTGTATATATATATTGATATTCTATTTGGATATGAGTATAGGAGAAGGAGTGCATGTGAATGATTACATACCTTTTTTAATTTCCCACACATGATGCCTGATATATGTAGTTCTATTCTATTGACTTTTTTGTTATCTGGGAAGATAGGTGGTGAACTTCCTCCAGTTGGTTTGTTCAAAGTGTTGTCTATGTGTTTCAAATTGTATTCTGATTTATGGGTCAGAGCATGGGACTTATAACCTATTATAATATTAGACTCAGTTGTTAACACTATGGATTGAAAGCTACCACCTATTTTGGTATCAGACCACAAATTGAGCATTGAGAATATGGTATATGAAAGTCATAAAAGTAATCTCACCTCAGTTGTCAACTGAGGTACAATATGGGATTAGAGAAAATAGTCCTCAACTAGTCTTTAAATGATGAAAAATAATAAGAACAGAAAACAATGACAGCCAAAGCAATGCCTCCAGTCCATGAAGGTGTCATAACTGTGATGGTCCATTTCAACAAGAATGTCTCAGATGAAAGGTAGTGGGTGAGTCAAGAACATCTGCTGATACTATCCAACATTGTTCAATTGATATGATGACTGATATACAAAGAGTATGAGGTACAAAAAATAGCCATAAACACACCAAACTTATCATCGGTTGTTTGTTTTTGCCTTGTTAGGCGTTTTCCCCACGGTCTTCCCTGCAGTCTTCCCTTCAGCCTGACTAGTGCTAAGTCGAGTACGTTTGATGGGCGGAGCGGTTCGAACCCTCATGATGTCAATTTCATCAGTATTTTCCATTTTGCGTTTGGTGGTCGCGCTCTGAGAGGTATCAACTTGAACATTGGCTTGACCAGATCGCTCCACAAAAAG
>Ga0153955_100794_pt1 | contig 10692 bp, 15 predicted proteins | sample TSFL039MetaG_FD_104744 | JGI IMG/M metagenome (GOLD analysis project Ga0153955, IMG submission 104744) | Attine ant fungus gardens microbial communities from Florida, USA - TSFL039 MetaG | ecosystem: Host-associated > Fungi > Mycelium > Unclassified | place: USA: Florida, Wekiwa Springs...
AGGAAAAGATAATCTTTTTAATCTTTTGTGGTACAATATTACTTAATCTAAATATTACCTAAACATGATTGGACCAGAGTCTCAACTCATCTGTAATTTGCGATGCATTTCTCAAAAACTTATTATCAGCTCTTGGAAGACCTACCACCCGAACTCCAGGTCAATGTCGTTCAATACCGCCAGGTGTGTGTGTCTTTGTTTTTATCGTGGGTCCGAGTTCTTAATCGATGCAGCTCAAGAAAATCATCAAACAAACTGTGAACGAGCTTTCTTCGCTTGGTTTGGGACCGTCCCTTTTGCATGAATGGTTTCGTCAACATCCAGGCGATAGAGTTGTGGCTGCTGAGTTGGATGATGGACTTGGACTTGGAGAGCTCGGTATTTCCGTTGTCGCATCGCCTTCGTCTTCTTCAGCCGAGGGTCGTGTGACTTGTTTCGACAAGCGTGGTGGACGACGACGACGCAGGTTTCCAAAGGTGGTTTACGAATTTAGTGAGGAAGATTCGAGGGTAGAGGCGCAACTCCGTGTTCCTGCTGGCACTATGGAGGAGTTGAGTGGTGTGTTTTGCTGTGGGGTGAGGGAGGAAGAGGAAGCGGATAAGAGTGTACAGAGCCTTGATAAGATCGCTGATCCTGATCCTGATCATCGACATGATGTAGAGTTGGAGAACGCATGTGCGCTACCTGAACATGGTTTACCACAGAAACCAGGCTGTCCTGGCGTTCCAACTTTGGAGGACATTGAAGAAGCTCCCATTCCCTTACAGCAAGACAAGGATATCGTGATTCCCCTGGTCTCTGACAGTGCGTTTTTCGATCTGTTGTATACGACGCTCGAGCACATGTCGATTCAACTCAAGTCTGTGGAGGGTGAGTTTATGGCGGCGTTGGAGGTACTTTCGAGGACGATTGGGGATACTGCTCGTCCGGTTAGCCATTCTTGTCACTCTCCTTTTTTTTTTGGAGGAGGAGGGAGGAAGAGGTTTCGTGCGTTGTCGCCGTTGAAGGATCATGCGGGTGCCATACACGTTCGGCAGAGCGATCTTTCCGATGTATGTTTTCTTTCTTTCTCTTATTGGTCTACACCATCACGATTTTGGGAAGAACTCATGTTATTTTCATGGTAGAGTGATCTGTATTCGTGGAGAGAGATATTTCAACTTTACATGGAGGCGGAGGTTTTTGAGAGTATGCGAGAACAAGATAGAGGAGAGCGGAGTGTGGAAGAATGTGAGCGGCGGTTAGGATTGTTCGTGGATCGGGTTAGTCAACGAGGGTGGTCGACAACAACGACAACAACGACGACGGTTGCTCAAGGTCAATTGAAATCGAAACAGGGCTGTCAGGCGTTGGTAAGGTTTCTCCAGATGAATGTTTTGATTTTGAATATCAAAAAGGTATAACTTTAGAGAGAAAAAAAGTGATGGATAGGTGCTGATTGTGTTTTTTTTTTCTTTTTTTGAAAAAAAAAGTTTCAGTCGGCCAATTCGGAGGCTATGCGCAAGATCCTCAAGAAACACGCCAAACGAACTGCGTTACCGGCTCCTTCCGATTTATCCAACCACTCGTTTCCGCAATTCGTCCTCGTCAGAGTTGAAGGTGGACGCGGAGGTGTCTCATCCTCCCTATCGTCATGGTCTTCGCTACCTCGTGTTCTCGTACAAGCCATTGGAGAAAGGTTACTTGCGATCGTACCCCATCTAGACGACTATTCGTGCTTTATATGTATGGCGATTGCGTTCAAGCCGATTCGATTGGATTGTGGACATTTGTTTTGTGTGCGGTGTCTTGTGAAGATGCAGAAGAGGGGGCAGGAGGAATGTCCGATGTGTAGAGCACCGTCGGTGGTAGTTGCGAATCGATGTGAGTTGTGTGTTTTTTTTTTGGGGGGGTGAACTCATGCGAGTTTTGTTCTTGTTTTTCTTGCTCTCTCTCTCGCACGCACGCGCCCTGTCGAGTAGCGAATGTGGATTGGGCACTTATGAATTTGATGCAAGATTGGTTTCCGGTTGAGGCGAGAGAGAAGCTCAAGGCGAATGAAGAAGAAGCCAACGCGGAGGAACTTGCGCGACTTGGATTGGATTCGGATACGTGTGTCGTTGTATGACTTTTTTTCCCTTCTTTTTCTTTTTCTTTTTGAGGATGGAGCACTGATATGGAGTATAATTATATATATATATATATATATATATATTCAAATCATCAATTTATTGCACGGGGTGCGGTGTACAATTATATTATACTATATTATATCAGAGTTGGAGGCAATTTAATGCATTGATGATGTATCACTTTTTTTTTTCTGTCACTGAAACTAGGAGATTTTCATTTTGGCACTTGCAATGATCACCAATGAGATTGATATCGATCACATACTTTGTATCAAAGTATCTAGCATCAAAACTCTATCATTGAGGTGCAAGGAGAATAGGGTAAATAGGTTCTAAAGAAGGAATGTAAAATTGGGCGGAGGGTATATAGATGAACTATGTATACATCCCGGAACCTCAAAGAGTTCAAACTAAAAGGATAGATACTACTACGAAGAGCATTTTTTGAGAATAAAAAAAAGTCACCTCTATTCAATCAGACTTGACAAGTCCAGTGAGCTTTCGTTGATGTCCAGAAAAGGCGACTAAAAACATACCTAGGCTCGTTCTCAAGCTTCACATGGATCGAAGCATGGTTCCTCACACCGTTGACTCGATGGTAGGCATTCAGATTTTTATGAAGCGTAAACTGGAAGATGGATGCACTCCCTTGTCGGCTGATAATCACACTATACGCAAGGAAAAACACCCAGATCCTATACCATCGTTCGCCGTAGGCTTTGATCACGTTGTCCTTGTTATTGACCCAGTTCTTGTACCAGCGATAGATAGTGGCAGAGTAGTGAACGCCGAGGACGTCAATATTCTTAACTTCAAAGCCAGCACCTTCGAGCTAGGAGTTCAAGGAAAAAGTTAGAGATGAAGACAGGGAAGGAAAGAAGAGAGGCACTTTGGTGACGACCCAACCGAGAGAACAGGAAGCATCAGCACCAGGGAAAATGTATTTGTTCATGAAAAGGCCCCTATAGAGAATCAACAGACAGCACGCATAGGCTCGACAAGCCGACATACCAGATCAGGTCCTCGTATTGCCAGGTAGGACGGATACCGGCTACTTGGAAAACGAAAATACCGTCATCATCGAGAAGGTCGTAGACTTGACTCAAGAATTGGGAGTAACGACGGATACCAACGTGCTAGAAGCCAGGGACAAGTGTCAGGGATGACTGGGCTTCAATTCAATCTCAAACGACAAACCTCTGCCATTTCCAAGCTAACGATCTTCGTGTACGTAGTGCCAGCAGGAATGTCACGGTAATCTGAGCAAAGGATACGCGCTCGAGAAGCAGGAACCTGGAGGCAAGCTGAATACATACAATATCAAAATTCAAAAGACACGTACCCCATTCTTCTCGATGCGATCTGTTCCGAATTTAGCTTGGTTTCTAGCAAGAGTCACACCGGTAGCGTCGCATTCGAAATTCTTGGCAGCATATGCTACAAGAGTGCCCCAGCCACAGCCAATGTCGAGAAGACGGTCCTCGGGCTTCAGGTCGAGCTTGCTGCAGACGATAGCGAGCTTGTTGTCTTGGAGGGTTTCGAGAGACTCTTCAACATCAGGATTTCCGATGACGCCTGAAGTATAAATCATACGAGGACCCAAAAACCAACCGTAAAAGTCATCGCCTCCTGAAATGAAACATGAGTGTATATGGTAAGCGAGCAAGGAGCAGGGGCATACGGTCGTAGTTATCGCGGACCTGTTCCTCGTCCTGCAGCTGAGAATGGGAGATGACAACGGGTATGAGGACGGTGAGAACATATTTAAAGAGCTGGAAGGTAAAATTGAACTTGGCCCAGTCATGTCGCTGTTCCATGATGTCGAGAACGTCGCCTGGAGAGCAGTGAGTGCAAACCAGGATCTTTCAATCACATGACGAACCATTGAAGTCGATCCTGCCCTCGAAGTAGGCATCGTGGAAGACCTGCATGGGAATCCTATCCCTTCCCTTGTAGAGCTGCTTGAGCACCTCATCCTTGATAGTAATATAGGTCTCAATGGTCTTGCCAGGCAGAACAACCTTTTCATTGCGACGACCACCGACGGTGCTCATGAGGGTCCAGTAGGCAATGGTTGTGGGCAGACCAGAGACGACGAGGAGGAAGACATACGTCTTAAAGCCTCCGCGGTTGAAGAGAGGCAGAAAGCGCTTGAGGACATAGGGAACAACGAGGACAAGGCCAGCGAGGTGTAAGTTGTTGAAAGAGCTGCTGCCCTCTGCGAGTCCAACAAGAGGAGCGTTTTTGATCGCTCGAGAGTTGGTGACGCGGAGGGAAGACATGTAATTATGTAATTCTTAGGATTTACATATATACTCTTGTTGTGTGCTGTTTCTTCTGAAGGTTCCAGTCAAGCATGACTTGTTTGTGCTGAAGGCCCCAGCCAAGCACCATGCTGTGCCACGACACCGCCACTACTCCTCCATGTCATACGCTCAGCACGTCCTCGCCGGTCTCGATGGCGGCAACGGCAGCCATTTGCCCCCGGGGTCGCCTCCAACTGGTGAGCTGGCATACATTACCTGCTTTGCATTCCTTACAGGTCATGGGCAGTGAAATTTGAGGGGCCGTGGTTCAAAACTCAGCTCACTCTGTCTGCAGCGATTGGAATAACTGCGTTTGTGGTGTTTTCGTACTGCCGGACTCGCTGGCCTCTGCTGTTTGCCCCAAGAACAAAACTTAAAGGCAAGTGCAGACTTCAGCCCCCACGCCTCCACTCACCGTCCTGCAGGCTTTTCTCCTCACGAGGCCCATGCCCACCAGGCTTTTTTTGGCTGGATAATGCCCACAGTCCGCACCTCCGAGCTCACTGTGCTCCAGATAGTTGGTCTTGACGCCGCAGTCGTGCGTGCTCTTTTGACCAACCAACCCTAACTAAGGTCCATCTCAGTTGCTTAACTTTTTCAGAACCGCTTTCCAGCTATTCTCGGTCTGTTCCTTGTTTGCCATCACCATCCTCATGCCCCTCAATTGGAAGGTCTGTTTTCCTCACTTTTCTCACGCCCCCTGCTAACCGTTCATGCTGGGCAGCACAACAAAGACCTGGATTTCAGTGATGACGATGACTGGCCCTCAGACGGCGACGACTGGCCTTTGTTCTTCCTCGGCCCCTCTATGTATCCAGCTCCACGCCTACTTCATGGATCCCTCGCAGATCCAAATTCTACCTTCCCCTTCCCCGGGAAAGACTGGCTCGACCTCATAAGCGATGCCGACTCTTACCTCTCCGTTCACCTTGCTTTTACCTATCTGTTTACCTTCCTTGCACTCTACTTTATCTACAAAAACTACCGCCGCTTCATCCGTTCTCGTCAACTCTTCTCTCTCGAACTCGTACATTCCATCCCTGCCCGTACCGTCCTGGTGACCGACCTCCCAAAACATCTCCAAGGTGAACGTCCGCTTGCAGAATACTTCGAGAACATGGATCTCGCAGTGGAGAGTGTCACTGTGTGCCGCCAAGTTGGAAGCTTGAAGAATTTGATAGACCTGAGAACAATGCGTCTTCTCGAGCTTGAAAAGGCCTGGGTCCATTACGTTGGGAATCCTAGCTCAGTTGAGGAGTATGATCCCGAAACAAGTGCTATGCCTCTCGTCGACACCGACATCGAAGGTGGTACACCCACAAAATTTGTCGTTCCTCATAAACCTCGGCCTACTCTTCGTCCTGGCTGGCTCTCACCCAAAGTCGACGCGCTAGAGTATCTGGAAAAGAGATTTAAAGAGGCAGATGAGCTCGTCAAGAAGAAACGAAGAACAGGTAGATTCAGAGCTACTGGTTCTGCCTTTGTGACTTTTGAGAAGATGTCGAGCGCTGTATGGCTGTTTTATTGCCCTATTCTCACGTCTGATCTGATAATGTCAACAGCAAATCGCAGTTCAGACAGCACATGCAGCAAGTCCATTCCAACTTACCACCTACCCAGCTCCTGAACCTCGTGATATTGTATGGGCAAACATGACACCCTCAACGTCTGTCATTCGTCTTCGTGACATCATCGTTCTTTTCCTCATGGTCCTCTTACTTTCTTTCTGGTTCATTCCTATAACCGGGCTGGCGAGTTTACTGAGCTACAAAGAAATCAAGAAGGTCATGCCATGGCTGGGCAATTTGATTGACGCGAACGATCAAATACGAGCTATCGTGCAGAACTCATTGCCTTCAGTTGCAATGATTACGTTGAATGCTTTATTGCCTTTTATACTTGAAGGTGTGTCCCCTATGACTCCGTTTTTTTGCGAGAAGTCTGAAACATTTTGGCTGTATCGAAGCTTTGACCTATATCCAAGGATTCAGAGCTCGTAGCTGGATAGAATACTCCCTTCTCAAAAAGTATATCATCTTGCCACACTCCTTACATTGTGCTGACCACTCATGCAGATACTTCCTCTTCCTCCTCATTAATGTTGTATTCATCTTCCTCCTCGCGACGACATACTGGCAGCTTGTCCGAGATCTTGCCAACACTCCAGCCAAAGTTCCTGAAAAACTAGCGGTGGCACTACAAACTGGAAGAGCTCGGCATTTCTTTTTGAGTTACGTGATTTTGCAAGGATTGGGCATAATGCCATTGCAGTTGTTGAACCTGGGTGTTATCATTCCGAGAGCGGTGCTTAGGTTGTTCTGGACCAGGACCCCAAGAGGTAGGAGTGTATCTTTTTGCGAATCTCGTGTCTCATTTGTGACGGTGTTATAGACTTTGCGGAATTAAATGCACCTCCGATGATCAATTATGGCGTGGTATATCCTCAAGCAATACTGATGTTTGTGATTACGATGTTGTACAGCGTACAACAGCCTCTCATTGTCATCTTCGGAGCCATCTATTTCGGCGTCGGATATGTCGTCTACAAATACAAACTTCTTTTCGGTATGTCCTGCCTTTCTTCCTATTCTGGAAAACCTCACTCTACTATGTAGTATTCTACAAACCTTACGAATCACGAGGTCAAGCCTGGCCGATCACATTCGTACGACTCATCTGGGGCGTTATTATCTTTCTCCTCTTCATGACTGGTATCTTCACCCTCCGTAAATCCTGGATCCTATCTTCACTTCTCGTCCCGTTGTTGTTTGGCACTATCGCGTGGTCATGGTACATTGACAGAAAGCTGAAACCGTTGAGCAAGTATGTCAGTTTGAGTTCGGTATTTGAGGTACAGAGAGGAGAAGAGACTGCTGATGTGACCAAGTTGAGAGCTGGTCATCCCGTTACTTGGTCGCAGAGGTGGGATTTTGTTGTTACTCTCTTTGACATGTTTCGTTGACAGAGATCTGAAACGGTAGTAATTTGAATAGGAGGAGATACGCGCAGAATGACGATACATTGTATGTTGCGCCCGAAGATGAACGCACAGACTATGTGAGCACTATTTTTTTTCGATGGTATCTAGTTATTGAAAATACAATAGTCACAGCCCCCAATGGCGAATTGGTATCGTGGCGTCCTGAAGTGAGTGATTGACTCCGACTATCAGTATTCATGAACCCATATCTCAAAACTTTCTAGCACCGGCAAACGACGTTACGGTCATCCAGCACTCAACGGTGTTCTTCCGGAGCCCTGGCTCCCACTGAAGAAAGGTCAAACACTCATCAATCACAACAACGGCGTTCATAACAACAATAATGGCCATTCGCATAATGGAATAGCGAAGAACATTGGACAAACTGTCGTGTTGACGCTTCGAAAACGGTACTCAAATAATCCACGTAATGGATCTCGAAGTGGAGCTTCTCGTTTGCAGAGTCAAAGTCAAGACTTTGGTGCTGATGGACCTACATCAATTCCGATAGATGCAGCAGCCGTGCCTAATCCGTGGGGAGATATTCGCTCTTTGGCTCCGAGAAGACGATATCCGGCAGGGTCGTCGAACACCGTGCGCCATCGATTGAGTTTCGATCATGGGTCGGGGGTCATTATGTTGCCTGACGATCCGGAGGATTGGTTAGATCTAGTTGATGATGACAGCGATGAAGAGCATCATCATCATCATCATGATACAGCCGATGATGATGCTGCTGATGTGGGTGGAAATAATGAGGGTGAGGATGACCATGGTGAAGGAGGAGAGTTGGAGCAGAGTGTGGCGTCGTTGATGAGTACAGATTCTACTGCTGCTACACCTGTGAACAGCCACGGGGTAGCGAGCCCATCGAGGATGTCGAGGTATGGAACGTATTGGCATCATCCAGAACGGAGGAGGGAAAGGCAGAGTCTTCCGGGTGCGTTTCCGAGGTGATTAGATAGGCTTAGGAAGGCTCTCTTTTGAGGTTCGTTATTACCATATACATACATCTTGTTATTTGTATGCACTTGAAACATTGGAATATTGGAATGATGTCTGCTGTCAAAAGTCAATGTCCATTGGGATCCGTTTCGTATGGGAAAACTCCTACTCTCTCACGTCAATTTGGTGGTTCGTATGTGTAGATTTATTCGTGCCCCTGCATTCTGTCATTGTAATGGGAAGTGTGGCAGTATCCTGAAGTTCACTGTTGTACTCATTGATTAATTCGGGTTCTCCCTTTTTTTTGCTGGTAACTATGGACTTCCTGGTCAGTTACATGATGTCGTGAATGTCATTCAGTGCCTTATATACACCTTACAACGATTCCAGCTTATAGATACCTGGCCCACACGAACAATAGATTTATGCGTTCAAATACATGCCGCCTGATCGAGCGGACTGGAGACGATTGATAATGACTTATGTCATATTTGAGGAACTGTCAGAGGTCGAACAAAGGGCAATGAAATCCTGTGGCTTTGGCACAGGGGTTAGAAGGGTTAGCAGAGATAGCGAGATCTTTCTTTGGCTTGATCGGCAAAAGCGGAGCCTTCAGCGTGGATGAAACTGGCTGCTAGATCGCAAGCAGAAATGTGAAGGATTAAAGCAAGCAGTGGGATCCCAATGGGGAAAAGGTTAGTACAGATGTCAACCTGTGTGCCCTTGAGTGCTGGGTGCAAGCAGACTGACAGAAACTAAGGATTTTCAAGATATCCCAAGATGAATGTATTGAAGTTACAATCAATAAAATAGTCCGGCCAGCATATGCATATCATGATCAGGGGACATAAGGCGATCTGCCCCAGCATCATCATGCCAACCAAAATCTTCGTCAGGGTTCATTTCAGGAGGGTAGCGATCTTTGCCTGCCTTTCCACACCAATCAAAGTCAATGAGCATGGTGGTATTGTTTCCAAAAAGGATATTGGGTGGCCTGAGATCACCAAACACCACGTCGTTTGAATGAAGGATATCAATTGCTTTCTCGACACTTTTCTTGATACTTTCAAATTGATTCTCAGTGAGGCGATCTGAAATGCGCTCGATATCGACAAAGTCCATCACTATCATGAACCGTTTACCGTAGCGTATGTTATCGTCAGTGCTGGAGTAATGCAGTATTGGTGCTAGGCCTTCAGCAGCCAACAAGCGATGTGCCTCTGCGTTGTATCTCTGGGCAAATTTGACAACGATTTGGGTATCAGGCATGTCGTCAAGCGTCGCTACGTACAAGAGTTTGTTTGATTGTTCAAAAGGAAGGCGTAATTTGTATGTGAATTTGATTTTGTCTGGTCCGTATTCGGTGATGTAGGGATAGGGGCTCACAGTTGAGGACGGCAGATCGAGTTCAAGGGCATTGTAGTAATTGCTCAGGCTTGAAATTGCTGATTTAAGTGCTGCAAAGAGCTTTGCCACAGAAACAAGTTTTTGCGGATTGAAGGAATCATCATCAAGCCAAATATAGTCTGTGAAGGGTTGTGCGATCACGTTTTCGCAATAGACACCACCGAAGACACACAGATATGGACCTGCAATTACTAAGATGATGCTTGGGCAGTAACATCGGTCTATGAGGCGATCCTCTATCCGATATAGTGTCAGCAAAAAACTCAGTCAATTAATTTGACTTACTAGAAACCCAGTTATTCCAATATGCATAGCTACCCCGGAAGTGAAAGTTCGAATGGTCCATGCCAGGACTAACCTCTAGTATTAGTAGATATGCTGTTGACCGACCACATGGCTGCATTATCAGCTGCGTTATCACTCCATCAGATTCGACCTTGTCATCTACTAAAAGCTCTCGGCCAAGAAGAGGTCTCATAGTCTCTTTTATTATTTCAGCTCGCTCCCTCTCATCCTGGTATATTTGAGAAAAGGCAGCAAGGAAATCCCTAACTGAAATATATGTTTCCGCATCAGTATGAAAAGGTTCTGTATTTTCCAAAGCAGTTTGAAACTCGTTGAAGACCGGATGGTATAAGCCCACAGGCTCGCCATCGTATTTGATGCCATCGTCTCTACGACAGGCTTCAATGTATGCATTGCGCTCTTGGAGTGATGGTCAGCGAGCCTGATCATGCAGTGAGAGAAAAATGTAGTTCTCACCTCTGTGGAACTTACTCAAGTAACTTTCCTCCTCTTCGGAATTTTGCTTCTTCTCGGAGTGCATGTCTAGAGGATGAACTTGAGAATAACAGGATAGAAAGACGGGTTAATATTAATCGCACCAGGGACTTGCACTAATAATATCTCCTTTTTACCAAGCTGAAGGTCTGCAAGGTCTACT
>Ga0153955_100798_pt1 | contig 10617 bp, 10 predicted proteins | sample TSFL039MetaG_FD_104744 | JGI IMG/M metagenome (GOLD analysis project Ga0153955, IMG submission 104744) | Attine ant fungus gardens microbial communities from Florida, USA - TSFL039 MetaG | ecosystem: Host-associated > Fungi > Mycelium > Unclassified | place: USA: Florida, Wekiwa Springs...
ACAGAGTTCCCTCTATGAATTGCCTAGCTATTTATATGTTTACAAGTGGCTATGCTAAGACTATTCTAAGAGAGATCACGGTATCTATTAGCTACTATCTGTCAAGTCCTGAGTAATTCCCCATGTCAGACAACTTCTACCCATATGTTCTCCCACACATGGCGGCTGTCTGATAGGCATGTGATCAAGCTTAGATCATCACTTGATCCTTCCCATGCTTGTCCATTTTATAATCATGACATTCCCACGTTGTAGTCATTATGTTCATTTAGTCGTATAGTTGTTAATTAATTAGATTTAATAAAGAAAAAGATAAGTATCAGAGCGAATCATAACAGTTATGCCAAACCTTGAGGTCCTTGTATCTCCACAGGATCTTATTGCCCTAAGGTCTATTTATGATCGTCAGAAGCATATTGAAGAGAGCTTCCATGTGCACATGGAAGCGAACGTCCGTGTCCAGCGGTTCCTGAGATATCTGCTGATCAATGTCTGATACTGATTAACTGATATCTTAATGAGTACTGATTGCTTTGACACATTTTGGGCATTGTTTGAAAGGTCTTCTTAAAGGCTTTCCGACATATCTTAGACCATGGGAATCATATAAGTATTCGTGGAGTTATTGGCTGAATGAAGTTTGTGACATTAGTCCTGGTTCTACTCACCCAGGATGCCCAGTGTAGTGAACGTTCACTGGGATAGCTTAGGCTCACACTCTAAGTCAGAGTTAACAAAGAAAACTCATTAGAGTTCCCACTGGATTTGAGTACACTACTTATACCTATATTACTTGGTCTGTGCACTACCTTCCCACAGTAATCATGTGACATCCATGACATGACATGTGACTAATCATGTGACTTCTCTGATTATGTAAGTCCATTCTAAAAAATAGAAAGGAAAAAGTTCTTGTGTCATGATTTATGACACCTGGTTCTGTTCACCTAGGCATTAAATAATATTTTCAACCTGGTTCTACTCACCCAGGATGCCCGGTTCTGCTCATCCAGGTACTAAATAATCTTTTTAACCTAGTTTTGTACACCCAGGCATTAAATAATTTTTTTGTCCTGTTTTTGCACACCCAAGCATGTAATAATACTTTTGACCTGTAGCACCCACCACAGGTGATCCTCAGATAGTCATTTCATCACCCATACCTGTTACATCTTCTTCCATCAAAGTGGAAAGGGATGTATACTATGGGTATTAACCATGTGATAGATACTATTTTTTGGAATCAACATTTTTATTCCACAACAAGTAAACTAGTACTGAGATGTAGAAGACTAAGAAAAGAGCTCAAATGTCTAGGGTATATCTATGGGAGAAATAAGTATGTTGTGAGCAAAGTTAACTAGTGGAAGAGGAGGATTACAGTCTGTTCAAAGATGGTATTATGGGTGGAGCAAAAAGAAAGTCAAGAAATAAAAAAATTGTCTATTAAGTTGTTTGTATATTGCTGTTAGTGGCCATCCTCAAGTTTCTTATTGAAGTGGTCTTCTGGCAGTCTACTATTGATGGTGAGTTTGTGCTGGGTGGGTGGGCCTGTTCCTGATCTGGTGAATACATTGGATTTGAGCAAGAACTCCTCAGATCTCTTTGTGAATGCTGAGGATATCAAAGGGGTATATGAAGTATGAGATTTCTTCTAGAATATTATCAGTGGTCATGTAATGTGACGGATACCCTTTCCAGACCTCTCTAGATCTGTTTATTGATCTGTTCATATGTGTGGACCATAAAGTCAGCTCATGCCTAGATATCACCAGTTCTAGCCACTGTAGTAAGGTTTGTTTTTCTAAAAAGAATTCATCTTCATTCAGCTGATAACACATTTCACAGACACATCATCTATATCTGCTGTTATCGTCCAAATGTCCATCTGCATGTCACTGTACTCAATACTTAGTCTCCCACCATGCTGATGCCTCGGTGGCAGCAGTAGTAGTAGTAGATATCATCTCAAAGCAACTTAAAATGCAGAAGTCCAGCTTTGCATTTTGAATCAGCATAGACAGCCTTAGTCAAAGCTGGGGGTACTATTTATAAAAGGGGTTGAGGACTCCAATTTGGGCATCCTGGATGAGTAGAACCAGGTTAAAAATAGTATTTAATGTCTAGGTGAACAGAACCAGGTATCCTGGGTAAGTAGAACCAGGTATCCTGGGTAAGTAGAACCAGGACTAAAATATTACTTAGTACCTAGATAAGTAGAACCAGATTGGAAATATTATTTAATGCCTGAATAAACAGAACCAGGCATTCTGGGTGAATAGAACCAGGACTAAGATATTATTTAGTACCTGGATGAGCAGAACCTGAGTGAGTAGAACCAGATTGAAAATATTATTTAATGCTTGGGTGAACAGAACTGGGCATTCTGGTTATAGAAATCCAATGCTTGTACATCATACCAAATGAATTTGCCTATATGTATCTGGTACAAATCTATTTGGTACCTATTTGATGTGCCAATATATGCACATCTTTCCCAAATAACTATCATATGCTACCCTGTTTCGGCCCTGCCAATCCATTTACAATGTTTCATGAATTCAGCTTTGACTCAAAGCTTGGCTCAAATACATATGTAAATCAAGTCGATTGGTGGTGAGGTGGCATCCCTTTAGCTGACAAGTTAACTATGGAATTCTAGAAAATTCCAAGCAGGTCAATGAAATTTGGTCACTCTGTCTGGCTCTTGATCAAGTAACTGAATACATAAAACATTGTAATGTACCTGACAAAATAATTTGGTCACCAACTTGCCCAACACAGTTATAGTTTGGTTGAGAGCCGATTACAACTGACTATTCAAATGATCTTTGGTGCAGACAGCAGGCAAACTTCTCTTCTCTGGAATAGCCTTGGAGCCTATGACATAACACATTGAGAACCCTCTACCATCGAAAGAAAGGAGGAAATTGTGGCCACAGGCGAATAGAGTTCATTCCTCAGATAGATGACTCAGAGTTAGACATAACGGATACACTGAGAATCCTATTTGACTGAACTAATTGTTGGATCAGTGAATAGTAGCTGACTTGAGATATCTTGAGATAGACAATCTATAAATCTAAACTTGTACAGGGAAATCACAAGCTTGTTATAAAACGGCAGGCGAGCTAGACGATCCATGGCAGCGGATTATTTTATTTCTTTTTCTTTTCTAATAATTATGTAATGATAAATGCATGCAAGACATCATGACTCAAAAAGGATGTACAGGATAAAATAGTTAGGCAAATACTTGTAAATACATATTCGTGTATAAATAGCTGAGCCAATTAGCGGAAACTCTAATGAGTTCTCTTTGTCAACTCTGACTTAGAGTGGGATTAAGGTTAAGGTTACTCAACTGCAACTAAGATCCTTATACTAGAACTCGTTTTCACTTCTAGAATACCAATTGCCTCGATCCTTATTCAACTTCACTCTCATAATCTCTCTCGGTGTGAGATCAACTCAGATCTCTCCCAACTTCCTCATAGCCAGGCCACAGGCTTAAAGTGGACTGACTAGGAAGTTTAGACCCCAGAGGTGGACAGCTAGGACCAAGCTCAGGTACTAGCTCAGACCAGACCTTACAATTGAGTGGTGCTTGTTAGTTACTTGTAAATCTCTTCTCATTATATACTTTGTGCTACTGGTCCATTGTGATCAGTCTACGCAGAGGAATATCGCTGCATCCTTAAGAAGGCAATTAGTGTAGGGATCTTCTCCATGGAGTGATAGCCAAAGTACTATTAGGGCAGTAGTCAGTAAGGTAGTAGGCACCTGGCTGGAAGAAGACTTGTACGTCCCAGCAGATGTACTGTGAGCCCTTTGAAGAAGACGATGTACCCTCAAATAATATAAAAATCTTTCTTTTATAAACAAACTACCCATCTAGAACATAAATGCAATGTCTCTGGATCAATACAACAAACTCATGAGCGACATGCTCAACAAAAGGCGTGCCCTCGCCAAATTAAGGGTAGAGTTGGAAGGGAGAGAAGGGAAGCTGTGTAGGTGATGTGGGGGTTTCGGGCACCTGGCCCGGAACTGTAAAAGCAGGAAGGAACAGAGGAAAGAGAGGCTAGCAAAAAATAAATTCAAAGTGTTGAGGAGTCGGGTGATACAGTGCAGAGTAAGAGAAGTAAGGAGGCAAGAAATGGTGAAGGACGTAGTGAAATGCTTTGGATGTGAAGAGGAAGGACACAAGAAGTGGGAGTGTCCTAGAAAGGAAGAAGCAGCACCACCAAGAGAAATATGGGAGAAGGTGAAGAAGCACAGTAGAATGAGAGGATTGCCCCCAAGGGGAGCCAGAATGAGTATGGAGGGGTGGACGATGCAGAAAGAAGTGGTGACCTTTGTAGAATGTCGAGGATGTGACTATAAGGGCACCAAAACTCAGGAGAACCAGGGACAAGGGTTCTTGAGCAAAAAGCAACTGTTACACATGTGGTGTGAAGGTTGCAAAGAAGCAAAGGAATGGAGAGAGAGAGAAGCGCAGGGTGGGAGAGCAGAAAGAGTAGTGTGTAGTGCATGTGATGTGAGAGATACAGTGTGTAATAAAACGGCAGGTAAGCTGGAGCATCTGTGGCGGTGGATTATTTTATTTCTTTTTCATTTTTCTTTATTATGTAATACTTTGAAGTGTGTGGGACACTATGACTCAAAAGGAGTCTGCAGGATAATTCAAGTAGACAAATACTAGTAAATACCAATTCGCATATAAATAGCTAGAACAATTAACAAGGACTCTAATGAGTTCTCTTTGTCAACTCTGACTTAGAGTGTGATCTGAGGTTATCTCAACTAAGAATTACTATACTAGAACTCGTTTTCACTTCTAGAACACCGATCACCTCGATCCTTGTTCAACTTTATTCTCATTACTCTCTTAGTGTGTGATCGACTTAGATCACTCCCAACCTCCCTATAGCCGGGCCATAGGCTTAAGTGGACTGACCAGGAAGTTTAGACCCTGGAGATGGACTGTGGGCACTATACCTGAGTACACACATAGACCAGACCTGACAACAGGTGGTGCTTAGTAGATTACTTATAAACTTTTCACTTTATCAGCCTTGTGCTGCTAGTTCATTATGACTAGTACATGCAGAGGAACATTGTCACACCCTTAAGAAGACAATTAGAGTAGAGATCTTCCTCGAGAAGTGATAGTGTAACCCTAGTATTAGGGCAGTAGTTAGTAAGGCAGTAGTTAGTAAGGCAGTAGACACCTGGCTGAATGAAGATTTGTGCCCCAGCAGACATAAGTAGTCAGTAGTCAAAGCCGAAGAAAAAGGATCAGTCAACCGGCAAAACACAAATACATTTTCATCTCCTTTTTATAACAACAAATTTGCCCTTCTAAGTACAACACACAATGTCCTTAGAAGTGTACAACGACATCCTGAGCAAGATGCTCAACACCCGGCAAGTACTTACCAAAATGAGATCAGAATTAGAAGGAAGAAAAGGCAAGAAGTGTTGGGAATGCAAGCAGTTTGGCCACCTGGCCAAGAACTGCAGGAACAAGGGAGGAAGGGAAGAAGTCGACAAACAGATTCAAGACCCTGACAAGCAGGGTAATGCAGTGTGGAGTAAGGGAGGTGAGGAGACAAGAGATGATAAGAGAAGAGGTGAAATACTTTGGATGTGGTGAAAAGAGACACAAGAAGTGGGAATATCCAAATATAAAGAAAAAAAAGGAGAAGGCGGCACCACCACAGGAAGTGTGGAAGAAAGTGAAAGAGTATAGTGGAGCAAAGGGGCTGTCCCCAAGGGGAGCGGCAATATATATGGAGGGGTGGACAACACCCAGAGAAGTGGTGACGTTTGTGGAGTGTAATGAATACGATTACAAGGGAACAAAGACTCAGGAGAATCAGGGGCAAGGGTTCCTGAGCAAGAAGCAGTTGTGTAATATGTGGTGTGGAAACTACAAAGAGGCCTGAAATTGGAGAGAAGAGGAAGCAAAAAGTGGTAGAGCAGAAAGAGTGAAGTGTGACACATGTGGAGGCAAAGATGCAGTAGTAGGAGAAAAGGTGGAAAGAAATGAGAAAGGAGAAGTGTTCTGTTCACCCTGCAGGACAGGAAGGAAGACACCATGGTGGAACTGGGGTGGAGAGTTAAAACGGTTGGTGCCTAGGGCCCAAGTGAAAGGGACTGGAATCACTGACCCAGAGAAGAGACAGAGGGAAGTCCAAAGGATCTTGAAGGGTCTGCGAGAGGTGTGGATGCAAATAGGAGTAGAAAAGATTGATACTCATGAAGGGATATCAGTAAAAGCATTGCTGGACAACAGAGCCACAGGGCTTTTTATAAGCAAGAAGTGCACAGAAAGAGAAGATTTCAAGTTGATAAAACTTAGAAGACCAATAATGGTGCGAAATGTGGATGGCACAGGAAATAGTGGAGGATTGATCACACATGAAGTAGAAGTAAATCTGTACTTTAAAAGACATGTAGAAAGAGTGAGAATAGATGTGTGTGATCTAGGAAAGACAGAAGTGATATTGGGAATGCCTTGGCTACAGGCACATAACCCAGAAATAGATTGGGAGAAAGGGGAGGTTAAAATGATGAGGTGTCTACCAATATGTAGACGATACATGGGCAAAAAGGAAATGGGCCCAGAAATTAAGAAAAGAAGAAAAGGAGAGAAAGAAGTCCAAGGGGATGAAATTGAAAGGATTAGATGGGCTGCAGATGAGAAAGAAGACTGGGGAAGAGAGGAGGAAATGGAATTGGATCATCGAAAGGTGGAAACGATGGTGCCACAAAAATTCCACAAGTGGTTGAAGGTGTTCGGAAAGGTGGAGTTGGAGAGAATGCCAACAAGAAAGATATGGGATCACACCATAGATCTCAAGGAGGAGTTCAAGGCCAGCAAAGCACGAGTGTATCCACTCTTTAAGAACGAGAGAGAAGAGGTTCAACAATTCATTCAGGACCACTTGTGAAAAGAATACATAAGACCTTCAAAGTCACCACAAACTTCTCCAGTTTTCTTTGTGGGAAAGAAGGATGGTGGAAAGCATATGGTCATGGACTATCGTAGACTTAATAAGCAAACAGTGAAAAATAACTACCCGTTGCCATTGATTACTGACTTAGTAGACTCAATGGGAAACAAGAAACTGTTTACTAAGATGGATTTACGATAGGGCTACAATAATGTACGCATTAAGGAGGGAGATGAGTGGAAGGTGGCCTTCACTATACATGTGGGGTCATTTGAACTGGTGATGATGTTCTTTGGGATGACAAACTCACCAGCAACGTTTCAGGGGATGATGAATGAGATTATGAGAGATCTTATTAATAAGGGGAAGGTGGCAGTGTTTGTGGATGATGTGTTGGTGGGGACAGACAGTGAGGAAGGACACGATGAAATAGTAGCAGAAGTGTTGAAGTGGTTGGAAGAAAATGACTTGTATGTGAAACCAGAAAAGTGTTCATGGAAAACAAACAAAGTAAACTTTCTGGGAGTAGTGATGGGTCAAGGGAAAATTGAGATGGAGGAGGATAAAGTGGTAGGAGTGTTGAACTGGCCAATACCAAGAATGGTCAGAGATGTCAGAAAATTCTTGGGACTCACCAATTACTATAGGCGGTTTATTAAGAATTTTGTAACACTAGCAAAACCCCTGAACATGCTGACAAGGAAGGAAGAGAAGTGGAAGTGGGAAGAAGCACAGCAGAAGGCATTCAAACAATTAAAGGAAATCTTCACGACAAGACCATTACTAGTAGCACCCGACTTAGACAAAGAATTCAGGGTTGAGGCAGATACTTCCAATTTTGCAACAGGAGGAGTTCTGTCAATCAAATGTGATGATAACAAGTGGAGACCGGTGGCATACATTTTGAAATCTCTAAATGAGACGGAATGTAATTATGAAATTCATGACAAGGAAATGTTAGTGGTAATTCGATACCTGGAGACCTGGAGGCACTTCCTAGAAGGAGCAAAGAGAAAGTTTGAGATTTGGTCAGACCATAAGAACTTGGAATACTTTATGAGCAACCAGAAATTAAATAGGCGACAAGCTAGATGGGCTCTGTGTCAGGACCTGTGGGACAATCCTGGATCCTCCTCAGAGAGTATGAGGTTAAAAACGAGGAGAACTCGACAGAGTTCCCTCTATGAATTGCCTAGCTATTTATATGTTTACAAGTGGCTATGCTAAGACTATTCTAAGAGAGATCACGGTATCTATTAGCTACCATCTGTCAAGTCCTGAGTAATTCCCCACGTCAGACAACTTCTGCCCACATGTTCTCCCACATATGGCAGCTGCCTGATAGACATGTGATCAAGCTCAGATTATCACTTGATCTTCCCATGCTTGTCCCTTTTATGATCGTGACGTTCCCGCATTGTAGTCATTGTGTTTGTTTAGTCATATAGTCATTAATTAATTAGATTTAATAAAGAAAAAGATAAGTGTCAGAGCAAATCATAACACTCTGTATTTATCTAGGTTCGACTTTATTCTAAAACATGTACCTGGACAAAGGATGGGGAAAGCAGACAGATTGAGTAAAAGACCAGATTGGGAGATGGAAACGGAAAGAGATAATAAAGAACAAGCATTGGTGAAGAAAGAATGGTTGGAAGCCAGAGCGGCACAAGTAACAGAAGTGGTGATCGAAGGAGTAGATATACTAGACAGAATAAGAAAGAGTGAGACAAGGGACGATGAGGTCATAAAGGCAGTAGAAGAAATGAAGCAGGCAGGAGTCAAAGTCCTAAGGGACGAAGAGTGAAGAGAAAGTGATGGATTAATGTTGAAAGAAGGAAAGGTATACATACCAAAAGATGAGAAATTGAGAGCAGAGGTGATCAGGCTACACCATGACATGCCTGTAGGGGGACATAGAGAACAGTAGAAGATGACAGAATTGGTAACCAGAAACTTCTGGTGGCCGGGAGTGAGTAGGGAGGTGAAATGATATGTAGAAGGATGCGATGCATGCCAGAGAAACAAGAATCATATGCAGGCACCTGCTGGCAAGTTAATGCCAAATTTAATACCAGAGAAACCATGGAGTCACATATTGGTCGATTTCATTACAAAACTGCCATTGGCACAAGGATACAACTCAATTCTGGTAGTTGTAGATAGGTTGACAAAAATGGCTCATTTTATACCTACTACAGAAAAAACAACAGCAGGGGGATTAGCTAGATTATTCAGAGATAATGTCTGGAAGCTGCACGGCTTGCCAGAAAGCATTATTTCAGATAGAGGGCTACAGTTTGCAGCAGGAGTAATGAGGGAGCTGAATAAAATATTGGGGATCAATAGCAAATTGTCGACAGCATTCCACCACAAACAGATAGTCAGATGGAAAGAATGAATCAGGAATTGGAACAGTACCTGAGAATGTTCATTGACCATCAATAAGAACAGTGGCTGGAATGGCTGGGAACAGCAGAATTTGCCTATAACAACAAGGTACAAATAAGCACAAAAGTGTCACCATTTAAAGCGAATGCTGGACAAGACCCAAGGATGGGATTCGAGTTGAGGAAGAAGGGAAAGTTCGAAGAGGCAAATAAATTTGTGGAAAGAATGCAGGAGATACAAGGGGAGGCAAAGGCAGCACTCAGTAAAGCGCAAGAGGACATGAAGAAGTATGCAAATAGGCATAGGGGAGAAGTGGAGGAATATAAAGTAGGAGATCTAGTGCTGCTTAGCACAAAGGATCTCAAGTACCAGATGGTGAGCAGAAGAACGGAAAAACTTACAGAGAGATTTGTCAGACCTTATAAAGTCAAGTCAATAGTTTTGACGAACGCCATAGAGTTAGAACTACCTAGTACAATAAAGATTCATCTGGTAGTTAATGTAAGTAGAGTACAAAGATACACCAGTCAGGTGGAAGGACAGAAGAAAGAAGTGCCACAACCCATGGTAATCGAAGGAGAAGAGGAATGAGAGGTAGAAAAGATAATGAATAAGAGACGGGTACGAGGGAGAAATAAGTACCTGGTACAATGGAAGGGGTGTACAGCAGAGGAAGATACTTGGGAGAGTAGGGAAAACCTTAAAAACGCAAGTGATCTTATAGAAGAATTTGAGAAGGAATATGGAAGGGAAGAAGAAGAAGAAACAAGGTAGCAGGAGAGGGAGGAAGAGAAGAATGTGTTCAACAGAGAATTACTGGGGAAGTACATGGCAAAATTATTATATGGGTGGGGGAAGAAGAAATATGAGCAGGAGTATTGGAAGAAAATTGGCGGCAATGGAAGAGGAATCTATTTGCCAAAGTAAGCTGCAATCCATTCTTAAGGATAAAACAACAAGAAGATAATGAAATAGGGAACATAGAGGATTGGGACAGCAAGTTGTAAAATCCTCGAGGACGAGGAAGCTTGAGAGAGGGGTGGTGTAATAAAATGGCAGACAAGCTGGAGCATTGTCAGGACCTGCAGGACAATCCCGGATCCCCCTTAGAGGGTATGAGGTTAAAGATGAGGAGAACTTAACAGAGTTCCCTCTATGAATTGCCTAGCTATTTATATGTTTACAAGTGGCTATGCTAAGACTATTCTAAGAGAGATCACGGTATCTATTAGCTACTATCTGTCAAGTCCTGAGTAATTCCCCA